>WNGO01005502.1_pt1 | contig 14787 bp, 10 predicted proteins | sample 5400511 | NCBI WGS metagenome assembly WNGO01 (sample SAMN13153380, study PRJNA577476) | soil metagenome | isolation source: 20 cm soil or saprolite under Garry oak tree replicate 2 | place: USA:California | collected 2016-06-15 | reverse complement strand
CCGCGCGAGCGGTGAGCCACGCCAGCGAACTGAGCGCCCCCGCGATGCCTGCACGGATCACCGAGGGTTGTGCACCGACCGCCAGCACATAACAGCAGATCGCCGCCAGCGCTGCGAGCTGACCGAGAAGGCGTGGCATGCCGACCAGCCACACGAGCAGCAACGCGCTCCCGGCGACGAGCGCGACGTTTTGCCCCGAGACGGCCAGGAGGTGATAGAGCCCGGAGGCGCGGAAGCGGCGACGCAACTCGTCCGACAGCCCACTGTCCTCGCCGAGGACGACCCCCTCGAGCACGGCCGCGCGATACCCGGTCAGCCCGAGCGCCACGGAACTCTTGAGCCGTCGTCTCAGTGCGTCCGCGACGCCGCCGAGCCCGCCGCGGCGCCCGACGATCTCCCAGCCGTCGACGAGCAGAACGACATGCACTCCGTGCCGGCGGAGCCACGTCCTCTCGTCGAACCCGTCGCGTGACGAGGCCAGGCGCGCGCACGTCGTACTTTCCGCGGCGCGCCGGCCCCGTGACGATCGCACGCGCGCGACCGGCAGTCTCGAGCCGGCCCGTCAAAGGGCTGTAATCGAGAGCATCGAGACGCGCGCTGCCCCACCACCAGCCCGCCAGCGCCAGGGCCACCGCCAGTAGGCCGAGGCGGCGGCGAGGTTCGCGCGAGACGGCGAACACACCGGCGAGCAGCGCCGCCGCAGGAACGACCGCGGATTCGACGCGCGCCAGGTTTGCCGTCGCCAGCCCGAGGCAGAGGAAGGCGGCGAGCAATGTCGACGTGTGGCGCACGGGAGCGAGCTGAAGGCGAGCGACGCTCACGGGGCGACCAGGTCGCGCAGCGTCCCCAGCCGGGCAGGACCGATGCCCGGGATCGCATCGAGCTCGTCGACCGAGCCGAAAGCACCGTGCTGCTGCCGGTAGTCGAGAATCTTCTGCGCGGTGACCGGCCCGACCCCCGGCAGCCCGTCGAGCTGCTCGAGCGTGGCGCTGTTCAGATGCACCGGGCCCGCGGCTGCGCCTCCACCAGGTCTGGCGACAGCACCGACGACTCCGCGCCGCGGCACGACGATCTGCTCGCCGTCGGCGATGCGTGCCGCGAGATTGAGCAGCTCGATCTGGGCTCTCGGCGTCGGCCCGCCTGCGCGTGTGACGGCGTCGGCGACCCGCGAGCCGTCCTTCAGTCGATAGAGCCCGGGCCGGCGGACGGCGCCGACGACATTGACGAACAGCGTCGTCGAAGAGGGGGCGGTTGCCCGCGCGGCCACCCGTACCGGCGGCGGCACGGCCGGGCGTTGAGGTCGCAACAACAGCTTGCCCGCGACGACGAGTACCAGCAGTGCCACGACGCCCGCAACAAGCGCGCGACGCCGGTCGAGGGGGAGCTGGAGCACGTTGCCAATCGTGGCGACAAGACCGTCACGCGTCCGTGACGACTCCGCGCCGACAGTGTGCTCTTTGCTTAACCGACGACGAGGTTGACGAGCTTGCGGGGCACGACGATCGTCTTCCGTATCTCCGCGCCGTTCAGCTGCGCCTGCACCTTCGGCGACTCCTTCGCGCGAGCCACGAGCTCATCCTCCGGCAGGTCGGCCGGAACCTCGATGCGGTCGCGGACCCTCCCGTTCACCTGCACGACCAGCTCGAAGGTGTCCTCTTCGAGCAAGGCGGGATCGGCCTGCGGCCAAGGCTGCTGCCACAAGCGCGCGTGTCCCAGCCGCTCCCACAGCTCCTCCGCCACGTGCGGCGCGTACGGTTGGATGAGTGACACCGCCGTCTCGGCCGCAAACCGAGCGGCGGGATCCCCGGGCGCCTTGACCAGCTCGTTGACGAGCTCCATCACCGACGAGATCGGCGTATTGAACTGCTGCCGGCGGCCGAGATCGTCGGTCGCGCGGGCAATGGTCCGATGGGCCTTTCGGGCCAACGCGCCGTCACCGGGCGAACCGTCCACCGCGGAGTCGGCGACTTCGCCGACCGCGCGCCAGAGCCGCCGGAGGAAACGCTGCATCCCTTCCACACCGGACGGTGTCCACTCCATGTCCTGGTCGGCAGGACCGATGAACAGAATCGACAAGCGCGTCGCGTCCGCGCCGTACCCCTCGACGAGCTCGTCGGGTGTGGCAGCACCTCCGACCCGTTTCGAGATCTTCGCGCCGCCCTGGGTGACGAAGCCGTTGCCGAAGAAGCGCTTGAAGGGCTCACGGTGAACGCTCAGTCCCAGCTCGTTCAGAACCTTCTGGAAGTAGCGGGCATAGATCAGGTGCACCGTCGAATGGTCGACACCGCCGGTGTAGTGGTCGACCGGCATCCAGTAGTCCGCGATCTCGCGGTCGTAGGGGGCGTGGTCGTTGCGTGGATCGCAGTAGCGCAGGAAGTACCACGACGAGTCGACGAAGGTGTCCATGGTCTCGACCTCGCGACGCCCCTCCTTGCCGCACCGCGGGCACGGGACGCGCACCCAGTCCTCGGCCTGCGCCAGCGGCGGGACTCCCTTGGGCTTGTAGTCCTGGACATCGGGCAGAAGCACCGGGAGCTCCTCCTCGGGGACGGGAACGATGCCGCAGTCGCCGCAATAGACGATCGGAATAGGGCAGCCCCAGTAGCGCTGGCGCGAGAATCCCCAGTCGCGCAGCCGGTAGCTCACCGCCGAACGCCCGCGCCCGTGTGTCCCTAGCCACTCGACGATCGCCTTGGCCGCCTCCTCGTGCGGCAGCCCGGAGAACTGCGCCGAATCGACGAGCTTGCCCTCGTCATCGATGACGACCTTGATCGGAAGGTCGAACCGCTCCGCGAACTCACGGTCACGCTCGTCGTGTGCCGGCACAGCCATGATCGCGCCGGTGCCGTAGTCCATCAGCACGTAGTCGGCGATCCAGATCGGAATGCGCGCGTCGTTGACGGGGTTCGTGGCGAAGAAGCCGGTGAAGACCCCGGTCTTGGTTCCCGCCGCGCGCTCTTCGGCGGGTCTGGGGCCGGCCTTGCGGACGTATTCGCGGATCTCCTCGCCGTTCGGGGACTTCTCGGCCAGCGAGTCGACGAGTGGATGCTCCGGCGCGAGCACGAAGAAGGTCGACCCGAACAGCGTGTCGGCACGGGTGGTGAACACCGGGATGTCGATGTCCAGCTCCTCGACCCGGAAGAGGATCTCCGCGCCTTCCGACCGGCCGATCCAGTTGCGCTGCATCGCCAGCACGCGCTCCGGCCAGTTGAGATCCTTCATCTCGTCGAGCAGGTGGTCGGCGTACGCGGTGATGCGGAAGAACCACTGCTCGAGCTTGCGCGCCTCGACCTCGAACCCGCAGCGCTCGCAACGGCCGTTCTTGACCTGCTCGTTCGCGAGCACGGTCTGGTCGTTCGGGCACCAGTTGACGATCGCCGCCTTTCGGTAGGCCTGCCCCGCCTCGAGGAACTTCAGGAAGAGCCACTGCGTCCAGCGGTAGTACTCGGGTTCGTGCGTCGAGAACTCCCGCGACCAGTCGATCGCCCAGCCAAGTCTCTTCATCGTCCCGCGTATTTCTTCGATGTTGCGCTCGACGATCTCGCGCGGATGCCCGCCCTCCTTGATCGCCGCGTTCTCGGCCGGCAGCCCGAAGGAGTCGTAGCCCATCGGGCGCAGGACCTCGGAGCCCGTACGCCGGTAGAAGTGCGCGAGGACGTCGCCGAGCGTGTAGACCAAAACGTGCCCGATGTGCAATGAGCCCGATGGGTACGGCAGCATCTCGAGGACGTAGGACTTCCGCTCGTTGCGCGGCGCCCCGGGCTCGGGGTTCGGCACCTCGAAGGCGCGGCTCTCCTTCCAGACCCGCTGCCACTTCGTCTCGATTGTGTGCGCGTCGTACTTGTCCATGACCGTCCTCAGAAACGAAAAAGCCTCTCGAATGAGAGGCCGTGGGGAGTTGGCGCGGCCTTCGCCACGGTGGCTCCCTTCCCTACAGAAGCAGCTCCTCCATCGCTCTGACTCTAGCAACCATAATTGACGACATGAGCGATTTCACACATCTCAATCTCAAGGATGCCGAGGATCAGGCGCCCAACTTCGGTCTCTCGCCGGATCTCGAGTTCCGAATGGCTCGCGTGCCCTTGGGGCTCGAGCAGTCGGGGCTCAGCTATTGCCGGGTCGCCCCCGGTTTTCGTCTCCCCTTCGGCCACAAGCACAAGAACCAGGAGGAGGTCTACGTCCTCGTCAGCGGGGCAGCGCGGATGAAGATCGAGGACGAGGTCAAGGAGCTCAAGCAGTGGGATGCCGTCCGCGTCCACAAGGACACGATGCGATCGATGGAGGCCGGCGACGAGGGGGCGGAGTTCCTGATTGTCGGAGCGCCCAACACCGGTCCCGGCGACGCCGAGATGGTCCAGGGCTGGTGGAGCGGGTAACGCGCCGAACCAACTGATCGAGCTCTTTCCAGACACGGCGACCGTCGAAGGGGGCGAGCTCGCCGTGGGGGGAGTCCGCGCGTCCGCGCTGGCGGAGGACTACGGCACGCCCCTCGTCGTCTACTGCCGCGAGACGGTCCTCGCGCGTGCGCGTGCGTACGCGCGCGTGGACCCCGAAGCGCTCGTCGTGTACGGGACGAAGGCGTTTCCGAACGTCGCCCTGCTGCGGCTGCTCGCCGGCGAAGGCCTCGGCGCCGACGTCTCGACACGCGGCGAGCTCGAGTTCGCGCTGCGAGCAGGCGTGCCGGGCGACCGCATCGTCTTCCACGGGAACAACAAGTCGAACGAGGAGCTCGGCGCGGCGGCGGCCGCGGGCGCTCTGGTCGTTCTGGACGCACTCGACGAAGGCGACCGGGCGCGGGCGGCCGGGGTCGAAACCGTTCTGATCCGGGTCACGCCGGGGATCGAGGCCGATACCCATCGTGCGATCCAGACCGCGCAGGCGGAGTCGAAGTTCGGGCTCGTCGCCGACGACGCGGTTACCGCCGTGCGCGAGGCAATGTCCATGGGGCTCGACGTCGCCGGTCTGCACGTCCACATCGGCTCGCAGCTCACGCGCAGCGCCGAGAGCCTGCTCGCCGTGGACCGCGTAGTGGATGTCGCACTCCGCTGCCGAGCGGAGCTCGAGTGGACGCCGCGTGTGTTCGACCTCGGCGGCGGGCTCGCGGTTCGGCACTCATTGAAGGAGGCGGTGCCGAAACCGGAGCAATTCGCACAGGACCTGCTCCTGCGCTTGCGCGAGCGGTGGACGGAGCCGGCCCGGTTGATCTTCGAGCCGGGCCGGTCGTTGATCGGCGCAGCCGGATTCACGCTCTACCGCGTCGGCGTGGTCAAGCGAACACCCGGCGTGGTCTACGCAGCGGTGGACGGCGGCATGTCGGACAACCCGCGTCCGCAGCTCTACGGCTCGCACTACGAAGCGCTGCTGGCGAACCGCGCGGACGAGCCCGTTTCCGGGACCTATCGCATTGCGGGCAAGCACTGCGAATCCGGAGACGTGCTCATAGACAGCGTCGAGCTGCCGGAGCCGCGACGCGACGACCTGCTCGCAGTTCCGGCCACGGGGGCCTACACCCTCGCGATGGCTTCGAACTACAACGGCGTGCCTCGGCCGGCGGCCGTGCTCGTGGCGGACGGCCGCGCCGAGCTGATCCGCAGGCGCGAATCGCTGGACGACCTGCTCGGATTCGAGAATTAGGTAGCGAACCCGGGCCGGACGAGCCTCGGCGGCGCGACGAGGCGCGCGTCCTTCACCGGGGGATTCCACGGTTCCGCCAGCGGCGCCGCGTCGAACGATGCCAGCCGCCGCTCTTCGGGCGCATCGCCGTAGAGCGTCGTGCGCTGGCGCGGGATGCGCCCCGCCGAACGGATCAGATGCTCCATCGACTCCGGCGGAAACTCCTGCCCGTGCTCCGCGCCGGCCGACCGCGAGATCGATTCGTTCATCAGCGTGCCGCCGAGATCGTTGACACCCGAGCGCAGTGCGGCCGCGACTCCCTGCGCGCCGAGCTTGACCCACGAGACCTGGATGTTGGTGATCCACGGATGCAGGGCGAGTCGCGCGATCGCATGCACGAGCAGCGTCTCGCCGAACGTCGGGCCGGAACGCGCCTGTCCACGGAGCCACATCGGGGCCTCCATGTGCACGAACGGCAGCGGCACGAACTCGGTGAAGCCGCCGCTCGAGCGCTGCTGCTCACGCGAACGCAAAAGATGGCGCGCCCAGTTGCGAGGGCTCTCCACGTGGCCGAACATCATCGTCACGTTCGAGCGGAGACCAACGCGGTGCGCGACGTCGTGGACGCGGAGCCACTGTTCGGTCGTGACCTTGTCCGGGCAGATGACCTGCCGCACCTCGTCGTCGAGAATCTCGGCCGCGGTCCCGGGCAGCGAGCTGAGCCCCGCGTCCCGCAGTTCCGTCAGGTACTCCTCGAGTGGGACCTCGAGCGTCGCCGCCCCCTGCCAGATCTCGAGCGCCGAGAACGCGTGCACGTGCAGGCCGGGAACCGCCTCTTTGATCGCCCGGACGACGGAGAGGTAGTAGTCGCCGGTGAACGCAGGATGGATCCCGCCCTGGAGGCACACCTCGGTCGCCCCTCGCTCCCAGGCTTCCTCGCAGCGCCGCACGATCTCCTCGTGCGGCACGAAGTACGGTGCGCCGCGCAGGTTCGCCGCGAGCTTCCCTTTGGAGAACGCGCAGAACCCGCAGCGGAAGTAACAGACGTTCGTGTACTGGATGTTGCGCGTGACGACATAGCTCACCTCGTCGCCACATACCTCGCGCCGGAGGCTGTCCGCTGCCGCAAGCACTCGGTCTCGCTCGTGGCCGCGCGCCCGGAAGAGGCGCGCGATCTCGTCCTCCCCCAGTTCGGCGTGTGTGTCGATCGGCAGCGCGTCGCGCGGAACGAACGGGATCGACACGGCCTCGCCCGGAGACCAGCCATCTTCTCGCGCCAGCCCGAGGGAGTCCGAGCTGCGCAACACCGAGGGCATCACGCCCGGGTCGATCCATTCACCGGAGATCCACTCGGGATAGACCGGCAGGCGAGGCGCCAACTCGAGCCCGCGGCTCTCCGTGGCCCTCCGCAGCAGGTCGAGCTCGGGCCAGGGCGCCTCGGGGTTGACGTGGTCGATCGTCACGGGCGAGACCCCGCCCCAGTCGTCGATCCCGGCGTCGAGCAAGCGGGGGAAGTCGTCGTACGACAGATTCGGCGGCGCCTGGAGATGCGCGCGCGGACCGAGCACGATGCGCGCTACGGCGATCGTCCAGAGCAGCTCGTCGAGCGCGGGCTCGGGCGCGCCGGCCATGCGTGTCCCGAGCTTCGCCCGGAAGTTCTGGACGATCACCTCCTGCACGTGGCCGTGGCGATCGGCGAGCTCGCGGATCTCGAGCAGCGAATCGATGCGCTCCGCACGGGATTCGCCGATTCCGATCAGAAGCCCGGTCGTGAAGGGGACGCGCTCCTCCCCTGCGGCCGCAATCGTCTCGAGACGGCGGGCGGGGAGCTTGTCCGGTGAGCCGAAATGCGGGCCGCCGCGCTCGGAGAGTCGGGTCGACGTGGTCTCGAGCATGAGCCCCATCGACGCGCTTACGCGCCGCAACCCGGCCGCGTCCTCTCTCGTCATGACACCGGGGTTGAGATGTGGGAGGAGGTCTGTCTCCGCGAGCACCGCCTCAGCGGCCCGACCGAGATACTCGAGTGTCGTCTTGCACCCGAGCGCGTCGAGCTCTTCTCGGGCGGCTCGGTAACGCAGCTCGGGCTTGTCGCCGAGGGTGAACAACGCCTCGCGGCAGCCGGCCGCTGCGCCGGCGCGAGCGATGTCGAGGACCTCGTCGATGCTCAGGTATGCCCGCTCGCCTCGGCGCGGCGGGCGGGCGAAGGTGCAGTAGTGACAGACGTCGCGGCAGAGCTTCGTCAGCGGGATGAAGACCTTCGGCGAATACGTGACGAGCCGGCCGTGGCCCTCGTCACGCAGCGCTCGCGCTTCCGCACAGAGCTCGTCGAGCGGCCGGGCAAGCAGCTCCATCAGCGGAGCTTAGATCCCAGACCTCCGGCTACGGGAGCTCAGAAATCGATCGAGGCGACGCCGAGCGCCGTTGCGACCAGCACGGCCGCAGAGGCAACCGCGGCCATCGACCAGCGGCGCGTCCGCGTTCCCGGGGCGGCGAGGACGGCCGCCCCTCCAAGACCGAGCGTCACTCCGACGAAGGTTTCGACCGCCTGAAACGCGAAGCCGAGCGCAAGGGCCGCGCCGAGCCCGACGCCCGTGCCGTGCAAGGCGAGCGTTGCCGCCCCCGCTCCGGCCCCGAAGTTTCCCGGGGTCAGAGGGAGCAGACCGGCGAGTGCCATGGCGGCCAACAGGACGACGGCCACCCAAACGGGATGTGGAACGCCGAGTGCCATCGCGATCGCGACGGCGGCCGCGACGCGGGCGACACACGAGCACCCGATCCACGCGAACAGGACTACGCCCTCGCGCGGAGAGCGCCCGACCGAGCGGAAGATCTGGAGGAGGCTGCCCAGTCTGCCGCCGGCACGATCAGCGCAGCGAGGACGAGCGTGCGCGCAGCGCCGACGGAAGCGGCAATGCCTCCCGCACGCCAGAGCCGGTCGTCGCCGGGAAGCGTGCGCGACAGCAGCCCGAGCCGGACCGCACCGCCGAGGTGTGCGGGCGCAACGGAGTTGACCAGCGAGCCGATCGTGTAGCGGGCGGAGATCTGTGTGAAACCGGTGCTACCACCGCAGGCCCGGAGCCCGACGCGCCAGCCGGCAGCCGATGCGATGAGGCCGAGGGCGAACAAGGACGCCGCGGCGACGATCCACCCGGGCTGGGCACGGGCCAGGTCGCCGAAAGCGCTACTGAGCGTCCCTCGCCCCAGTCGGGTCACGCCGATCGCGATGCCCGCGGCCAGAAAGAGCCCGCCGCCGACCGCGTATTTGCGACGCATCGACCCGAACTGACCGAGCGCAAGCTCGTCGAACAGGCGGCTCCCTGTGTGCTCACCGATCACGTCATCCACGCTATCGGCATGAAATGAGAGCAACGTTAAGGTTGCCCGGCTCCGGTGGAAGGTCATGCGATCATGGCGGCCGGTGAGGACCGGGCCTAGAAGGCGAACCAGACGAGTGCGCGCCGCACTTCTCCTCGCCGTCGCTCTCGTCGCCGTCGCGGTTGCGGTCATCGCCTGGAACCGGCAGGCAGGAGACAGCCCACCGGCCCGGGCGAGCATCGCACCGCCCCTCGCCGTCCAGCAGAAGCCGAAGATCGTCCAGCGCCGCCTTGCCCACGCCGGCCCGCTCGACCTGTATGCCTACGACCACGCGGGAATGATCAGCCGGGTAGCGCGCGGTGCCCTGGCGAGGGTCTACGTCCCGAACAGTGCGGCCGACTCGGTGGACGTGATCGACCCGCACACCTACAAGGTCGTCGACCACTTCCAGGTCGGCGCTCTGCCACAGCACGTCACGCCTGCGCACGACCTGAAAACGCTCTACGTCAACGACGACGTCGGCAACACGCTGACGCCGATCGATCCGCTCACAGGCCGACCCGGAAGGCCGTTCCCGGTTGACGATCCCTACAACCTGTACTTCACGATCGACGGGCGGTACGCGATCGTCGTCGCGGAGCGACTGCACCGCCTGGACTTTCGCAACGCTCATACCTTTCGCCTGGTTCGCGCCCTGACCGTTCCCTGTGCGGGTGTCAACCACATGGACTTCTCTCCCAACGGCCGGTACGTGATCGCGAGCTGCGAATTCTCGGGCCGCCTCGTGAAGGTCGACGTCCGCCGGTTCCGCGTTCTCGGCGTGCGCACGCTTCCGCGCCGATTCTCCGTGCCGCAAGACGTCCGCGCTTCGCCGAACGCGAAGGTGTTCTATGTCGCCGATCTCGCTGCCGGCGGCGTATGGGAAGTCGATCCGGCCCGTTTCAAGGTGATCGGATTCATTCACACGGGAGCCGGCGCGCACGGGCTCGTCGTGGGACGGAACGGCAAGGTGCTCTACGTTGCGAACCGCAACGAGGGAAGCGTGTCGGTGATCTCGTTCCGCACGCGCAAGGTCGTCGCGAAGTGGCACATCCCCGGCGGCGGCAGCCCGGACATGGGTGACGTCTCTGCGGACGGGAAGGTGCTCTGGTTGTCCGGACGTTACAACTCGGTGGTGTATGCAATGGACACGCGGACGGGAAGGCTGATCGCGCGCATCCCCGTCGGCGCCAGCCCTCACGGCCTCTCTGTGTGGCCGCAACCGGGGAGATACTCCCTCGGCCATACGGGCAACATGCGCTAATGCGAGCTCTTTGGGTCAGCCCACGCGCAGATCTGCTCGGCCCGGCCGTCGCAGCAGGGCTCCTCGCGGCGCTCCTGGTCTGGCTCGGCCCTCCGGGAACCGATCTCGCCGCCCACGTCTACCAGCGCACGCTGTTCATCGAGCACGGCTTCGTGCTCTGGAACAACTTCTGGTACGCGGGCCGCTACAGCTTCGTGAACTACAGCCTCCTGTACTACCCCCTGGCGGCCGCGATCGGGATCAAACTCCTCGCGGTCCTCACCGTGGCCGTCGCAGTGATCGCATTCGCCGCTGTCGTGCGGCACGAGTGGGAGTCTCACAGCCGTTGGACGATCAGGGCGTTCGCGCTGGTCTGGGCGCTGCTCGTCGTCTCGGCCGCGTATCCGTTCATGCTGGGGATGACCCTGGCGCTGTTGGCGCTGTGGTCGTTGCAGCGGGACCGGAGATGGATGTTCGCGTGCTTCACGCTTCTGACTCTTGCTGCAAGCCCACTCGCCTTCCTCTTGCTCGTCGTGCTGCTGGCGGGAGTCGCGCTCGCGCGACGCGGCGAGCACAGGCGTTTCGCCGCTCCCGCCGCTGCCATCGGCGCGATCGCGGCGTTCGAGTTTCTGCTCCGGCGCATGTTCCCGGGCCGCGGCACCTTTCCGTTCTCCCTCGAGGAGTTCCTCGCAGCGGGCGCTTTCTGTGTCATCGGGGTCGCACTGACCTGGAGAGTGGCGGGGGCGCGAATGCTTCGCTGGACCTATGTCGTCTACTTCGTCGCGTGCACCGCCGCTTTTGCGATCTCCTCTCCGGTGGGAGAGAACATCGCGCGGCTGCGCTTCGTCGCCGCGCCGATCGCGATCCTGACGCTGTCGCTGCGACGCTGGCAGCCGCGCTTCCTCTGCGCCGTCGCGCTGGTGCTCGCGCTCTCGTGGAATCTGACCCCGCTCGCAGCCAGCTTCATCCACGGCGTCAACGATCCGGCCTCGCACGCGGCGTACTGGTCGCCGACGATCGCGTATCTACAGAAGAACCTCCCTCCGTCGTACCGCGTCGAGGCCGTCGACACCGCAGGCCACTGGCCGGCGGATTTCCTCGCCCGGGCGCGGATTCCGCTCGCGCGCGGCTGGTTCCGGCAGGAGGACTTCCCGCAGAATCGCGTGTTGTACGGCGAGTTCGGTCCCAAGGCCTACGTCGCCTGGCTGCGGCGAGTGAGCGTTCGCTATGTCGTGCTCACTTCCGCACGCCCCGACTACAGCGCACGTGCAGAGGCACGCCTGCTGAGAAGCGGCCGTTCGGGCCTCGCCGTCGTCCACCGGACGCCGACGACCACGATCTTCGAGGTCCCGTCGCCAAGTCCGCTGATCTCGGCGCCGGCCCGCGTCCTCGCGTTGGGATACGCATCGATCAAGGTTCACGTCCCGGTTCCGGGCACCTACCAGCTCAACGTGACGTTCGCGCCCTACTGGCACACGCGCAACGGCTGTCTCACGCGGGCACCCGACGGCATGACGCAGGTGACTGTGCACCGCACGGGCACCGTTTGGATCACGTTCGCGGTGACGGCCACCCGCGCATTGGAGGCGATGGTCGGCACTCAGCCCGAGCCTTGCCGCTAGGCGGGGATCAACCGGGCCTGGCGGTGATGAGCTTGCCGAAGGGATGCCAGGCGTTGGCCGACCAGCGCTGAAGTCTGACCTGCGTGAGCGGGAACCGGCTTGACGGTGTCGTGTGGATGACGATGCCCGGCAGGACGAACGGATTTCCCATCTCGTCCAGGTGCGTTGCCGCGTTCATCACGCTCTGGCGAGTCGGGTTCTTGCCGGCTTTCTTCAAGGTGTCGACCATGGTGTAGGCAGTCGCCATTCCCGCCGTGAAGTAGCCGTCCTGCAGGTCCCGCGAGTTGACGCTCGATCCATATTTCCTGAGGATCGACTGGAAGAGCTTGATGCCCTTGTCGTTTCGCCAGAGCGGCGCCGCCGGATCCTTTCCGAACACGATCGAGATCGCTCCGTTCGCAGCGTTCTGCGGGACGATCGCCATCAGCGCCGACGCCGACGAGACGTCGTTGACGAAGATCTGCGGCTTCCACGCGAGCCGCGAGACGGCGTTGAAGGCCTGCAACGAGAACTTCCCGAATGCGAACACCATCAGGACGTTGGCCTTCGACGCCTTCAGCTGCGTGACCTGCGGCTGGACGTCAGCGGATGTCGGGTCGTAGCCGACGCTCGCGACGATCGATTTGGCCTTCGAGCCGAGGCCGCGCTTCAGGCCCCCGAGCAGGTCGCGCCCGTAGTCGTCGTTCTGGTAGAGGACTGCGATCTTCGGCTTCTTGATGTTCTTGACGACATAGCGGCCGTAGAGCTGGCCCTCCTCGGAGTACGGCGGGATGTAGCCGAGCGTCCACGGGTACCTCTTGTAGTCGCGTCCGAATGTGGTCGCGCCCGAGGAGACGTAGAGCTGTGGGACCTTCGCGTCGTTCAGCAGCTTTCGCACGGCCAGGTTGTTGCTCGTCCCGAGCGAGCTGAAGACGGCGAGAACCTGTTCCTGCTGGATGAGCCGGATGGTGTTGTTGACCGCCCTCCCGGGGTCGTAGCCGTCGTCCAGATAGGTGAATGTGATCTTGCGGCCGAACACGCCGCCTTTGTCGTTGACGTACTTGAAGTACGCCGCGATTCCGCGGGCGACATTGCCGGCGATCGCGGCCTCGCCGCTCAGCGGGACGCTCGAGCCGAGACGGATCTCGGTCGCCGACACGCCCGGAGTCGCGACCGGGCGCGCGCCGGCCGACGTCACGGCGACCGCGGCTACGACTGCACACACGAAGATGACCCTCACGCCCACTCCTCCCTAGGACCGAGTGTAGAACCGAGTTGTTAGCGACCCGAAGAGACGCCGCGCGACCCCGCCCGCGCCCGTTGGCAAGAGCAGCATGACCACGATCAGCACGACGCCGAAGATCATGCTCGGGATGCCGGGCTGCTTCGGATCGAGGTTGAGCGCCGGCACGTGATTGATCCAGCGCGCAACGGTGTCGGCGTGGTTCTGTAGGAAGTAGATGAGCCCCGCGCCTGCGATGAGGCCCACGAGGGACTCCAGGCCGCCCACGGCAAGTCCGACCACGAGGTAGACGGAAAGGATGATCGGAAAGACATCTGGATTGACATAGGCGTTCGCGATCGCGTAGAGGGAGCCTGCGACTCCGGCGTAGAACGCGGAGATCCCGAACGCGAGCGTCTTGTACGTCGCGAGCTTGACGCCCGACGAGGCCGCGGCCACCTCACTGTCGCGGATTGCCTTCAGCGCGCGGCCGGTCTTTCCTCGCACGAGCAGCCGTGCCGCTCCCAGCAGAACGAGCGCGATGCCCCAGGTCAGGTAGTACATCCAGTTGTTCGGCGTGGTCGCGAGGCCGAACGGTGGCTTCGCCAGATCGAGGATCTTCCCGGTCGTACCGCCGAGGAAGTGGTCGAACTTCTTCGGCAGCTGCGGGAACGACACCGCAATTCCGAAGGTGATCAGTGCGAGGTAGAGACCGGAGAGGCGCAATGCCGGAACGCCGACGAGCAGTCCGGCGAGGCCCGCGATCACGCCGGCGATCGGGATCGTCCAGAGATCCCGGATCTGATGTCCGTACACCCCGTTGACGCTGAGGACGGCGGTCGTGTAACCCCCGATCGCCATGAACGCGCCGTGCCCCAGCGAAATCTGTCCGCTGTAGCCGGTGAGGATCGAGAGGCCGAGCAACGCGATGAAGTACATCCCGATGATCGCGAGCTCTCGGGCGCGGAAGTCGCTGATGAAACGCGGCAGGGCTGCGACCGCGAGCGCGAGCAGCGCGAAACCGGAGAGCTCGAGCCAGAGTCTCGATCTCATACGCGCCTCACGGCCACGCGGCCGAAGAGGCCGCCCGGGCGGACGAGCAGCAGAACGAGGATGAGCAGGAGCGCCGCTGGAAGCTTCAAGGTCGAGCCGATGAAGCCGACGTACCGGCCGAGCAGCGTGATCGTCACGCCGAGCAGGATCCCGCCGACGACCGCGCCGATCGGGCTGTCGAGCCCACCGAGGACGGCGGCCGCGAATGCGTAGAGCAGAATCGTCTGCATCATGTTCGGGTCGAGGAAGACGACCGGGGCGATCATCATTCCGGCGACCGCACCGAGCACGGCTCCGATTCCCCAGCCGAGCGCGAGCATCCAGCCGACGCGAATGCCGACGAGCCGTGACGACTCGGGGTTGACCGCGGCTGCGCGCAAGGCCAACCCGAGCTTCGTGAAGCGGAAGAACAGCGCCAGCAGAACGACCAGGCCCACGGAGACCGCGACGATTCCGATGTCTTGCACGCTGATCGGGACACCGCCGACGTCGATCGTCCGGGTCGAGAACGGCCCGTGAAACTGCCTGCTCGCGCCGCCCCAGATCACACTCATCAGACCGTTCAGCAACAGCGCGAGACCCAGCGTCACGATCACGATGGTCAGGAGAGGCGCATTTTCGACCGGACGAAGCACGACGCGCTCGATCGCCACGCCGCCGGCGAACGCGATCGCGAGCACGACGGGGAACGCCGTCCAGAA
>WNGO01001553.1_pt1 | contig 14789 bp, 14 predicted proteins | sample 5400511 | NCBI WGS metagenome assembly WNGO01 (sample SAMN13153380, study PRJNA577476) | soil metagenome | isolation source: 20 cm soil or saprolite under Garry oak tree replicate 2 | place: USA:California | collected 2016-06-15 | reverse complement strand
AGCACGTAATATTTCGGCCGCGGGTCGTCGTTTTTGGAGGCGAAGATCGCCTGCTCGTCCCACCGGCGTTGCCAGCGCGGCTCGGCTTCGCGTGCGTTGTAGCGTTCGGAGGTCATGGAATCTTGAGGACTTTTCGTGGATTTAAGGGCCGTTCAAAAGGACGGCGGACTAGGCCACAAAAGACCGCGAGGGGTCAACGCCCGGCAGTTCAAAAGGTTGGCGGCGAACCCTTTAGCTCGCCAGCGCTATTCCGCCGTCGGTCATCCGCACAATGCCGTGCTCGACCACGGCGTTGCGGCCGCGATGCTTGGCGGCATAGAGCGCGGCGTCGGCGGCCTCGATCAGGTCGCCCGGCTGCTGCTTGTCATTTGGCGTGGCACAGGCCACGCCGACGCTGACGGTGACGGTTTGGTATTCAGAGGTGCAATGAGGCATCGCCAGGTCCTGCACCGCGAGGCGCACCATCTCGCCGATCTCCAGGGCTCGCCTGGAGTCGGTGTTGGGCACGAGAAGACAAAATTCCTCGCCGCCATAGCGGCCGGCAAAGCCCATGGTCTCGGCGGCAATTCCGGCCAGGATTTCCCCGAGCCTGGCAAGGCAGACGTCGCCCTCGGGATGGCCATAGCTGTCGTTGAACAGCTTGAAGTGATCGACGTCGATCATCAGCAGCGACAGCGCGCTGCCGTGTTGCTGGGCCTTCATCCATTCGAAGTCGAGGCGGCTCTGAAAGCCGCGCCGGTTGGCAAGCCCGGACAGCATGTCGATCGAGGCGATCACGGTGAGGCGCTCGTTGGTGGTGACCAGTTCGCGCTCGCGCTCGATAAGCCGCTCCGCCATCGCGTTGAACGCGCGGGCCAGCGGAACAAATTCTGCCGGCAGGCGGTTGCGCGCCGCGCGGACCGACCAGTCACCCTCGCCGAACCGTTTCGCCATCGCCACCATCATCTGGATCGGCCGGATGATCAGCTTCTCCGCGGCGACCAGCGCGCCGAGCAGCACGAACAGGCAGACGAACAGCAGTTGCAGATAGGCGGTGCGAATCTCCCGGTTGATCGCGGCGGTCACATTGCTTTCATCGATGCTCACGACCAGACGCGATTGCGTGCCGGGAATGCGTACGAAGTGGACGATGCGTTTTGGGCCCTCGCCGTCAGCGAACGTAAGCGACCCGTCCGGCGGGTCCGGGCCGATCACCTTCTCGGCCACGGCGGACAACAGCGGCACGGTGTCAAGCGGACGGCCGATCATGCCGGCCTGGTCCGCCGGCGCCGCCAGGACCACGCCAGCGCTATCGACCAATGCGGCCGAAATGCCGGGGCGGCCGCCCAGATTGCGCATGATCTCCGACATCCAGTCGAGGTTCATGCCGGCAACGACGATTGAATCATCCTCGCGATTGATCGCCGATACCGGATAGGCCGCCATCATGATCGGCCTCTGGTTGGATTTGGCGAACAGAAAGTCGCTGAAAACGAAGCCGCCGGTTTCGCGCGCCTGCTTGAGATATTCCCGGTCGCTGAGATCGAGCCCCACCAGCCTGTTCAAGGTCGAGCATTGAACCAGCCCGTCCTTGCTGACGATCATGATGCTGCGGATCCAGGGCAGATTAAGCGGCAGGCTGGCGCGCAATATGTCGCAGCTGCGCCCGACGCCAGCCGAGGCGCGGATATAGGCCGCCGATTTCAACATCGTCTCGACCGAGGAGAAGACTTCGCGCTGGGTGTCGGCGCTGTGCTGCGCGAGATCTGCAAATTCCTGAGAAGCAAGCGCGATCTGCCTCTTGCGGGTATCCTCGAGCGAACGGGTCCGGTCCAGCATCAGAGGAGCCACCAGGATCAGCGCCAGCAATGCGAGCCGCGCGCGGATTCCGAGAAGCTGCTTGAGTTTCGCTCTTTTGCGGTTGAAACTGATGCGTGACATCTTTGCCCCCCAACCCCGGATGCAAAGTAGATGGAAGGGTTCAAAAAGCCTTTCCCGAACTTCCTAAAATTGGAACTACTCGTAAACTCACGACCGGCAGATGACATGGCGCCCGAAAACTCCTTGCCGATAACCGCGCATTTACCAAGCGGGCTTTCCGCGGTGGAGCGGGAGATCGCGCGCGCCTGCAAGCAAGCGCGGCGGGATCCCGCATCGGTGACGCTGATCGCGGTGTCCAAAACGTTCGATGCCGGCGCGATCACGCCCGTGATCGAGGCGGGCCAGCGCGTGTTTGGCGAAAATCGCGTGCAGGAAGCCAAGGCAAAATGGCCAGGGTTAATGTCGGCTTACCCCGGCCTGGCGTTGCATCTGATCGGGCCGTTGCAATCCAACAAGGCGAAGGAGGCCGTCGCGCTGTTCGACGCCATTCATTCGGTCGACCGTCCGAGCATTTGCGAAGCGTTGGCGAAGGAAATTTCTTCGCAAAAGCGGCGGCCGCAACTGTTCGTCCAGCTCAATACCGGCGAGGAGCCGCAGAAGGCCGGCGTCGCGCCGGCCGACGCCGATGCCTTCATTGCCGGCTGCCGCGAAAAATATGGCCTGGAAATTTCCGGGCTGATGTGCATTCCGCCGGTCGACGATGCGCCGGCACCGCATTTCGCGTTGACCGCGAAGATCGCGGCGCGCAACGGATTGAAGAACCTGTCGATGGGCATGAGCGCCGATTTTGCCGTTGCGATTCAGTCTGGCGCCACCCACGTGCGCGTCGGCTCGGCGATTTTCGGAGCGCGGCAAAAATAAGGGCTTGTCGTCCGCTTCACCCAATCACAATTCTGGTTTGCGGCCCCAGTCGCTGCAGCAGCCGCAGCATCGCGCCCTCCGTCATTGAAACGCACCCCGCGGTCGGGGAAAAATTCTCGCGGGCCAAATGCAAAAATACCGCGCTGCCGCGCCCGGCGATGCGCGGCGAGCTGTTGTGATCGATCTCGACAATGAAATCGTAGAGATGATCATCGCGCCTGAGCCGGTCACCGCCATGGTCGCGCTCCCGCCGCACCGGCCGATTGTAATGGCGGCTCTGCGGATCTTCGCACCAGGCGTCGTCGGGCCGGATGGCGCGAACCGGCAAGAAAGTGCGCGGCCTCGGATGGCGGTCGGCACGCCACCATAATTGCCGCGGCCGGAAAGTGCCTCTTGGGGTTCCGCCATCGCCTTCGCGCTTGTTGGCCGTAATACCGCCGCGCCCAAGGGCAACCGGGATGGTTTGCCCGCCTGCGGTCAGCCAGCCGCGGCACGGATCGCCGGCAGAGCGCTGAATCCTGATCGCCGAAAATGGCCGGTCGCCTGATAAGTAATTGAAATCATGTAACTTCCGCTGCAAATCGCAAACCCTTTATTGCCGGATCGATGGCAGCTGCGCTAATTCACACCTGTTCAGGACATTCACCTGAACGCCCGCGATTTCTGGAGTAGACTGAATTTCAGCTTGTGAATCAGTAACGGTTCCCTACCTCATACGAATCAAGAGCTGAACGTACCGACTTTACCCTATCAAGACGCGGCTACAGGCGCCTCCGCTCGCCCCGCCGCCCCCAAGAGGATTGTACCCATGGCGAATGCCCGCAAGATCCTGATCGTGGATGACGATACCGATCTGCGCGATACGCTGGTGGAGCAATTGTCGCTACACGACGAGTTCGAAGCTTCCGCCGTCGATACCGGCGCCAAAGGCGCCAGCGCCGCCAAAGCCAACGCTCCCGATCTGGTGCTGATGGATGTCGGATTACCGGACACCGACGGCCGCGAAGTCGTGCGCTCGTTGCGCAAGGGCGGCTTCAAGGCGCCCATCATCATGCTCACCGGCCACGATACCGATTCCGACACCATTCTCGGGCTCGAATCCGGCGCCAATGACTATGTGGCAAAACCGTTTCGATTTGCGGTGCTGCTGGCGCGGATCCGGGCGCAGCTCCGCCAGCATGAAGCCAGCGAGGACGCGGTGTTTTCGGTCGGTCCCTACAGTTTCCGGCCGGGCTCCAAGATGCTCACCGGCGCCAACGCCCGGAAAGTGCGGCTGACCGAAAAGGAAACCGCGATCCTGCGCTTCCTGTATCGCGCCGGCCAGCTACCGGTATCGCGTGAGACGCTGCTGCAGGAAGTGTGGGGCTATAATTCAGGCGTCACCACGCACACTCTGGAAACCCACATCTATCGGCTGCGTCAGAAGATCGAGAAAGATGCCGCCAATCCCGAGATATTGGTAACGGAAGCCGGTGGCTACAAGCTGGTACCGTGATACGATTCGCGGCAACGATTCGTGAAGCCGCCATAGCGGCGCAACCGGTCCTGCATGTCGATCGAAGATGATGTTGCCCTGCTCGAGCGCGTCCCGACAATGCGCCTGTTGGGGATGACCGCTCTGCGCATGCTCGCGATCGGCTCCGAGCAGCGCGATTTCGCGCAAGGCGGTGTGCTCTTCAGAGCAGGCGATGATGCCGACGCCGGGTATGTTGTTCAGCACGGCGCGTTTCGGATCGAGGACGGCGCCGGCGCCGAAGTTGTCGCGGGTCTGGGCACGTTGATCGGCGAACTCGCTCTGGTGGCTGCGATGAAGCGGCCGTCGACCGCGACCGCGCTGGAGAGGTCATCGGTGATCCGCGTTGCGCGCAGCCTGTTTCAACGCGTGCTGGAAAGCGATCCCGCTGCGGCGCGCCGGCTGCGCGATGAATTCGCCAGCCGTACCAGCCAGATCGCCAGCGATATTCTGATCGCGGGTTCGAAATTGAGTATTTGAGGTACGCGTCGTCCCGGACAAGTGAGCGCAGCGAGCGCGATCCGGGACCCGGGCCTTCTCTTGGGGCGCAGTGGCCGACGCCTTCAACAACGAACAACACCGGTGGTTATGGGTCTCCGCTTTCGCGGGGACGACATGAAGCTATACCTCAAGCGTCACCGTAACCGGCACGTGGTCGGACGGACGCTCCCAGCCGCGCGCGTCCCGCGTGATGCTGAAATCGCTGACACACTCCTTAAGGGCGGGCGAGACCCAGATGTGGTCGAGCCGGCGGCCGCGATCCGCCAACGTCCAGTCGGCCGCGCGATAACTCCACCAGGTATAGACCTTTTCCGACAGCGGAATGCGTTCGCGCGCGACGTCGATCCATTCGCCGTGGGCCTGGGCAGCCAAAAGCTTTTCGCATTCGATCGGCGTATGCGACACCACTTTCAGCAATTGCTTGTGCGACCATACGTCGTTCTCATGCGGCGCCACGTTGAGATCGCCGACCAGGACATGGCGATCCTCGCCACGCGGATGCAAGGGCTCGCACGCCTTCATCTCGTCGAGGAATTGCAGCTTGTGCTCGAATTTCGGATTGAGCGCGGGATCGGGAATATCGCCGCCGGCCGGGACGTAGAAATTATGCAGCACCAGCGGCTTCGACAGCTGCGCCTTTTCGCCGAACGCCACCGAAATGTGACGCGAATCGATCTTGTCGCAGAAGGTTCGGATGTCGGTGGTCTCGAACGGCAATTTCGAGATCACCGCGACGCCGTGATAGCCCTTCTGCCCGTTCAGCGCGACGTGCTCATAGCCGAGGCGCCGGAAACGCTTCAGCGGAAATGCATCGTCGATGCATTTGGTTTCCTGCAGGCACAGAACGTCCGGCCTTGCCGTTTTCAGGAATTTGGCGACGAGATCGATGCGCAGGCGCACCGAATTGATGTTCCAGGTTGTCAGGGCGAGACGCATGGGGCGGATGTATCAGGGCAAAGCCAAAAAAGACACGCCTCATCCTGAGGAGCGGCCACTGGGCCGCGTCTCGAAGGATGAGCTTACTATGCGGCCATCCTTCGAGACGCGCGCAAAAAGGGCGCGCTCCTCAGGATGAGGTAGGTGTTCGCGGCTAAAGATAAGGGCTAGCCCGGCGGTGTCGAGTAATTGGTGAAGTCGATCTTGAACAGGCCGGGATCGACTTTCCTGGAGGAATCCAGATTGTAGACGGCGACCGTGGTGTCATAGCCCTGCGGGTCGGTCACGGTCCACTGCTTGAGCTGGCCATCCTTGGCGCCGACCATCAGCATCAAGCGGCTGGTGCCGATCAGCGCCTGCTTCTCCTCGATGGTGACGCTGATGAAGACATCATCGGCCGTCACGCTCACCACATTGGTGTCTTTCAGCAGATCGATGCGGTCCGACAGCAGAAACCGCAGCGGCGTCTGCGACAACGGGTAGATGTCCTGGGTCGCAAGCTTGCGGTCGCGCACCGCCAGTGACGATCCGTCGGCGATAATCGCGATCGGACTTGGATCGTCATATTCGAAACGCACCTTGCCGGGTTTCTGGATGTAGAAATCGCCCTTGGTCTTGCTGCCGTCGGGTCCGACCTGGACGAAATTTCCGACCAGCGTCTGCAGCGAGGAAAGATAGGAACTCACCCTGGCGGCTTGCGCCTTCTGGTTGGCGTCGAAGGTCGCAAAAAGATTGACGGGGAGATTGCGGCGCGGATCCGGGATCACCGGATTGGGCGGCGGTGCCAGCGGGGTTGCGCCGGTCGTGATCGGGCCTTTTTGCGGGTCCGACGCGCTGATCTGGACGCTGTCGCGCTTTTTTGGGGCGGGCTTTGGAATCGGAACGCTTTGCACAGGAACGCTCTGCGCAGGAACGGTCGGTGCAGGAACGGTCGGTGCAGGAGCGGGCTGCGCATTGCCAGATGTCGCGACAGACAGCGTCGCCACGGCGGTCAGCGACGCCGCGATCAAGAACGCCAATCCCGCGCGCATGCTAAGGGTGACCTGTTCTGGCCTTGGAAATTTTAGATTTCTATTCAACGCGTTGCCCTACCCGCCTTTCGGCCATTTTACCGTGCTTTCGACCAAAGGAGATATGGTTTTTCCGTGAAAATACGATGCCAACCCGGGCGGTCCTTTGGTCCGCCTGATGGCTCTCAAAAGCGGCTTTCTTCTTCTTCGACCAGGATCTCTCGTTTGCCGGCGTGATTGGCCTGTCCGACGATGCCCTCGAGTTCCATTCGCTCCATCAGCGAGGCGGCGCGGTTATATCCGATCTGCAGCCGGCGCTGAATGTAGCTGGTGGAAGCCTTGCGGTCGCGCTTGACGATCGCTACCGCCTGCGCGAACAGGTCGCCGCCGCCGTCGCCGCCCATGCCGGTGGAATCGAACACCGCGCCGTCTTCATCGGTTGGCTCCTCGGCGGTAACCGCTTCGAGATATTCCGGCGTGCCTTGTGACTTGAGATGGCGCACCACCTTTTCGACCTCTTCATCCGAGACGAAGGGTCCGTGCACGCGGCTGATCCGTCCGCCGCCGGCCATATAGAGCATGTCGCCCTGTCCGAGCAGTTGCTCGGCGCCCATTTCGCCCAAAATGGTGCGGCTATCGATTTTCGAAGTGACCTGAAACGAGATGCGGGTCGGAAAATTCGCCTTGATGGTGCCGGTGATGACGTCGACTGACGGCCGCTGCGTGGCGAGGATCACATGCAACCCGGCGGCGCGCGCCATTTGCGCCAGCCGCTGCACGGCACCTTCGATATCCTTGCCGGCGACCATCATCAGATCGGCCATTTCATCGACGATGATGACGATATAGGGCAGCGGATCGAGGTCGAGTTTCTCGTCCTCGTAGATCGCCTTGCCGGTTTCCTTGTCGAAGCCGGTATGCACCGTTCGCGTCAGGTCCTCGCCCCTGGACCTGGCTTCAACCAGGCGCGCGTTGTAGCCGTCGATATTGCGCACGCCGAGCTTGGACATTTTCTTGTAGCGCTCTTCCATCTCGCGCACCGCCCATTTCAGCGCGACCACGGCCTTCTTCGGGTCGGTCACCACCGGCGTCAGCAGATGCGGAATGCCGTCATAGACCGAGAGTTCGAGCATTTTCGGATCGACCATGATCAGGCGGCATTGATCCGGACGCAGCCGATACAGCAGGCTGAGGATCATGGTGTTGATGGCGACCGATTTGCCGGAGCCGGTGGTGCCGGCGATCAACAAATGCGGCATGCGCGCGAGATCGACGATGATGGATTCGCCGCCGATATTCTTGCCGAGGCAAAGCGGAAGCTTTGCGACCGATTCATTGCCGTCCCTGACCGCCAGCAGCTCGCGCAGATAGACTTTTTCGCGATGCGGGTTCGGCAATTCGATGCCGATGGCGTTGCGGCCGGGAACGACGGCGACGCGCGCCGACAGCGCGCTCATCGAACGCGCGATGTCGTCGGCCAGTCCGATGACGCGCGACGATTTGATGCCGGGCGCGGGCTCGAGTTCATACAGCGTCACCACCGGGCCGGGATGCGCCTTGACGATCTCGCCGCGGACGCCGAAATCGCCGAGCACGCCTTCCAGCGCGCGTGAATTGGAATCCAGTTCCGACCTGCTCAGCGGCTGGCGGTCCGAAGCCTTCGGCAGGCTCAGCACGGAAATCGGCGGCAAATCGAATCTTTCGGATGATCTGCGCGACGGCGCGCGGGCCGCGGGTTTCCTGCGCGGGGCGCGTGCGGCCGGAATCTCGTCCTCTTCGTCTTCGTCAAAATCCTCGTCCACCGGTGTGTCCGGGGACGCCCGGCCGCCGAGACTTGGCTCCTGCCGCTCGTACGAAAACGAGCGCGGCGGCGGCGCGCTGGCAACCAGCGAACTATAGGCCAGCGCCAGCATCCGCCACAGTCGCGCCCTGGCGCTCATCGCGGCGTGAAATGCCCATCCCAGCGAGACCGAGCCGCCGTCATCCTCTTCGGTGAACGGTGCGTCGTGATCTTCGACCGTCGTCAGTTCGTCTTCGGAGGGGCGCGAACCCATGCCGCTTGCAAACAGGAATGTCACGATGCCGGCGGCGAACAGCACGATCCCGAACACCAGGCGATAGATGATGCCGGGCGGACCGAACACCACAGCGGGCGCGCGCACCAGCGCGTCGCCGACGACGCCGCCAAGTCCGGTCGGCAACGGCCACGCCCCGCCATGCGGCCAGCAGCTTGCAAAACCCGCCGATATCGCGGTGCAGAGGATCCAGCAGCCGATCCGCAGCGCCTCGCGGTCGAATCCGCGATGGGTCACCATGCGCCAGCCCCAGACCGCGATGGGAAGGATCAGCATGATCGCGCCGAGGCCGAGAATCTGCATCAAGAGATCGGCGCCAATCGCGCCGGGATAGCCGACGATGTTGCGGATCGGACGCGATGTCGCGTGGCTGAGGCTCGGATCCTGCACCGACCATGTCATCAGCGCCGCCGCCGCCACGCCACACAGCGCAATCAGGCCAAGTCCTGTAAGCTCACGAACGCGCCGCGCCAAGGCCTCGCGGATCGAGGCCGGCAATTGGCTAACCAGAGGAATGACGCGCTCGATCGCTGGCATGCTCATGGGGCCTTCCGCGACTAATCCAGAATTTCGACCAGCCGGTGCAGTGCCTCGGCTGTTGTTTCACCGTCCTGCACCAGCGCCAGGCGAATGTAGCCGGCGCCAGGATTGCCGCCGTCCGCTTGCTGCCGCGCCAGATAGCTTCCGGGCACCACGCGCACGCCGCCGTCCCTGTAGAGCTTCACCGTCGCGGCTTCGTCGCCGCCGCGCTCCGAGACATCGAGCCAGACACAGAAGCCGCCGGCGGGCCGGCGATAGCCATAGCGGTTGCCGAGAATCTGATCGGCGAGATCGAACTTGATGCGGTAGAGCCGCCGGTTCTCCTCGACATGCGCCTCGTCGCCGTAGGCCGCGACCGCGACATGCTGCAGCGGCACCGGCACCTGGGGTGCAGCGACATTGCGCAGCTCGTGAAACACTCCGAGAAACTTCTTGTCGCCGGCCGCAAAGCCGACCCGCATGCCCGGCAGGTTCGAGCGCTTCGACAGCGACTGGAACGCCACGACGTTTGCAAAATCAGGCCCGGCACATTCCAGCACGCTGCCGGGCGCGCTTTGCGTGTAAATTTCCGAATAGCATTCGTCGCTCAGGATCATGAAGCCGAAGCGATCGGCGAGCCGCTTCAGGCGGCCAAAATATTCGCGGGAGGCAACGGCGCCTTGCGGATTGGCCGGCGAGGCGATGTAGATCGCGACCGTTCTTGCCAGCGTGGCGTCATCGAGCGCATCGAGGTCGGGCAAAAAACCGTTGGCACGCGTGGTCGGCAGATAGATCTGCTCGCAGCCCGCAGCGCGTGCGCCGGCGCCGTAGGCCGGATAAAACGGATTGGGCATCAGGATCGCGGGCCTGCCGCTGCGCCCGCCGACATAGCGGGCGGCGGTGATGGCCGCGAAAAACAGGCCCTCGCGGCTGCCGTTCAATACCAGAATTTCGGTTTCGGGATCGATTGCTCGCGGCAGGTCAAACCGGGTCGAAAGCCAGTTAGCGGCCGCGCGCCGGAACGGCTCGATGCCCCGGGCCATCGGATAGCGGCCGAATTCGGCGGTGTGTCTGGCCAGCACCGGGCCGACAAAGCCGGGAACCGGGTGCTGCGGCTCACCTAACGACAGCGTTATCAATGGCTTAGCAGGTTGGTACGAGGCCAGCAGTTCGGTCAGCCGGGCGAATGGCGAGCGCTCGCTTTCCGGATTGCCGGCGCCCTCTGGCGCACGGGATGGAGCGGTCATTGCCATACGTTACTGCGCCAGCACTCGTGGGGCGGCCGATCGCATTCGAGACCGGCCTTAAAACAGATCAAACCACCATAGATACGGCGAGGTTAAGACGCGATTAACCATCGACGGAACTGGACAATTTGCGTGGTGTTACCATATCATATCGAGGTATTACCCGGAGGGCCTGAGATGGCAACCACCGTAACAAGCAAGGGACAGGTGACGATCCCAAAACCGGTTCGCGATCACTTGGGCATCGTTCCGGGCAGCCGGGTTGAATTCCGTCGCGCCGACGACGGCAGCATCGTCATTGAGAGGACGGAAGCACCCGCGCCGCAGCCGAGCCGGCTGGCGAGCCTGCGCGGTCATGCGGGTCGCGGCATGTCGACCGATGAGATCATGGCATTGCTTCGCGGAGACTAGCCGAGTGACGTTGATAGATTCCAACGTACTGATCGACCTCCTGATTGACGATCCCAAATGGTCTGACTGGTCGCTGGCCCATCTGGAGCAAGCGGCGCTCAAAGGACCATTGCTGATAAACGATATCGTTTATGCGGAGACGTCCACCCGCTATCTCGCCATAGAGGATTTTGAATCTGCGTTAGGGATCGCCAACGTTTCGGTCGTGCCGACACCTCGAACTGCGCTGTTTCTCGCAGGCAAAGCTTTTACTCAATATCGCCGTGCTGGTGGAATTCGCACCGGCGTGCTGGCGGACTTTTTTATCGGCGCTCATGCGGCAGTCGAACAATTACCGCTGTTGACGCGCGACTCGCGACGCTATCGGCATTATTTTCCGACGGTGGTATTGATCACGCCGGAAAACGGGGGATAGGCAGCGGATAGGGCGCAAGAGCCAGCCCCAAAAAAAGAAAGGGGCTCCAACTTGCGCTGGAGCCCCTCAACGGTCGGGGCATTGCCGGGTATGTGCCCAAACCGTAAGTCTGGGCGCGACCCTGTGAGATCGCGCCCCGGGGAGAACTCACATGTTGTAAGCGCGCTCCGTGTGCTCGGTGATGTCGAGGCCTTCGCGTTCGACCTCAACGTTGGCGCGCAGGCCGACGATGACATCGACGACCTTGTAGAGGATCGCGGAGCCGACGCCCGACCACACCAGCGTGGTGCAGACGCCCCAGGTTTGCGAGGTCATCTGACCGACGAGATCGTAGTCCGCGATCTTGCCGATGGTGTAGTCCATGATGCCGGAGCCGCCGAGCGCCGGGTTCACCAGGATGCCGGTGCCGAGCGCGCCGACGATGCCGCCGATGCAGTGGACGCCGAACACGTCGAGCGCGTCGTCATAGCCGAGCGCATTCTTGACCACGGTGCAGAAGAACAGGCAGACCACGCCGACCACCAGCCCGAGCACGATGGCGCCCATCGGACCGGCGTAACCGGCCGCGGGCGTGACCGCCACGAGTCCCGCCACCGCGCCCGACAAGGCGCCCAGTACCGATGGGTGACCCTTGATGATCCACTCCGCGAACATCCACGACAGCGCCGCCGCCGCCGTGGCAACGAAGGAGTTGGTCATCGCGAGCGCTGCGCCGCCGGTGGCTTCGAGGTTCGATCCCGCATTGAAGCCGAACCAGCCGACCCACAGCAGCGAGGCGCCGATCATGGACATGGTCAGCGAGTGCGGAGCCATCAGGTCCTTGCCATAGCCGGTCCGCTTGCCGACCAGCAGCGCGCCGACGAGACCGGCGATGCCGGAGTTGATGTGCACCACTGTGCCGCCTGCGAAGTCGATCGCACCCTTCTTGAAGATCCAGCCGGCGTCGGCGTTGACTTCATCGAGCTTGGCCTGCGCCGCGGTCTTCGCTGCCGCGTCACCCGCTGCGGCGAGCGCCTTGACCGCATCCGAGATCGCGTCCGGTCCGGCCCAGTACCAGACCATGTGCGCGATCGGGAAATAGATCAGCGTCACCCAGAGCGGGATGAACAGCGCGACCGCCGAGAATTTCATGCGTTCGGCGAAGGCGCCGACGATGAGTGCGGGGGTAATCGCCGCGAAGGTCATCTGGAAGCAGACGTAGACTAGTTCCGAGATGTTGGCATCGACGCTGAACGTCGCTGCCTTGGAATCCGGCGTGACGCCCATCAGGAAGGCTTTGGAAAAGCCGCCGATGAAGTCGGAACCGCCGGTGAAGGCGAGGCTGTAGCCGTACAGCGCCCAGATGATGGTGACGATGCAGACGGTGTAGAAAACCTGCATCAGCACCGAGAGCATGTTCTTGGAGCGGACCAGGCCGCCATAGAACAGCGCAAGGCCCGGGATCGTCATCAACAGCACCAGCACCGTCGACGTCAGCATCCAGGCATTGTCGCCCTTGTTGACAGTTGGCTCCGCGTAGGCAGCGGTCGCGGCGAACAGGCCAACGGCTAGGGCTGCCAATCCCGCGCTATAGGGACGTTTGAACGTCATTTGGTTTTACTCCTGATTGGAAAAGGTTGAGCGCGAAATCAGAGTGCCGCGGCATCTGCCTCGCCGGTGCGGATGCGAACCGCATGGTCGAGGTTGATGACGAAGATCTTGCCGTCGCCGATCTGTCCGGTTTTTGCCGCTGCCGTGATGGCGTCGATGGTCTTGTCGACCTGGTCCGAGGCGACAGCGACTTCGATCTTGATCTTGGGCAGGAAGCTCACGGCGTATTCAGCGCCGCGGTAAATTTCCGTATGGCCTTTCTGCCGGCCATATCCCTTGACTTCCGTCACCGTCAGACCGTGAACGCCAATGGCGGTCAGAGCGTCACGGACTTCTTCGAGCTTGAATGGCTTGATGATCGCCATAACGATTTTCATGGGTCCTATCCCCGCTTGGGCCCAGGCCAGACGCGACCGGGCGTTTCGACTGAGGTTCACCACGCGGAGAAGTTCACTACGCGGGCACAGCCAGCACCCATAGAATCAAATGCCGTGCCAGATCGGCCGCGTTCCCTAACGGATTATGAACGCGGACCTTTTCGGGCTTTGCCGGAATCAGGTTGACCTGCGCTATTCGGTCGCGCTCAAAGCCTGACCATGCCTGCTCAAAATGAAGGCATGCCAGACTCGCGACACAATCGTGCCCACGGCAAGGGCAGGAAAACGGTATTTCGATGGGGAATCTATTGCATGGCCTCGCCGTGCTGCGAACTAGGCCTTCGCCCGAAGCGGCGGAAGTAGAATTCAGAGCGCGTCGCTGTCGGTTTCGCCGGTCCGGATCCGCAACGCGTGATCGATCGGCGTCACAAAAATCTTGCCGTCGCCGATCTGGCCGGTGCGCGCGCTCGAGGTGATGACGTCCACCGCCTTGTCGGCGAGATTCGACGGGACGGCGATTTCGATTCGGAGCTTCGGCAGAAAATTCACGACATATTCGGCGCCGCGATAGATCTCGGTGTGGCCCTTCTGGCGGCCATAGCCCTTGACCTCGGTGATGGTCATGCCGGTGACCCCGATCGCGGTCAGCGCCTGGCGCACCTCGTCAAGTTTGAAGGGTTTGATAATGGCAACAACGAGCTTCATGGTCAGGCCTTCATTTCCAATGATTTTCGGCAGTGCGGTTCGGTGCGCTTCATCCAAGTTTGGCATCTTTCCGTGCAAATGGCACAAAAAGTTTGCAGCCCCCACCGAAAAACAATTGCTGTGGCGCGGCCCCGCTCTCTAGCCTCCCTCTCGAGGCAGCGGCATGATCCCCCGGGATGCGGCCCGATCGCCGGCGGCCGTGCTGGCTCGCCCGCCACAACGCCTAAGGGGATGAAATGTCAAACCGATCCTGGTTTTTTGCGTCCCAAGGCAAGCAACAGGGTCCTTACCCGGAGGCACAGCTCCGCGAGTTCGTCGCTAACGGCACGGTGACGGCGGAGACGCTGGTCTGGAGCGAGGGCATGGCGGAGTGGGAGAAGGCGCGGGATATTCCGGGACTGCTCGCGGGCGCCTCGGACGCGCCGCTCGTCCCGCGAGCGGGTGTCCCACGGGTAAGCGCCGGCGGCCACGCCGAGCCGCTCTCGATCGAGTTCGGAATCTGGGAATTCACCTGGCGGTCTCTGGTTCTTTTCATCGGCATCTTGATCGTCATCCCTGTGCCGTGGGTCATCGTCATGTACAGCAGGTGGATTGTCTCCTGCGTTGGTGTTCCGCAGCGGCCAAATCTCGCCTTCACCGGCCGGGCGGTCGACCTGATGTGGTTTTACGTACTGGTGATACTCTCCATCGCGGCAGCCTGGACCCAATCCCAGGCGCTCAACCTCGCGCTAAGCGTCGCCGAATTTGTGCTATACTGGCTCCTGATCAA
>WNGO01006158.1_pt1 | contig 14796 bp, 10 predicted proteins | sample 5400511 | NCBI WGS metagenome assembly WNGO01 (sample SAMN13153380, study PRJNA577476) | soil metagenome | isolation source: 20 cm soil or saprolite under Garry oak tree replicate 2 | place: USA:California | collected 2016-06-15 | reverse complement strand
CTCGGCGAGACGGATGCAGCAGTGGAGATGGGCTTCTTCGTCGCGGGCGAAGGACGTCGCCTCTACGGGCGGACGACGACGTCGGCCGTGCCGAACCGCACCGTCATGGCGATCCGCCGTCCCGTCGGCGTCGCGGGCCTGATCGTCTCGTTCAACACGCCGCTGCCGAACTACGCGTGGAAGGCCTTTCCCGCGGTGTTCTGCGGCAATGCGGCGGTGCTCAAGCCGTCCGAGCACACTCCCGCGTCGGCAGCGTTCTTCGGCCGGCTCTGCAACGAGTTGCTGCCGCCGGGCGTGCTGAACGTCGTCCAGGGGCTCGGTCCCGAGGCCGGCCCGCCGCTCGTCGAGTCCCCGGACGTCGATCTCGTCAGCTTCACCGGCTCGGCGGAGACCGGACGGTGGATCTCGGAACACGGTGGGCGGCGGCTGGCGAAGGTCGTGCTGGAGCTCGGCGGCAAGAACGCGCTCGTCGTCTGCGACGACGCCGACCTCGGCCGGGCCGTGGAGTGGTCGCTGGCATCCGCGTTCTCGAACGCCGGGCAGCGCTGTGCCGCGGCGAGCCGGCTCGTGGTGTTCGACTCCATCTACGAGGAGTTTCGCGAGCGTTTCCTCGAGGGCGCGCGCACCTACGAGACGGGGCCGGTGATCAGCGAGGCGAGTCTCGAGCGCATCCTGGCCGCACTCGAGGGCGTGAACGTGGCGGTCGGCGGTGAGAGGCTCGAACGTCCCGGCTGGTGGCTCGCTCCGACGGTGGTCGAGGACGTGCCGCCCGATGCGGCTCTTTCCGGCACGGAGCTCTTCGGCCCGGTCGCGATCCTCTACCGAGTCGCCGACCTCGAGGCGGCGATCGCGCTCGTCAACGATTCGCCGTACGGGCTGACGTCGGCGATCCACACGGCGAGCCTGCACCGGGCGATGCGCTTCGCCGACGAGGTCGAAGCAGGCGTGGTCGTCGTGAACGGCGGCACGCATGGGAGCGAGCCTCATATGGGTTTCGGCGGCGTGAAACAGTCCGGCTCGGGGTGGCGCGAAGCAGGCGTCGAGGCGCTCGACGTCTACACGGAGTGGAAGTACGTCAACCTGATCGCCGATCCGGCCAAGGCATGACCAGCCCCCTGTGGAGACTTCGTCACACTTCTGTCACGGTGTCCGACACCAGGCCGTGTCTCGAGGGGACGGTGGGTGCAACGGCGAGATCTGCACAGTCGCAGCGTGTCGCGACGCCGCCGCTCCTCACTTACGGCGCGGTGTCCGACACCCGGCCGTGGATTTTGGAGCCGTGACGTGAACGAACGCGTTGCGATCCTCGGCCCCGGCGCGGTTGGAGGTGTCATCGCCGTTGGGCTCGAACGCGCAGGCGTCCCCGTCGTGTGCGTGGCTCGCAGGAACACGGCCGATCTGATCAGGTCTGAAGGTCTGACCCTCAGACATGGCGAGGAGGTGGAAACGGTCCGGCCCGCGGTGACCACCGAGTTAGACCAGCCGGTCGAGCTCCTGCTCGTCACCGTGAAGGCGCCTGCGCTCGAGGATGCGGTGGGGCGCATACACGGGCCGGCTGAGACGATCGTGCCGCTGCTGAACGGCATCGAGCACATGCGGACGATTCGAAGCCGCTTCCCCCGCGCGCGGGTCGTGGGCGGCACCATCGGGTTCATCGAGGCCTGGCTGGAGCGGCCCGGCGTGATCGTGCAGAACACACTGCGCACGGTAATGACGGTCGCGTCGGACGCCCGCGCGGAGACCGCCGAGCTCCTTCGACGGTCAGGTGCCGAGGTTCGCGTCGGGGGGAGCGAGGACGCGGTGCTTTGGGAGAAGCTCGCGCGGCAGGCACCCGTCGCTGCTGCGACGGCGTTGACGCATCGGCCGATCGGCGAGCTGCGAAGCGATCCTCCGTGGCGCCGGCGACTGGAGGATGCCGTGGTCGAGACCTGTCGGGTGGCCCTTGCCGACGGTGTCGAGCTCAGGCCGGAGGCTCAGTGGGAGATCATCGACGCGATGCCGGCCGGACTGACCTCGTCGACTGCACGTGATATCGCCGCCGGCCGGCCGTCGGAGCTCGACGCGATTACGGGGGCCGCCGTGCGGGCAGCGCACCGGCTCGGCGTGCCCGCGCCGGTGCTCGAGAGTCTCCTCGAGGAAGCGGAGGACGCGTGCCGAGCGCAATCGCACTGATCCCCGCGCGCGCCGGATCGGAGCGGGTCAAGGACAAGAACATCCGCCCGCTTGCGGGACACCCGCTCCTCGCCTACGCAATCGCGACCGCACGACAGGCCGGCATCTTCGACCGAGTCGTCTGCTCCACGGACAGCGGCAAGATCGCGGAAGTTGTGCAGCGCTACGGCGCGGACATCCCGTTCCTGCGTCCGTCCGAGCTGGCAACCTCGACCTCACCCGACATCGAGTGGCTGAAATACACGCTCGAACAGCTCGGCGAGCACTACGACCTCTTCGCAATCGTCCGCGCGACCAATCCCTTCCGCGGGCCCGATGTGCTGCAGCGAGGCCTGCGGCAACTCCTGGAGACGCCGGAGGCCGACTCGATCCGCGCCGTCGAGCTCGTGAAGCAGCACCCGGGGAAGATGTGGGTCGTCGACGGAAAGCTGATGCAGCCGCTGCTCGACCAGTCGCATCTCGACGTCGCGTGGCACGCCGGCCAGTACCAGGCTCTGCCCGAGATCTACGTGCAGAACAGCGCGCTCGAGATCGCGTGGACGCGAGTCGTCTCGCAGACAGGAACGCGCGAGGGGCGAGCGGTGGCGCCGTTCTTCACGAAGGACCACGAAGGCTTCAACGTCGACGACGAGGAGGACTGGGCCCGCGCCCGCGCGTTGGTCGACTCCGGCGAGGTGGCGTTGCCCGGAGTCGAGCGGCCGTCGCATCCGTATCCTGCCGCGGAATGAAGGTCGCGCGGCTCGAGACGCTCTTCTGCGACGCCGGCTGGCGTCCGTGGATCTTCCTCAAGGCCACGACTGACGACGGCGCGGTCGGCTGGGCGGAGATCACGGACTCCCACGGCTCTGCGCACGGCCTGGCCGGAATCGTCGAGGATCTCGCGCCGCACGTCGTCGGCCGGGACCCACGCGCGGTCGAGCGGATCGTGTGGGATCTCTTCCGCGCGACGCGGCAGAGCCCAGGCTCGGTGATCCAAAAGGCGATCGGCGGGATCGAGAACGCACTCCTCGACCTCAAAGGCAAAGCCCTCGGGGTTCCGGTCTACGAGCTCTTCGGAGGACCGACGCGCGACGACGTCGACGTCTACTGGTCGCACTGCGGCACGACACGCGCGCGCGCCTGGCAGGTAACGAACACCGAGAAGCTCGCGTCGTACGAAGACGTTGCGAAACTGGGTGCGGAAGTCGTCGAGCGCGGCTTTCCCGCTTTCAAGACGAACATCGTCGTTCCCGGCGAGGAGCCGCAGGTGCTGATGCCCGGTTTCCACGGCGACGGGCTCGACCGCAATCCGTCACCTGAGCTCGAAGACGCATTGGTCATGCTGCTCGACGCGTTCGCCGAAGGGACGCAGGGGAAGGCCGAGCCGATCGTCGACCTCAACTTCAACCTGACGGCCGAAGGCGCACTGCGGATCGCGCGCACGCTCGAGGATCACGATCTGATGTGGCTCGAGGTCGACGCCTTCGACCCGATCTCGCTAGCGGCGGTTCGCAACGGCTCGGCGATCCCGATCTGCTCGGGCGAAAACCTGTACACGAATCGCGGCTTCCGTCCCTTCTTCGAGACAGGCGCGATGGACGTCGCCTCGGTGGACGTGATCTGGAACGGCTTCCACCAGGCGAAGAAGATCGCCGACCTCGCAGAGACGTTCGAGGTCAACTGCGCGCCGCACAACTACTACAGCCATCTCGCCACGTTCATCTCCGCACAGTGGTGCGCGGCGATCCCGAACCTGCGCATCCTCGAGGTCGACGTCGACGACGTGCCGTGGCGCGAGGAGCTGACGACGGCGCTCCCGCAGATCTCGAACGGCAAGCTGACGATCCCGACAGGACCGGGGTGGAGCGCCGACGTGAACGAGGACGTCCTGCGGGAGCATCCATGGGAGGGCTGACGCTCATTCCGCAGGAAGAGTTCGAACGTGCGGGCGACGATCTCGAGCTCGTGGCCGACATGTGCCGCGCGAACGCGCTCACCGCGGTCAAGCGCGCGGGGTCAGGTCATCTCGGCTCGAGCTTCAGCGCGATGGACATCGTCGTCCATCTCCTCTACGAAGAGCTGAACACGCGGAAACTCGGCTTCGACGATCCCGAGCGCGACGTCTACTTCTCGTCGAAGGGCCACGACTGTCCAGGGCTATACGCAGTGCTGCACTCACTGGGCGTCATTCCACCGGAGAAGCTGATGCGCCTGCGTCGCCTGGGTGGCCTCGACGGGCACTCGGACGTCGGCGTTCACGGCATCGAGGCCAACTCGGGCTCGCTCGGGATGGGGATCTCCAAGGGGCGCGGCATCGCCTGGGCCAAGAGCCTGCTCGGCCGGGACGGCCGCGTCGTCGTCATGACAGGCGACGGCGAGCTACAGGAAGGACAGAACTTCGAAGCGCTGCAGTCCGCTGCAAGTCACGCGACCGCGAATCTCTGGGTCGTCGTCGATCGCAACCAGCTCCAGTCCGACAAGCCGACCGAGGAGATCGTGGCCCTCGGCGACCTCGAGTCGAAGCTGCGCGCCTTCGGCTGGCACGTCGCTTCGTGCGACGGCCACGACCACGACGAGCTGGGACGCGTCTTCGCCGGCTTCCGCGCGGAGCAACGGGGACCCAAGGCGCTGATCGCGAACACGATCAAAGGCAAGGGCGTCAGCTTCATGGAGCACCCGCTCGCCTTGCGCGAAGGTGGGGGAACGTACCGCTGGCACGCCGGCGCCCCGTCGGACGACGACTTCGCGCGAGCACATGCGGAGCTCGTCGACCGCATCCGGGAACGTCTTCCGGACCTCGAGCTCGTGGCGGTGCAGGAGCTCGAGGGAGATCGTGTCTACAGCCTGCAAGGTGAGCCCGAGTCGGGCGCGGGGACTCGACCGCAGGTGACTGACGAGTACGTCGCCGAGGCCTACGGCCAGGCGCTGCTCGAGCTGGCCGAGCGGCATCCCGAGCTCGTCGTTCTCGATGCCGATCTTGCCTCCGACTGCCGGATTCGCCCCTTCGAGCTGGCCCATTCCGAGCGCTTCCACCAGTGCGGGATCGCCGAGCAGGACATGGTGTCAGCCGCTGCGGGCATGGCGCGGCACGGGCTCCTGCCGATCGTCAACTCGTTCGCCGCGTTCCTCGCCGCCCGCGCGAACGAGCAGATCTACAACCAGGCGAGCGAGCTGTCGAAGGTCGTCTACGCGCTGCACTACGCCGGGCTGATTCCGGCGGGACCCGGAAAGTCGCACCAGAGCCTGCGCGACGTCTCGCTGCTCGCGGCACTGCCGAACATGGTCGTCGTGCAGCCCGCGAACTCAGCGGAGACACGTGCTCTGCTGCAATGGGCTGTCGAGGAGGCCGCCGAGAACGTCGCGATCAGGCTGGCGATCGGCCCCTCCCCGCGCAGGCTCGAGCTGCCGGCGATCGAGACGGCGCCCGGCCGCGGCACGGTTCTCCGCGAAGGCACGGACGCGGTCCTCTTCGCCTATGGGCCGGTGATGCTGCACGAGGCGCTGTCGGCGGCGGAGTCGCTGGATGGGCGCCTGCAAGTCGTCAACATGCCGTGGCTGAATCGCGTCGACTCCGCCTGGCTTGCCGAAGTCGTCGAGCCCTTCGAGGAGGTCTTTGTCGTCGAGGACCACGCTCCGGTCGGGGCCCTTGGCGATTCGCTTCGCCGCGAGCTCGACGGGCGCGCGCTGAGCGTGTTCGGCGTCGAAGGCTGGCCGGCCTGCGGGACGCCGCTCGAGGCGCTCCGCTTCCACGGGCTCGACGGGTCGTCGCTCGCTGACCGCATCGGTCTCGCCCTGCGTGCGCACTCCGCGCCGTGAACCCGGTCTGGCTCGTCCTTCCCGATCCGTTCTCCTCGCGCCTCTTCTTCGACACGGGGATCGTCGCCGCCTTACGGACGCGGCTGGGCGACCGGCTCGAGCTCTTCCTGCTCGACACGAGTGAGCACGAGGATGCGTGGAGGCAGCGCGCAGGCGACGCCCGCGTGACCCGAGCTGCGGATCTGGGGGTGCAGCGCGAGCCCGTCGCCGAGAAGGCATATCGCCGCGCCGATCGGTGGCTCGATCGCAGGGTGGGCTTCTATCCGCTTTCGTTGCGGCAAAGCCTGCGGGAGGGCTTCAACCAGGGGCGGATGCGATCCGGGCACCAGAACTGGTTCCTCGATCCAGAGCTGGCCGGGCCGTTGCCGCTCAAGGCTCCGGTAGATCCGGCTCTGATGCGCTGGCACTACGGACGCCTGCGCTACGTGCCGCCGCCGTTGCTTCGCCGGCTCAAGGGCGAGCGGCCGGCGGTCGTGCTCGCGAACATCCAGATGCATGCCGTCGTCCCGTTCATCGTCGGAGCAAGACGCGTCGGACTTCCGATCGTCGGACACGTCGCGAGCTGGGATCACACCGTCGGCAAGGGAATCGTCTCACCGCACCTCAGGCGCTACATCGTGCAGAACGACGTGATGCGAAGCGATCTCGTTCGCTACCACGGAATCGACGCCAACCGCATCGTCGTCACGGGTTGGCCGCAGACGGACGTGTTCCACCGTCGGCGCGCGCGTGAGGAGTACGAGCAGGTCGTTCGCGACCTCGGGCTCGATCCGTCCCGGCCGGTCGTCCTGGTGATGGGGAACACGCCGACCAATGCGCCGTACGAAAAACGGTTCGTCGAGCGCCTGGTCGCGTGGTGGGAGGAGAGCGGCGCTTCGTCGCGCTTCTCGCTCCTCTTCCGGCCGCATCCTCGCGACCGCGACTGGCGAGAGCGCTTCGCGCCGGCGAGCTCCCGCGAAGGCGTGGCACTGCAGGAGCCGAGCCGCGAAGGCGTGGCGCTGCAGGAGCCGAGCTTCACCGATCTCGAGACGCTTGCGATTCTCCTCGAACATGGCGATTGCGTCGTGACAAACGCGGGGACGATCCTGCTTGACGCACTGGTCAACGACCGGCCTACGGTGTGCGTGCTCTACGACGAGGGCGCCGGGCCGGGCGAGAGCTGGGCGTTGAAGAACGTGAGCGGGGAGCACTATCGCCAGCTGATGGCGTCGGACGCGTTCTACCGGGCGGACCGGTTCGAAGACGTGGTCGCCGGTATCGAGCGTGGGCTCGCCAAGCCCGACGAGCTCGCGCAGGAGCGCACGCGGGCCGCGCGCGAGGTCGTGGGCGAGGTCGACGGGCGCGCGGGAGAGCGTGTGGTCGACGCGATCGTCTCAGCCGTCGACTAAGGGCCTGCCGGCCGGCGGCCGAGCAGTGCTCCCGCGGCGAGCAGCACGAAGGCCGGCGCGACCGGCAGCGCGAAATGCGGGTCGGCGAAGAGGCCGAGGGCGTTGAAGACGATCACGAGCATCGCCGCCAGCCCCAGGGCGAGCAACGTTTGCGTGCCACGTGGCCGGCGCCAAACCAGCCCGATCAGCCCAAGAACGATCCAGATGATCGGGCGTGGAAACCAGCGCGAGAGCTGGTTGAGCCGCAGCGACAGCTGCGCGTTGCCCTGGCGGTCCGGCAGCGCGGCGAAGAGCCGGTCGAGTTCACGCCGGATCTCGTTGAAACGAGGCCGCTGGCTCGGCTTCCTGAAGACGAAGTGATGCTCGGTCGCGGATGTCCACACGTCACGGATGCTGTTGTCGGGGCGCGAGATCCAGACGTTCTGTCCGGCGGGGATCGGCTGGCCTTCGGTCGGTGCCGGCAGGCGCCGGCCCTTCACCTTGACCGTTGCACGCGCGGGCGAGCTCTTGGTGTGGGTCGGGTTCACGCGGAAGAACGACTTGCTCAGTTGCTGCCACACGGTCTCCGACACGCCTGAGGCGTACGTAGCCGGATGCTTGCGTACCGCCTCGATGCCGGCCTTCCGCAGGACCGAGTAATTGCTCTTCCAGCCGAACACCTGGTCCGAGAGCAGATACAGGTCTTCGTGGATGCGGAAGCTGCCGCTCGAGAAGACCTCGCGGACCGTCACGCCGTACGCCTTGTAGGGGTTGCGGGTCACCAAATGGTGCTGCACGGCCCGGGCAAGCCGTCGCGACGAGGGACCGTTGTCGGGAGCGACGATGCGGTCGCTGATGAACGCGCGATAGAACGGAACGACGGCGTTGCCGCCGCGCGCAAGTGTGTAGTCGCCGAAGCGAACGCCGTTTAGAACACCCCAGGCGGCGAGTGGCAGGATCGCTGCGACGAGGAAGGCTGCCGCCCAGGTGACCCGCTCCCGCGCTCGGCCCTGAAGTGCGAGAGGGAAGATCACGAATGCGATCAGCAGCGCATTCCCCGGCCGCACCAGCGCGAGCAACGCGACCCCGAGCCCGACGAAGATGAAGGCGCGGACCGACGGCCGTTGTGAGGCACGTGTGACGAGCAGGGCCCAGAGAGCGAACGCAGCCGCGAAGAACGGCTCGCTCGAAAGCTCGTGGAACATGAGCGCGTACGCCGGATAGACGAGGACGGCGACGGCAACGAGGAGAGCGGCGCGGGCCCCGAACGCGCGCGCGGCGGCGGCCCAAGCGACGACCGAGGCGGCGAAGAGCACCGCCATGAAGGGTTCCGCCAGTACCCCTCCGGCGAAGTCGAGCAGCGTTCCCGCGAGGATCGGCGTCGCCGGCGTCCGAAAGAGCACCGACCACGGCAGCAGCGGGTGCCAGTCGAGGAGCTGGATGTAGCCGTAGAGGTACTCGTCGAGGTCACGACCGGCGACCAGCGGCCACCCGATCGACTGCACGCCGTACACGCAGAGAGCGACGACGAACAGCACGAACGCGCCGAGTGGTCGGCTCGCGAGTCGCTCGAGCGACGCGAGCGCACGGTCGAGCCGGTATCGCGCCCCTCGGGTCAGTTGCTCACGGTTGGCTTGCGGAGAAGGTGGATGTCGTGCGGTCCTCCGTCAGCCGAGGGACGAAAGGCAGCCAGCTCGAAATCCTTCGCGAGCCGTTGCTGCACGTAGGCGGGCGGATGGTACGCGCTGCAGAGGCTGGTGCCGGCAGACCGTTCGTAGAGCACGACCAGCTCGCCGCGTTCGAACGCCTGCTGCTCCGGTGCCGACAGCCGCTGCCGCGAGAGGTAGTACTCGCCCATGGTCGACATGAGCAGGAGTCCTCCCGGTTTGAGCACGCGGCGGCATTCCCGCATCCATTCGTGCTGCAACTCCTCGGCGAGATGGGTGAATACCGAGAATGCGTACACCAAGTCGAAGGTCGCGTCCGCGTACGGAAGCGGCGGCGACAGCTCGGTGACGGCAACCTCCGCGAACGTGAGGTTGTCGCGGCACCATTCGATCATCTTCGGGTTGATGTCGCAGCCGTAGACAGCGGTTCTGCCGAGCCCGGACCAATGGCGGAGCACACGCCCGCAACCGCATCCCCAGTCCAGGATGGCGTCGAGGTCCTCGACCGACCGTCCATCCTCCCGCAGAAGATCGCGAATGAGCCCGGCCTGGATCCGGCCGCTCTCGAGGAAGACTCTCGCGTCCGCGTGGCTCGGCCCGATCTGGGCACGGAGGCGTGCAGGCGGAAGTGGAAGGCCGTCCGTCTTCGTGCCGCGTGTCGCCGTGCCCCGGGTTGCGGCGAGGGCGTACTCATATGCCTGTACCGCCGGCCGCGCAAGGTGCACCTTGTCCATGAGGTCGAGGAGATTGCGCCGCAGTCCCCACCGCGCGGGTTCGCTCACCCGAGGGACCGTAGCGATTTTTCCGTCTGCGGCCGCTGGTACGCTGCGCGCGTTAACCGGCCGGGGACCGGCTTCTACAGGGGGTTCGCATGCGCTTCCGCTTCGCTCGGATAGTCCTTTTGCTCGCCGTCGTTGCAGGCGCCTACGCCGGAGTGGCACGCGCGCTCGACTTCGACGAGGAGGATCCGGCACCGCCGCATCCCGAAGTCGGCCTCGTCTACAACTACGAGATCGGCACGCACGCCGGTTGCCTTCCGCATCGACTTTCGCTCGGCCCCGGTCAACTGCCTCCGGGCTTGCAGCTCAGTCAGCTCAACGACCACACCGGCCTGGTTTCCGGCGTGGCGACCGAGCCCGGGGTGTTCACGGTCTGGATCTATCTCACGGACTGCGCAAACAAGAGCGCGCAGACCCCGTTCACTTTCGAGGTGTGGGTGCGGAGATGGGGGATTACGACGGCGTCGCTTCCGCCGGCGGCGACCGGCTCTCCGTACTCGTTCAAGCTCGTAGGGGCGGGGGTCCCGTCGACCGTGTCCTGGGAGATCACGACCGGGGCACTTCCTGCGGGGCTCACCCTTGCGAAGGACGGCACGATCTCCGGCACTCCGACGGCCTCCGGGCCGGCGAGCTTCACCGTCAAGGGCACCGCGGAGTCGACGGATCCTGCTTCGGCGGGCACGCGGGTCGACTCACATCAGTTCACGCTGAACGTCGCCGGACAGCTCACCGCAACATTGTCGCGCCGCGTCGCGGAGGTCGGCGTTCAGGTGCAGTCGTCTCTCGGCGCGACCGGTGGCACGGCCCCCTATACCTGGTCGGCGGTGGGGAATCTGCCCGCCGGCCTGCAGCTCGGTTCGGACGGTTCGATCACGGGCGTGCCGGCTCGCGCGGGAACGTACACGGTGACCGCACATGTGGTCGACTCGGGCGCCTCCAGCAAGGACGTTCAGGTGCGACTCGTCGTCCGGCCGCGACTGACGGTCGCGACCAAGCTCCTGCCGGCTGCGACCGCGGGCCATGCCTATCGCGCGACGCTCGAGGTTCGGGGTGGCACAGGCGGTCTGCGGTGGAGCGCACGCGGAGCTCCGAAGGGCCTCCGCGTCAAAGCAGCGAGCGGAAGAATCTCGGGCGTCCCGTCGGCGGCCGGTACGTATCGCTTTACCGTTCGTGTCCGTGATTCCCTCGGCGCGGCTTCGACGAAGACGCTGGTGCTGACCGTCCATTAGGTCGAGATTTGCGCGGCGCCGGCTCGCCCGGCGCCGCGCCTAGAATCCTCGGAGAAGCATGCTTCGCACACCAACGGTTACGGCGGCTCGTGTCGCCGTCGTGTCTTCGTTCGGATTCCTCGTCGCAGCTTGGATCGCCATGCCCTGGGTCGGCGGCGATACGCCGTTCGTGCTGGACGGGAGCAACGCGCTGCTCACATGTCTCTCGAATCACGACTTCAACGCCTGCGGGTTCACCGGGAAGCTGAACCACTGGGGGCTGATGACGCCGATCGGTTACTGGCCGCTGCTCCAGCACATTCCCGACGTGATCTCGATCGAGCTCGGCGCCACCTCGCACCCCGCCCGCACTCGGATCCTTGCCCTGCTCAGCGTCGCGGGCGTGGTCGGCTCCGTGCTGCTGGCACGGTTGGTGCTCTTACGCGTGCGACAAGCGCCGTGGTTCTGGGGATTCGTCTTCGTCGTTCTCAGCGGCCCCTTCATCGCCTATGCGAGGACAACCGTCGGAGAGGTATTTGCAGCAGGGCTGCTCGTCTGCCTCGTCGCTGCGACCGTCCTGCAGGCGCCTCCCGCCCTCGTCGCTCTCGCGGCATTCGGCGCGTGTGTGACGAAGGAAACGTCCTATCCGTTCGTGATCGCGATCGGCCTACTGGGTCTGGTCCTCGCACGCAGGCGGACCGGCCGGCCGATCCGGGCGCACATCATCGCCGGTATCGCCGGCACGGCTGTCGCTGTTCTCCTCGCGTCGCTCCTCAACGTGGTCCGCTTCGGCAGCGTCCTGAACACGAACTACCTCGACTCGCACTTTCGGACTCCCGGGATCGGCCGGACGCTGGAGTACTCCGCTGCCCTGCTCGTGTCGCCGAGCGGAGGAATCTTCGTCTTCTGGCTGTCCGCAAGCGTTTTGGTGACCGGCGCCTGCTTGCTGCCGCTCCGATCGCGATCGCGACAGAAGCTCGACGCGCGCCCTGCGCTCGTCCTGATTGCGATCAGCGTCGGGCTCGTGCTCGGACTCGCCTCGTGGTGGACGCCGTTCGGCTGGACGTCGTACGGGCCGAGACTCAGCCTGCCGTGGCTCCTTCCACTCGTGCTGATGAGCCTCGTCGCTTACGGACACGCCCTCGCGCCTCTCGTTGTCCGCCTGCTCACACCTTCGTGGCGACTGATTGCCGTCTTCGCGACCGTCTTCGCTCTTACGCTCCCGCACATCGGCGAAATGTGGCGTCCGAATGCGACGTCCGGCTTCTTCGCTCAGGAGAACTGCCAGTCACCATGGAATGCCAGTGTGGCGGAGTGGCATTCGTGTCAGCACCGACTCGTGTGGTTCGATCGGCCCATGCCGTTGTACGCGCTCGATGGGCTGAAGACGACAGGAGGCGTGTTCACGAGCTTCGCGATTGCACTGGGATTGTTCGGATGTCTCGTGCTCCTCCGTGCAGGGCTCGCAGAGGAACGCACCGCCGGGCGAGCACAAGAGCGCTCACGAGCGGAGGCCCGCAGCGGCAAGCCGCAAGCGGCGCAAGCGCATTGAAGATTCGTTCACGCGTGATGGAGCGTCTGTGGGCGTCCGCCGACTCGGCCTACCGGACAAAGCTCCTCGAGACTCTTCCGGTGGACGCCACGGCTCGCTTGCTCGACGTCGGTTGTGACGACGGCGCGTGGACCGAACAGCTGCGTCAGAGGGTTGCCGTCCCGCCCGACCAGGTCTACGGATTGGAGATCGTGCCGCAGCGCGAGAATCTCGCCCGCGCTCGCGGATTCGACGTGCGAACCGATGACATCGAGGGCAGCTGGCCGTTCCCCGACGATTCGATGGACATCGTCCACGCGAACCAGGTGATCGAGCACGTGAAACGGCTCGACCATTTCGTCGAGGAGCTCAAACGGGTGTTGGCGCCGCAAGGGCTGGCGCTCGTCTGCACCGAGAATCTCGCCAGCTGGCACAACGTCGGCGCACTCGCCCTCGGCTATCAGCCTTTCTCCGTCACGAACATCTCGAACCTGCGTCCCATCGGCAACCGGTTCGCCCTGCACGCAGGAGAAGAACCTGCCGGCGAGTCCTGGCAGCACATCCATGTCGTCACGCTGACCGCCCTCCGCGATCTCTTTCTCGCCCACGGGTTCGCCGTCGAGTCGTCGTGGGGTGCGGGCTATCACCCGCTTCCCGGAAGACTGGCGTCAGGCCTCGCGGCGCTCGACCCGCGCCACGCGCACTTCATCGCAGTTGCCGCGCGGGTGCCTGACGCCTGAACTCTCTCGGTCACGGCGGGAACGACGCCTAGAATCGTCGCGGTGAGAGCCCCGAGTGCCTCGCCCGACCGAGCCCTGACCGGCAAGGACTCGGCCGGCGTTCCGCCGCGGCCGTTGCTGACCGTCGTGGTGCCCGTCTACAACGGCGGCGACGAGGTCGTCGCCAACGTGGACGTGATTCGGCGAGCCGTGGCCGCCGGCCTCCCGGGAGAAGAGATCGAGCTGATCGTCGTGTCCGACGGTTCGATCGACGGCAGCGCCGAACGGCTCATCGAGACCCGCAGCAAGGGCATTCGCGTGATCCACTACGACCGCAACCTGGGCAAGGGGTACGCGGTCAAGGCAGGCGCATTGGCCTCGTACGGTCGCTGGGTCGGGCTCGTCGACGCCGACCTCGACCTCGATCCTTCGTCGCTTCCCGAATATCTGAGGTTGGCCGAGCTGGAGCACCTGGACTTCGTGATCGGTTCGAAGCGGCACCCCGACTCGCTCGTCCATTACCCCCGGTCGCGGCGAATTGCCAGCTGGTGCTACCAGCAGCTCAACCGTGTCCTGTTCAGGCTCGACGTGCGCGACACACAGGTTGGGCTGAAGCTCTTCAGCCGTCGCGTTGTCGACGAGGTCGTTCCACTGCTGCTCGTGAAGCGGTTCGCGTTCGACGTCGAGCTACTGGCCGTTGCGAAGGCGCTCGGGTATGACCGGATCCGCGAGCTGCCGGTCCGGCTCGAGTTCCGCTTCCAGGGATCCGCGTTGCGCTCGTCGTCGGTCGTGCGGGCGCTTTGGGACACGGCGGCGATCTATTACCGCCTGCGCATCCTGCGCACCTACCAGAGGAAGCGCGGCATCGTCGGCTCGAGGGTAGGGCCTGCCGAGGCCCTCCCGCTCGTGACCGTGATCGGAGATCGCGGCACGCTTGCCGGCCTCGACTACGAGCGGCTCGAGCTCGTCGAGACCGAGGAGCGCGGGAGCGCGCCGGCCCGCGCTGCGAGTGGAGAGGTGCTCGGCGTTCTCCGTGCGGGCGCCCGTCCTGCGAGCAACTGGATCGCCGCCGCCGTCCCCTTCTTCGCAGATCCTGCCGTCGCCGCTGTCGTCTCACCGACGGTGGCGCCGCTTCGGGCGAGCACACGCGAGCGGGCTGCCGCGGCGGTGCTCGAGTCCCGGCTCGGCGGCGGGTCACGCCGATCGCGCTACCTGCCCGGCAACATCAGGAACGTCTCCGACTACTCGGCCGAGAGCGTCGTCGTCCGCCGGTCCGACTATCTCGCCGCGCTCGACGACGGGGTCGACGACGAGCGGCTCGTCGCGTGGCTAGCCGGGCGCGGGCGGCGGACGGTGTACGCCCCTGACACGTCGGTCTCCGAGGTTCCGCCGCCGGTGTTCTTGCCCCATCTACGGAGCACCTTGCGCCACGCGAGGGCGCGGGGGGAAGCGGCGCGCCGCAGCCGGGGTCGCAGTCTCAGCACCGCGACCATGCTTTCGTTCTTGCCTGCTGCGTGCGCAGTGCTGGGCGTCGCGCTGGTTCTGGGCGCAGCGGGAA
>WNGO01007247.1_pt1 | contig 14809 bp, 21 predicted proteins | sample 5400511 | NCBI WGS metagenome assembly WNGO01 (sample SAMN13153380, study PRJNA577476) | soil metagenome | isolation source: 20 cm soil or saprolite under Garry oak tree replicate 2 | place: USA:California | collected 2016-06-15 | reverse complement strand
CATGTTGTGACGTTCGTCTCCAATGAACCCGCCGACGCCGGGACAACAATTGCCAACGCCGCCACGCGCGACGAGCGCGACAATCCAGCACAACGCCGATAAAATTCTCGCTGTTGTGGAGGCAGAGAGAAACAATGTCATCGCATCTCTCACACCCCAACTCTTAAACATGGAGGATCGCCTCCTTCAGCTCCAGGGCGCAGTTGTCCAGACGTCTATGCTTGATGCTGGCGCCGCGAGGGAGGTCGCCAGTCTACAAGCCTGCTTTGCCGAATTTCGCAACTCCTCCGGCGTTTTGGCAGCTAACGCCGCCCGCATCAAGGAGTTGGAAGAATTGGTGGCCCAGCTCACGACAGATAATCATGGGCTGCATACAAGCGTATCGGCAGCCGTCAGAGACGCGGCCCTTGCTCTTACTAAGGAGGAGCAAGCAAGCAAGTCCTTGGCCGCTTTTCTGAAGCAGTTGGCTCCGATCGGTATAGGTCAAAGAGATGACGGAACTTTAGGCTTTAGTTCCGACTGGGAGGTCATACTGGACACCCTCCACAAGATGTCTCGCGATACATCTGGCAAGCTCGATATATTGCGGGGCCTTTCTATGTTGGCAGCGAAAATGCGAAACGTAATGCGAGAGAGGGGGGCGAGACCACCCGGAAATCCAGGCGAAATTATCGATCAAGTCAATTGGGACGCTCCGGCGGCTGGTCCATCCCAGCAAAGCTAGCCGCTCCGCAAATCTTGGTTTAGTATGCATATCCCATCATGTTTCAATGGTATAGACTCATTCGCGGACATGGGGTATAGAAATAATAATGTACCTCTAATAAGTACGGAGACTCCACCAAGTGTACAACCCGATACCGATCATTATATTGAAAATGCCGATTGCGGTTGAGCCGCCGCCCAACAAGTTCACAAACCACCAGACAAAGCCTAGTGTTCGATCGATTGTGCGACCCGTGAAGCGTTTGTGACGTGCCAATGGATCGGGAGTGGGGGAAAAGGTTGACGGAAGACGAATCATTGGCAGTGCAGGGAGAGATGTAGAGATGGGCGGAGGTAATTGCAAAAGACAGACAACAGGTTTCTGTCCTCGATTTGGTTTGTGATAGGCTTTTGGTACTATAAGAATCACTTACGTGGTCCGATGTGGTATAAGATGGTATGGTCGTGTATAACAAAATGTCAACACACGTCTTGTCCGGCTCCTCTGGTAGATCAGCATGACTAGCAAACAGAATACGATCCGTCCACGCAGGGTCGCGTTTGTGGCTGGGATTGCAGTGAGGTGGTGAAGTTTCAGCGTAGTAACATAGAAACATACTCAAATCTATCCACCTCTCCTAACTTGTACTTGTAGCTGCATTTGAACTTCCAGAATTCCCCTTCATGAAAGCCGGTGAAAATCGTTCCCTTCATCTTCTCCACAGTTAACTGGTCAAAGTGTCGGATCTCTTCCCGTTTTTCTTCCGATGACAGAAATTCTCCAAACTGGGGAGTTTTCCTGAGTGACGAGAGAGCATGCGACGCAGGTATATCTAGCCTGAAGTTTAAGTCGCCCAAGAAGAACAGATGGGATGTCGCATAGATGGTGCTCAATTCCTGCGAGCCTGGCACGGGAGGAAAGAGCAAAGAACCAACGATATGATCAAAATCTGCCACCCGGCGCGAAAGATTGTAAGAATGCGCGGTGAGATGGGCACAGACGAACCTGCACGATATTCAGTGCAAGTTGACGTGAACTAGAGCGATAATGGACGTACGTGAACGTCTCTCCGGTTTCTCCATTGTCACTGGGCACTCGGAAGCGCACACCCACTGCGCCCTTGTTGCCCATCCACGCAGGCCCGCAACCGGTCCATTGAGTCTGGACGTCGGTTATCTTGCGTGCTACACCGTCATCTCGTCCATAGACTAGTAGTGCCACACCGACATTAACTTCCTTGGCAATCAAGGTGTACCGCTCCTGGTTGGGTGCAGACGCCTCAATCTGAGACAGAATGTGGGTGTTTCTGTTCTCAATCACCGACTTGGACAATCCAGCGACTATTTGCCTCTCAGGGGAAAGACACGTTAGGTTATTTGTAAAACGTACAGCCGAGATGCAAAGGAAGCAGCTCTTGAAAGCCAACTGCCACGATGTCTGGAGCTCGGCGTGCACGAGACAGGAAATTGGAAACGTGGAAAGTAGGCGCGAGCCAGTCGACCAAGTCTTGAGGAAGGCCTTTGAGGCCTTGTAGATTGGTGTTGTACGAGGCAATCTGCACTAGGAGTCGGTCATCCGACATTTGAACGTTTGAACCGTAACAAAGAGACTACAATCTTGTTTATGTACTCTTGTCTAGTATTCATCAAACCGCAGCAACTGCTGGCCTCGAGATTCCGAGGTCCTCTGCTGCCTTGCTCAAGTGCTCAACTTGCCTTTTCACGTTCGCCTCGATCGCAATCGGAAGGGCTTTCTCAAAGGGCAACGACAAAACAGAATCACCAAGTGTTGCAATAAACTCTGTCAGCGGAGCGAGCCAACGATTCAACGGATGGCTAGCTGGATATTCGGGCACCGTTCGATCAGGGCTACCCCCAGATTGAACAGCTTTAAGGCCGGCGCCTACACCTCCACACTCAGAGTGGCCAGCGATAATGACTACATGACCCTTAGTAAGCGGTATCTCGATGATGATCAAGAGACGAAGAGTACCATGTTGAGTCCCGAGATGATGGACAGCGTAGGTCAGGACAGCAAGAGCATTAATGTCATCTAGAGGCAGCTGGCTATATCGACCTATTTAGATATCTTTACCTCTGATTGGGTGCCATTGACCTACTTTGCAATGTTGCGTTGAACGAAAATAACACCTGGAAGTGACTTTGTTATCACAGATTCTGGGACTCTGGAATCAGCACATCCGATCCAGAGCACCTGAACCTGAGGTCAGTGTGGAACATGCGTGAGAGCATAAGCGCATTTTACATCAGGGGTTTGCGGGTTCTCGGCAGAACGTTCAAAGAAGCCAGGGTCAGCCTTTTCGACCTCTTTGGACCACTGAGCATTTTCCGACAGCAAGCGTTGCAAGACTGGAAATTTGTCTGCCATTGAGGATGGTGATAGAGTTAACGAGTCAAGATAAGACCGCTTAACACCGTCATCCGTACTCACTCCGCAATGGTCCGAGTCGCGTACAGTTCGCCAGTCGTTGTCATGCGGCATAAGTATTTTTCGTACAGCATACTTACATGGAAGAACAGGTACGTAGTGCTTTAATTTGCGTGTCCTCCATCCGCCGGTTGGGTTGGAAAGTTTGAACGGCCAGAGGAAGTTCGATGCCTGTTAATAGAATAAATCAATCAGCGACATGCAGAACGCATAGACACATACCTGCTTGAAGTGAGGCCCTGCGGTGGCAATCTCGTGGACAAGATCTTCCACGCAAAGGATGTCGTGTTTTCCGAGGTGTTCTTCGATGGTAGCGTTGGTTGAAATGGGAATGCGTTGCTTATTGACCTTTCCGTATCCGCGCTTGTAGATCAATTCGCGAATGGACTTGAGATTGGGCTCGCTGACAAAATGAGGACGTGTCTCATTAAGCACGGGAAAATAGCGTACCCATATGTCACGTAAGGCTCAACAAGACGAAGCATCTGCTGGGTCGCTTTTGTGACTTTGACGAATACACCATTGTTTATTTGAAGGAGACGAAGGAGTTGTAGAATTTTACGGGGTTTTGGCGCAATTTCGTTGATACTGCACCACGTCAGGGAGATCCCATTCTACCACGAGTTGTACTCACCCTCGAATGCGAATGACGAAGTAGATCTTGGATTGAGCAGGAACGTAGAAGTCGCCTGCAGCCCGAGCAGCTCTCTTCAAACGAATCTCCTCCTTCTCCTTTGTCAGATACTCCTTGACATAATTTTCGGCACGCTTGAAGATGACTTTTCTTTTTGCCTTTGCAGCCTATAGATTTGCGTAAGCCACATGAACCAATAAAGGTCAAAGCAGATTCAGTCCCGAAAGATGGTTAATTTTAGGCAACATCATAAGCTTAGCCAAAAAATCGAACATGTCGTATGCATCATAGTAAAAAGAAGAAAAATCAAAATAATTGGCGAGCATAATCACCTTACGCGCAGCAGCTGCGGCTACCAGCCGCTCTTCCCGTGCCTTATCGTTTTGTTTGCGCTTCTTGAGGAGAGTCTCCGGGACTTCAATCGCCTACAAGATTGAGGTCAGCACGACCGATAGTTCTCGTTTGATTTAAGCTGTTGCTAACCGAAGCACTCGGGACGCTATGCATGGACAAAATCAGTGGGCGGGTGGTACACCACAAACGAACCAGACGTACGTGGTTGATGGAGCCATTAGAGATCTTGAGGAACGACGACTAGAGCTGTAACGCGGCTGCCGTTCCGGGACTGTGGCTTAGAAACTGTATAGTATGACAAACCATTTCTCACGATTACACTGTACTACAGTGATACGTGTACTACTACTAGTTAGTACTACCTAATATACGTATGTTGGAACACTAGGTGACCGACATGCCCACTGATGAGGACAGCCGGCCAAAGAGTGAACCATTCATCTGAGGCGTCTGGAGATGAAAGACTGCCATAGAAGAAAAGGTCAGCCTAACATGTGGTAAGAACAGAGCCTGTGTGCTGTTAAAAGATGGTGACAACATTACAAAGTAATGCTTAATAAACACTCTCTTTAGGGTCGGCTCCCGATCGCGGCTGCGGCTGCTATTATTAAAGGCACGGCGGACCGTGGACTCTCCGCTGAGCTTTCGCGTTATAAGCGCGATCTTTCGGACACCATTACAAGACATCAAGCCATCTATTATCGCGTCACTGAAGAAGCTCGGCACTGATTATGTTGACCTTTTCTTGGTCCACAGCCCACATGGACATGACGTGCGGGTAACCCTTCCCGCAGTATGGAAAGAGATGGAGAATATCAAGAACGAGGGCCTGGCAAAGTCCATCGGTGTCTCCAACTACAAAGTAGAAGACCTGAGGATCACGTTAGAGAGTGCTAAGATCGCGCCAGCCGTTAATCAGGTAAGCTTCACCTCGTTACCGTCGGATCGCGTTTATAATGGCATGTACTATAGATAGAGCTTCATCCTTATGTGTGGAAAGCTGCGGAGCCTCTGGTTAAATATTGTCAAGAACACGGGATAGCCGTTGCCTCATACGGAGGGCAGTCTCCGATAGTACGTGCGGCTGGGGGTCCCTTGGATAGTGTGCTCGAGTCTATCCGAGAGCGATTGGAGAAGACGGTGAATCGACCAGTGACATTGGGCCAGGTACTGACGAAGTGGTTGAGATCCAAGGGCGCAATTGTTGTAACGTGAGTTGTATGATATAGATATATTCGTATGATATTCAAGGCATTTCAGTACGTCGACTAAGCAGAGTCGTATCCAAGAGTTCATCGAGACGATCAACGTACCTGATCTTACACCGGATGACATCAAGGCGATCGAGGAAGCAGGATCAAAGGTTCATAAGAGAAACTTTATGCGCCATGTGTTTGAAAAACTGTGATGGAATGTATGTATTTAGTTATGTAACCCGGTTCCATGAATAGAGGATTGTGTATTTTCAGGATCGGCGCCCATTAAGGTCCCGAGCGGTGATAGCCATCTGCCAGGAAAAGCCAGATGCATGGGCTTCGTGGGAGCTATCCTCTTCCAACCTGTGCCCTCATGCGAGCCCTTAGGCTGTTAGGCCTTGTGGCCGTCGCGGGACTCACTGTAGCGCAGAACACTACCTCCACCAATGCACATTGTATTCAGGGTCAGGGTCAGTTTAATTGGGTACGTGGCTTCGGATCAGCTAAGTGGAGATTCGAGAAGCCTCATTGTGTCCATGTGGTCAGATGTTCAATTCGCTAAACCAGGATCCTTGCACTGTGGCCCAAAACCTTGGACAAGTGTGTAACAGTGGTCCGTGCATACCTTCTCACCTTTCCTCAGCTTGCTGAAGCTCGTGAACTTAGAATATCAGATTCCACCGCTGACTCCAGATCAAGACTATCTCGGTCCAAATCCCGCCGCTGCCAACGTATGCAGATGCAGCTCTGTACTCTATTCTCTCCTCAGTGCATGCGCCATTTGTCAGGATGCTAAGACGATGCTGTCAGTCGTATAATATCAAAAATTCATCTAATCTCATATATTCACAGTTGGGGCCAATACGATCAGAATTGTTCTGCAGTATATGTCGGCGATTTTTTACCCCAACTCCCAGCGGGAATTGCTGTTCCCCACTGGGCCTATATGAATGTGACCGTAAGCTTCCACGCCAATCCTTGTTACTATTGTTGCCTAAATCCTACGATAGCTCTACGGTGAATTCAACGTGACATATGCGCAACAACTCGGTACGCTGCTACCTGCTTGTTCTATTTTGTCTGCTGAACAGCACATCAGTCGGTCCAGAATCGGCAGCAATCACACAGCCCACAGCTACCTCTTCCTCCTCCACCACCTCCACCTCCACCTCCTCTTCATCTCATAAACCGTCCATCATAGGACCAATTATCGGAAGTGTGGTTGGTGGTGTCTTCGCCTTAGCACTCATCTCGCTTGCTGTCATACTACTATTGCGCCGTCGCCAATCGGAGCCGGTGGTGACAACTTGGGATCCTCGCGGGCCACTGCCAGATGGCAAAGCAGCAATGGGTTATCCCTTGTATCCTGTTCCTTTCACACCGCCAGAGCATTCGCCTTTGCTCTATGTAAGTCACCTCGCCGTTGCATTTCAACGCTGGCTGATGCTCAATCTCAAAGGACCCTTCTGATCCAAGGACATTCCCTCCCACTCCTTCTCCCTTGTGGCCTGACTTTGCTACCGCCAGCAGTGAGACTCTCCGACCTACCATTTCAGGATCAATTCTTGCCAGCGGACCTCCGCGATATTACACGGGCGCTCCAGAGTTGTGATTCAACCTTTATGAAAAATGTGAATAAATGTTATGTATATTACGTTCATGATGTTAATACATGTTTCTATTTTAAGCACACTGCTTTGAACGGAGTGACATTGATTGAGATCCAAGGGCGCAATTGTTATTACGCGAGTTGTGTGATTACATGTTTTCAGTACGTCGGAGGCATCACCCCAGTTCCCTACACCATCCCTAATCCCTATCCTGGAGGCCGTCAGCGTAATCCGCCAAAGACTCGCCTTCAGCATCCTCCATGATGGTTTCAAGATTGCAGCTAATGTTTGCCCTAGGCCCATTAGACGCCCGCACAGTCTCATGCGGGTATGGACCCCGGGCTCAACCATCAACTGAGATGTCGATCGCCTCCGCGGGGAGTGGCGTGCTACGCTTGCAATGCGTGATCGGGAGACGCAGCTCGTGTTGATGTCGCCATCCACGTCGTATTCGAGCACGTCCTCGGTTTCTGTCTCTGTTAGTGGAGGGGGAGGGGTGTTGCGTCTGCATCGTGATGCAAGTGAGGCCGGGTGAGGTTGGGCATCATTGAGGCCATGGAGAGTGGTATGGGTACAGTGGGTAGTATGATCATGGAGTGTGCAGGTTCGCTGGGTCGTGTCCGAGTCGAGGCCTACCGTTGGGCCTTACAGTTACGCTACTATAGTAGTAGTACAATGAGGTAAGGGTCGTCACCGCCAGCCATTCAATTGCAAAGCTGGCAGTGAGGGTATCAGTGCGCCGCGGCCACATTCCACTGCCTCATCATGTCCACGGACTCACCCTCATCCGACAGTGATGAACAGTTGCGCCGGAGGTTCAGAATTGTGAACACCTTACTTTGCATTGCTCGAGGCATCAACACCGGTTACATATATGATGACTCCAGAAGGGTCGAAACACTATCAAACCGTCGAAAGCGCCTACTCGATGCAGTGGCATCTGTTCTCGTAATTGAGCATGAAGTCCTGGCAGCTGTTTCCTTCAATGCTTTTAGAATGAAGGACGAAAATAAACACCGTGACCAGGTCTCACCTTTACTCTCTGGCGGTCTTGTATGTGCAGCTTCTATTAGCTCCGTGCAGGATTCTGTCAATCAGGAGAAGGACAAGACAGATCCTGGGGAGCCGAGCAACATGCCTGCAGATGAGAAACTTGACTTTATGTCCGAGTTTGACGCCAATGACAAGCTCATTGAATTGGATGCAAGTGAAAGCGACCCTGCTGTCCTTGAAAGCAACTTCAATACCCCAGGCCTGAACCTCGCCATCACCCCAAATATCCATCTGATGCGCATGAAAGGCAGTTTCCGGCACCCGATGCTAGCGGTGACAGCGCTGAAGGCATTTGGCTTCTTGAAGGTAAAATCGCTGGTTTGATGCTAAGGCTCAGAACTGGAAGGAAATAATAAAGAGGTGCGTTTACTAATTGTTCATTATGTTTCTCAAGATGTACCATCAGACCACCCACTTTATCCGACCACGTAGAGACGCTATCTGCTTTTCTCAACTTCTATCAAACAAGGAAGTCTGAGGATTCCTTTCTCAAGTACATCATCAAAACATGCTGGAAGAAGATGCACCGGCGTATCTTCAACTGGGCCTCTCTCGGATTCATCCATAATCTAGCGAAAATCTCGTCTGCGGCATTGAAGGGAGTTGAAGAAAAGCTAGGCGACCACCTTATCGTCGATCGTGGCCTATGGACCTACTTGCGGAATTTAAAACCAAGTCAGTTTGACAACCTGATCTCCCCGGCTTGGGACCCTCACGGTCTCGAGGTTCCGGACCTCTCATCCTTGATTGCTCTTGGAGAAGCCCAATCAGGCGTCGTGTATCACAAGGACACACAGTCATTCATTTCCATGGCCTCCTTATTCACCTCCTCCTTAACTATGCTCGTGGATTGGCACGTTTGGCCACGGCTTATAGGTGGAAATCCGGATGGCATGACAAGAAGAAGGGTTCCAACGATCCGCTACCATTGACGAGCGACATTATCAAGGTGGTTGACGATTTATTTCCCATTATCCGCGGATTGAGTGTCGTTACGCACTCCAATGCATTGGCTAAGCATTTCAGAGAATGCCCGCAGAAGATGAGAAGCAGACATATCGAGACTTCATCACACCTTTTGTTGTAGAAGCGGAGGTGCCTGAGGTGAAGGCAGCGCTTCCAGGTGGCAGCAACGTGAGCGATGATCAGATCGACTCATGCAATGGCGAGGGCGAGGACGAGGACAGTGAAGAGTATTTGGAGATGGCGCGTGCCCAGGCCAACGTGGCACAATATTACTCTTCCACCTCAACACTGCAGGTCGATAGCTTGTTCAGGGAGTGGATCTTTACCTTTGTTAGCCACGTCAGAGCCATGCGTACCCTGCAAAACCATGTTAAGCAGCTTTCGCGGGGTCCCGACTTGATCATCAAGTTCTACCTCGTTTCTGTGAAGCGCGAGTGGGATGATATTGGCTCCTGGGAGGACATGAAGAAGTCGATTCGTGAACTGACGAAGGGGGAGATCGAGCCAGAAGCTGTTGCTAACGCGTGTATTATGAAGTTTGAGGAAACCATAAGGTCCCTACGGGGCCTTCAAAAGTCCAAACCAAACGACCTTCGACTCAGGACAAACGCTGCGCGTATTTTGATTAAAAAGGGACTACTGAAAGCATTGGAACAAGCTGGCCAGTCGGAGGTCCCGGTGGTGCCGTCGAAGCTGCCGAAGGGCCAGGCATCGCTGGGCATTGGAAGGCCGGTGATGGACAACCGTGACGCGTCATCGGCAACGAAGGAGCCTCCAAAGGAAGCACAGGCCGTGGCGATCCCACCTGACGATTTGGTTTTCACTGGAAACCAACACAGCGAGGCGAATTTGGCAGCGCTGATTAGGCAGTTTCTCGATGGGGGGCTTGAGGAGATCGCGAAAAGGACAAAAGACAAAAGGCTTCAGGAACTTATCGCGGTATGTTCGCTTCCGATCATGATAGTGACGATCCTGACAGCGAACTTCGTGACAGCGGCGACGGCAACAAGACGATTCCTGACCATTTTGAGTAGTCCAGTATACGAGTCACTTCCGAAATACCTTGATTTCAACTTGATTGGTACTACTATGACTTCTGTAACCATGCTCCATTGTGAGGCTACCCCACGAGTCGAACTCCGAGTCTACTAAATGAGCACGTCATGCCACATTGCGAAAGTAGTCAAACGAGTGAGGCGGATGCAGTCTGCGACTCTGCGCGTCTCAATGCCTCCGCGTCCAAGAAGACACCAGGTGACATCAATGCAATCGAGGAAGCAGGATCAAAGATTCATAAGAGAGGCTTTATGCGCAATGTCGATCCGCGAATAGAGGATTGCCAGTGTGTGTTTCCAGGAACGGTGCCCAATTAAGGTCCTGAGCGGCGCTGATGGCCAGGAAGAGCCAAATCCGTCCGCTTTCGACCCGAGCCGTCATGAAGGCCCTCAGGCTGTTAGGCCTTGTGACCGTCGCGGGGTTCACTGTAGCGCAGAACACTACCTCCGCTGATGCACATTGTACCCAGGGTCAGTACAATTGGGTACGTAGCTTTAGATCAGCAGTAGAGAAGTCTCATGGTGCCAGATGTTCAATTCGCTAAATCAGGATCCTTGCATTGTGGGCCAAAACCTTGGACAAGTGTGTAACAGTGGTCCGTACATACCTTGTCACCTTTCCTTAACTTAAGCTCGTGAATTTAGGCTATTAGATTCCACCGCTGGGTTCAGATCTAGACAACTATCTCGGTCCAAGTCCCGGCGGTGCTAACGAATGCAGATGCAGCTCTGTATTCTATTATCTCCTCAGTGCATGCGCCGTTTGTCAGGATGGTCAGACGACGCTGTCAGTCATATAATATCAAAAACTCATTTGATCTCATATATCTTCGCAGTTGGGACGAATACGATCAGAATTGTTCAGTAGTATATGTAGGTGTATTTTTACCGCAAATCCCAGCGGGAACTGCTGTTCCTCACTGGGCCTACATGAATGTAACTGTAAGCTTCCACGTCAATTCTTGTTACTATTATTGCCTAAATCCTACGATAGGACTACGACGAATTCAACCTGACATATGCGCAACAACTCAGTACGCCTATGATCGCTTGTGCTGTTTTGCTTGCTGAGCAGTACGTCAGTCGGCGGTCCAGAATCGATAGCGGTCGCGCGGCCCACAGTCACCCCTTCCGCCCCTTCCGTTCCTTCCACCACCACCATCCCTTCATCTCATAAACCATCGATCATAGGACCAATCGTCGGAAGTGTCGTTGGTACCGTCGTTGCTTTAGCACTCCTTTTAGTTGCCGTCATGCTACTGTTGCGCCGTCGCCATTTTGCATCCATAGAGCCGGTGGCGACAACTTGGGATCCTCGTGGGTCGCTGCCAGAAGGCAAGGCAGGAATGGATTATCCTTTGTATCCTGTTCCTGTCGCACTGCCAGAGCATGCACCTTTGCTCTATGTAAGTCACCTCGCCAAGGCATTTCAACGCTGACTGATACTGTATCTCAAAGGACCCTTCTGATCCAAGGACATTCCCTCCCACTCCTTCACCCTTGTGGCCTGGCTTTGCTACCATCGGCGGCGAGAGTGTCCGATCTACCACTACAGGATCAACTCTTTCCAGCGGACCTTCGGGATATTACACGGGCGCTCCAGAGCCTTTATGAGAAATATTAGATTACGATTTTTTGAATAAATATTATATTATTACGATCATGATGTTAAGAGTCATTGTTTCTATTTTAAGCACACTGCTTCGATGCCACCCACGTCCATTCAGAGTGTCCCTCTGTTTGCGTCGACGTCGAATTCTCGGTTGCATGCACTTTATTCTGATATTTCACGTCAGAAACGGTCTAATCCAACCTCATACCATGCAAATGTGAGCTGGTGGCAGCACGCTCTCGAGTCAGTTGTCAGTTTGGGTGCACAACATGCGCAAGCCAATGGAAGAGTCGTATTACACGCTGGTCGCTCGTTAATGGATACCCTCAAAGTGGACGGCGTTGGGAAGCCTCTCGGGCTAGGTGCCGTCATTGTTCGTGCAAATTCCCTCTCAGTAAACTGTCTTCACACTGCTGACTGCTGTTTGGCCCTAGCAAGGATGAACTCCGTGCTTCCAAGACCTTCATTCCCATGTCTTATTTTCTGGATACCAAAGAGTCAATATACGATCCTGGCTGGCTGCCCGCGAGGATAGCTGCATATGTCGTTGGTAAACCGCTATGGTGGACTCTCGAACAACTCGGTATCGTGGGTGAAGACGGCTTCTTTACCCCTGGTCACAGAAGCCAAGGGTCATACGATGACAAGGCTTGGTGGGGGGAATACGTGATTGTGTCTTTGGTAGAACGGGCCGCCGAATCCATTATAGACAGACAACGTTCGAAAGCGTCCAGTGCCGCGGATAATTTATACGATCTTGAAGGCTTCAAGACTGAATTTGGCACGGTGCTAGGTCTGGATATCTTGGATGATGAAGACACGCGGGTTATGCTCAAATTTCTTGAGAGGGACCGCGGTGCAATCGTCATGGACAACGAGGTGATGAATATAAATTGGCCACGCAACCTCTCATGTCTGACAATGTCATCAAGGTTATCAAATTTGTTCCGCAATCCTCTTCGATGGAGGAGAGACGGGTGTCGACAGTAGACCGGGGGATTCTGGAGTTGAAGACGGCAATCACGAATATGCATGCGCAAATTGAATCCCTGAACAGCAAAATGGACGCGTGAGTATATCTCATCGTTGTTGATGTTGGTTCTGATCAAGTCAGGTATACTCGCAAAGCATCAGAGGCCATTCGTCTGAAGCGTAAAGCAATGGCGCTAAACTACTTGCGCTCACGCAAGCTGCTTGAAGACCTGAACAATAAACGCTTAACGTCTCTTACTACATTAGAGTCTACATTGATCTCAGTAGAAGCGGCTGCAGGTGATATTGAGGTATGATATAGATTTGTTAAAGCCAAGTTTTATTGACACATCTATCAACAGATTGTGAGGATGTACGAGTCTTCAACCGCCACATTGCGTGCTATCCTTGCGCACCCTTCTTTGAAACGCGAATCCATTGATAAGACTTTAGATGCATTGGCAGAAGCAAATGCAGATGCTAAAGAGATAGACGATGCCGTTAGAATAGGCGCTGACGTCGCGTTGAATACGAACGAGGTTGACGACGAAGAGTTGGAAACGGAGTTGAACAAACTCATCGAAGAGGCTACGTTGGAGTCAAATGAACATCGCAAAGTCGAAGAAAGACTCAGTGATGCAAAGATCAAGGTCCCTCGGGAAGGTTTGCCCGGCAGTACAGTTGAAGATGGTAGAGAGACTGTTCCTTCCCTCGCATAGTACGCATATTGCAACAGACCAATTTAATTCATTCTCAATCGTTTACGACACAAAATCAAAAGTTCGAATGGGTAACATCTAATCATCATCATTCAAGCCCATGGCGCGTTTCGCCTTGTTCATCAAAGAGTCCTGTGCAACGTTAGATGGCCCGCCGTCGGTGGTTAAAGGTTACGTACCTGATTATCGTTGGAGTTACCGCTGACAGCGTCACCCGCTTGCTGAGAGGTGGACTTCTCAGACTGAAAAGCAAAGTAAGCTTGTGAGCGACAAAGAAAGTATGCGAGCCTTACGTTAGGTTGCATGGTGGAAGCGGCAGAGTCAAACGTGCCCTTGACGTTATCGCCGATGTTCTCCATGGTACTCTTCTGAGAATCGGGCTGGGGGGGGACAACGTTAGAACGCGAGAACATGACGAGTCGATTGGGTACTACCTTAACGGCAGATTCGACTTTGTCAGTGAAAGATTGACGACCGGTGTCAGACATGGTTGTAATAATGATATGCGAGGGTTGATGAGGAAAGAAGGACGAAAGACGGGCTGTTTATATAGAAAATGGGGAGGTGTGCATGACGTCGAGCGGCGAGCGGAATGACGTTGAGATGTCGATCAAGTGCAGATGTGACATCACGCCAAGCAATGACTCCCGTGCGCGTCCGGCATGCCAAGGGCGTCGGAACGATTGAGATCTCACTCGATGACGACGCGGTCACCGTCGCGTCTCTCCAACAGCGCATATACGCCCTCTCCGGCATCCCTCCCTCTCGTCAGCAGCGTGCGTACCTCTTTCGCCCATGACATCATCTCTTCACCCTCCACACAGTCAAGGCTGGCTACCCTCCCGCCGCGCTCACCACTATACCTGATCTTCCTGCATCAAGCCTCGGCATAGTCCGCGGCGACCAGATCATAGTTACAGACGTCGCTCCCCAGCGTCCCTCGATACCTCAAAATCGCACTAGCTCAGCCCCAGATCATGTCGACACTGACGGCGGTGTCCTCATACATAGGGTAAGTAGCCAGCTTCTGCTTGACAAGTGCTCACAAGACAAAGATTGCACCGGATGACAACTCGTGTTTATTCTCTGCCGTATCCCTGATTTTTGAGCAGGATATGAACAAGGCTCAAAAGATGCGCCAATGTTGGTGTGCTCGCGACCGCCAGTGGACTCGATTAATCATTCACTGTTCGTAGTTGTCGCAGAGGGCATCCGCAGCAAGCCTGACCTTTATAACGAGGCAATTCTGGGGTATGAAATCCTTTTTCTTGTTGCTCAAATCGCTTTTACGTTGACAGGATGGCGCCGGATCGCTACATCTCCACAATTTTGAAGCCTTCTACATGGGGCGGTGCGATTGAACTGACCATACTTGCTACCCGCTACAACGCGGAAATAACCAACATCGATGTCGAGACGGGCCGTGTCGACAGATTTACACCTCCAGAGGGCCAGCCAGGAATGCGCGGCATTGTAATATATTC
>WNGO01013855.1_pt1 | contig 14813 bp, 13 predicted proteins | sample 5400511 | NCBI WGS metagenome assembly WNGO01 (sample SAMN13153380, study PRJNA577476) | soil metagenome | isolation source: 20 cm soil or saprolite under Garry oak tree replicate 2 | place: USA:California | collected 2016-06-15 | reverse complement strand
TTCCGGCGTGAATTTGATCGCATTCTTGATGACGTTCCAAAAAACCTGCATCAAGCGCGAATCATCGGCCCGGGCGTAATGTTCAGCCGCGGCGAGATTGGTGTGAACGCGAAATTTCTTGTGTGCGATCTCAGTTTCGAAAATATCAAGTGCGCACCGCACCGCCGAGTGAATGTCGACAGTGCCGATATCGAGGTTGATTTTCCCCTTCGCGATGGCGGTGAGATCGAGGATGTCGTCGATCAGGCGCGCTTCGAGCTCGATGTTACGCCGAATGATATCGATCGTGCCTTTGAATTCGCCGTTAAAGTTAATTTTTTGTTCCAGCAATTCGACACCCGCCAGCACCGGAGTAAGGGGAGTGCGTAGCTCGTGCCCGAGGACGGCGAGAAATCGATCCTTGGCGCGATTTGCCGCCTCGGCTTCTGCCCGTGCCTCGCGTTCGCGCAAAAGATTTTGCTGCTGTTCTACGGCTCGCTTGTGCGCGCTGACGTCATGAAAGACCGCAACTGCACCGTGAATGGTCCCCTGCTCATCCCGCAATGCCCGTGCGGTCACGTGCGCCCATGATCCCTCCAGGTTGGCGCCGTGCCGGATAAAAATCTCATCCTCGTCAATATGTTCTCCTGCGACTGCCCGTGAAGTGGGTGCTTCCGCCGGCGCAATCCGCGTCACTTTATCGGCATGAAAGAATCCGCAGTCGCGCGCACAATTTTTGGGAATGTTTTCATTCTCTTTCAATCCCAGCATGCGGTGCAGCGCCGGGTTGGAAAGCAGCGCGGCGCCGTCGCGATCAACCACCAGTAGTCCATCGCCGATGCTGGTGACGATCAGATTCAAAAGTTTCGTCTGTTCGATCAACGCCTCGTTAGCCGCGCGCAAAACTGCGGGACCCGGAATGTTTACCGCCGACGGAATCAGACGGATGAGAAGAATCGCCGTCGGAACAGAAGCCAGAGCGGTAATAGCTTTCACAATTCCGGAGATCCAATAGTAAGGTTTCCAGAGCGTGATGATTTCCATCACATGCGTCATCCCGCAGGCGACGATAAAAACGCCGAAACAAACAAACATCCAGTTGAAGGGCAGATCGCGGCGTTTTTGGACGAAAAGGAGGAGCGTAATCGGAATGACGAAATAAGCGGCGGCAATCAGAAAATCCGAGATCAAATGCAGACGCATCAATCCCGGATCCCACAGGTAACAATGGCCGTGCGGCATGAAGCTGTTTTGGCCAAAGAGACGCGTAAAGAGGTCCATACTACTCAGACCCACAATGCGGGAAACGCGTCAACACCTTCATTGCCCCGACGGTTTTCGTGGTAGGGAGACCAATGGCACCGCCGCCATTATGTCGCAACCCCTTTTCTCGCAACGACCCAGGCTGAAGTTGAAAAAGTAACTGAGCCTGATTAGTTACCGGGAATTATGCGAATGTTACTGCGCTTTAGTTTTCTGATCGCCTGGTGCGGTCCACTTATTTTCACCAGTTGCCAAACATCACCTGTCGCCGGCGGCGGTGCTTATCACGTAACCGCATACAAGCCGCACGATCCATCGAAGGTGGTAGTGAAAGTCTCGCTTTCGAAAGAGAACATCTATGTGATGGAGGGCGATCGCTGCTTGATGGCGGTGGCGTGTAGTGTCGGCATTCCAGCCAAGCCGACACCGCGCGGACATTTCACCATTTACCGGAAAGAGGAAGACAAACGCTCGGGTTCGTATGGTTTCCGGGTGCAGGGAGATCGCGTTGTGCCTGCCGAAGCCGGTTCCAATGTTGCGGGTCGCTATGTTGGTTACCCGATGGGATTCTGGTGTGAGTTCGCGCCGGCTTATGGATTTCATCAGGGCTTTGTCCACCCGACTCCGCGAACGCATGGCTGCATTCGTTTGCATGGCGAAGCGGCGCCGAAATTTTATGCACTGGTTCGTGTGGGCACGCCTGTCTCCATCGCCGAGACGCAACCGGAAGACGCTTCGCTTGGTCCCAAGGTGCAGCGGGTGGATGATTCGCGCGCACCGGACCCGGATCCCCACATTATGGTTAGTTCAGCAGCATTTCAGAAACCGAGTGATCCGCTTCTCGTAGAGTAGCGCGACCACCCGCGAAGAGACTTTGTGAGCACAAATCTGATATCCAGCGGCACGAGTGCCCGGGAAAAAGTTAACCTGCGCACGCCCGACGTGATGGCGGCGGTGCAGGAACAGGTGGAATCACATTATCGCAGCGATGTCGTTGAGGGTGTGCGACGCAATGGTGGGATTATTTCCGTCGGCGACGTTACGGTGCGCTTGGCGAAACAATTTGGATTTTGTTACGGAGTCGAGCGCGCCATCGATCTGGCCTATGCCGCGCGCAAGGTCTTCAAGGATCGTCGTCTCTTCATCGTTGGTGAAATCATTCATAACCCGGAAGTGAACGAGCAAATTTCTTCGCTCGGCATCAAAAACCTTACCGGCCGAAACAAACAGGCCGACATTTCCGAATTGGAGCCTGATGACGTTGTTATCCTGCCCGCGTTCGGAACGGAGCTATCAATTTTGCAGCAAATAAAGGATCACGGTTGCCAGATCGTCGACACCACTTGCGGAGACGTCATGAGTGTTTGGAAACGGGTGCGCAAATATGCGAGCGAAAGTGTGACTTCGATCATTCACGGCAAGGCCGAACACGAAGAAACCAAGGCGACCAGTTCACGCGCGCTGGGTAACGGAAAAGGTCATTACGTGGTCGTGCTCACGCTCGCCGATACTGATTACGTCTGCAATTACATCCGGAACGGCGGCAACAAGCAGGAGTTTCTCGACAAGTTCAGCGGTGCCCACTCCGCCGGGTTCGATCCTGATGTGCATTTGAAAACCGTCGGCGTGGCCAATCAAACCACGATGTTGCGTGGCGAGACCGAAGAAGTGCAACGAAGAGTGCGTCAGGCGATTCTCGATCGCGATGGTCCGGAGGAAGCGGCGAAGAATTTTCGTTTCTTCGATACCATTTGCGGTGCCACTCAGGAACGGCAGGACGCGTTACGCGAATTGCTGGAGGTTTCGATGGATTTGCTGCTGGTGGTCGGCGGATACAACAGGTTTGTTCGAGCTCCGCGGAATCTCGCGCGAGCAACTTGAAGTCGCCGCGTAAGATTCAAGGAGCGGCTGTTTCTAACTGGCGACCTTACATATAAACGGCGGTCCGAGCCTGCCGCTAACTTGCTTACAGGTGCGCCGCCCGTGGGAGCGCGCGCGTTTCATTGCGGCATATGCCGTCCAAATTCTGTCATTCCGAATCGCCTAGACGATGAGGGATCACACCTATCACGTCGGCATCGCCGAGGCTGGCTACGGCAATCCGCGCAATCAGAGCGTGAGCTTCGAAATACCTTTAGTTATGCGAGCAATTTGGAAAGGCAGTATCAGTTTTGGTCTAGTTAATATCCCGATCGCGCTTTATCCCGCCACCCGCAAAGAAGACCTGAAGTTCCGGCTCTTGCGGGCGAAAGATCTGAGCCCGGTGAATTACAAGCGCGTCGCCGAAAAAGATGGCAAAGAGGTTCCGTGGGACCAAATCGTCAAAGGCTACGAATATGAGAAGGGCAAATACATTGTCCTGAAGGATGAAGATTTTCAGCGGGTCGACCTCGAGGCCACGCAGACAGTCGATATCCAGGACTTCGTCGAGCAGGAAGAAATCGATCCCGTGTTTTTTTATAAGCCTTACTATTTGGAGCCGCAGAAAGGCGGCGACAAAGCCTACGTTTTGTTGCGCGATACGCTGAAAAAGACCGGTAAGGTCGGCATCGCTAAGGTAGTGATCAAGACCCGCCAATATCTGGCCGGGGTGAAAGCGGAAAACAGTGTGCTCGTTCTCGAGCTCATGCATTTTGCCGAGGAATTGGCTGATGCAGAGAAGCTTCACGTTCCGAAAAAGCTCGAGCCGGGAAAACGCGAGCTAGATATGGCCAAGGCTCTCATCGATAGCATGTCGTCAAAATGGGAACCGAAAAAATATCACGATGATTATCGCGAAGCGTTGATGGAAGTGATCGAGGAAAAAGTTGAAGCCGGCGGAGAGGAAATCGAAGAAAAACCGAAGAAGAAACCGCGGCCTTCGACCAAAGTAATCGACCTTGTGTCGGTGTTGCAGGAAAGTCTGGAAAAAACGCGAAAGAGTCAGCACACACGCAAGAGCCACAAGAAAGCAGCGTGATTCGGCCGCCCACAAATTACACGAAAAGACACGAAAACCAGTGTAAGTGGGAGGGGTCTTTGCCCCGAGCGTTTGGTCGATTCCAGCGTTCCAGTTTTTCGGCGTCTCCGTATTTTCAGGTAATGAGCCGCGTACTGGTCGGAGTGCTTTGCCTGATAGCAACGCTTCCCTTGACCGCGGCCGATTCTGCAACCGGGCTGGAAGGCGTCATTACCGTAGGCCCGATCCACGGCGGCCCGAGCAGAATCGGCGTGTCTGATTCAAGACCGCTGGCGAATACTGCATTCATCGCTGAAAACCAGAAAGGAACCGTTGTATCGTTCAGCACGGATGATCAGGGGCGGTTCCATCTCTCGTTAGAGCCCGGCCGTTACACCGTTTCGTTGAGGGAGAAGCGGGGCGGAATCGGTCGCTACGGCCCATTCGAAGCCGACGTCACCGCCGGCCAAATGACGAAAGTAGAATGGCGGTGCGACACTGGGATGCGGTAAACTCCGTCCTTTGTCATATTGGACGAAGCGCAGCGCAGCCGAAGGATCTCTAACTTAGTTGGGTTTTTGGTTACATTTTCGCCGCCATCCGCAGCTTCACTAATTTTCGCACCAGTGTGGCCGGCAACGGCTTCTCCGCTGGAAACCGGAGTGTGCCCTTGCTCGTGTCATAGCCCTTGAGCTCGCTCTTGAGAACCCTGATTACCGAGCCCGGATAAAACGCACAGTGATTCGCAGCGGCCCCATAGGCGACAAGGAATTTTCCATTCAGGCGAAATGCCGGCAGCTGATAGCTGATGCATTCTTCGGCTCTCGGCGCGGCGGCTTTGATTGCGCTGCGAACTTTTTGTAACGCAGCTCGTTTGTCCGCGCTCACACGCGCGAGATAGTCATCATGAGTTTTGGGCTTTGTTGGCTTGGTCGTTCTTCTCGAACCAGTGCTTTTTCGTTTCATCTCATCGCATTGAATCGATGTGGCCAATGAGCGCAACCGCAATTCTTTACCTATGATTCGTCTTCGGCGGTCATAAACCGCCGCTACAGAAAACTATTAAGACGCGACGCAGCGCGTCCCTCCATTCGGGATTTAACGGGCAGCGCGTTGAATGAAATCGAGAATGCGCTGCGTTTTCAATCCGTCGGCGAAATCAGGCTGGGTTCGTCTGCGAGCAACGATGGCATTAACAAAGTCGGCGATGGTATGAATGAAGGAATGTTCGTAGCCGATGATATGGCCCGCGGGCCACCAGTTCTTGATGTAGGGATGGCTCGGTTCCGTGACGATGATGTCGCGAAATCCGCGCGAGTGCTCGGCATCCTTGGCATCATAGAATCGCAGCCGATTCATCTTCTCTAAATCAAACGTCAGCGAACCGCGACTGCCATTTATTTCAAAGCTGAGGTGATTCTTGCGGCCACGTGCGAAGCGGGTCGCTTCCAGGTTCAGCATCGCGCCATTCTTAAACTTGCCGACGACGCTGACGGCATCATCGACGTCTACCTTGGCGTAACTTCTATTTTTTGTTAGCCGCCTTTTGACAAACGTCTCATTGACCGCCGAGACACCGGCGATTTCGCCGACGAGAAATCTTGCGAGATCGATAATATGGGCGCCGATGTCGCCGAGCGCACCCGAACCGGCGACCTTCGATTGCAAGCGCCAGACCATCGGAAAATTTTCGTCGACGATCCAATCCTGGGCATAGCGGGCGCGAAAATGATAAATGCGATCGCCAATCTCACCGGCATCGACCATCTCCTTTGCCAGCGCGACCGCCGGCAGACGCCGATAATTGAAACAGACCATGTTCGGGACGCGCGATCGCTTAACTGCGTCGACCATCCGCCGCGCCTCGGCGGAGTTTCGGGCCAGTGGTTTTTCGCAAAGGATCGCTTCGCCGGCGTGCGCGGCAGCGATTGCGATCTCGGCGTGCGAATCGTTAGGCGTGCAGATGTCCACGATATCGATGTTGGAATCGGCCGTGATTGCTTTCCAATGGCAAACCGCCCTTTCCCATCCGAGCGTCTTCGCCGCGCGACGCGTAACAGCATGGTCGCGTCCGCAGATTGCCACCATTCGAATGTCTGCCGGCAAATCAAAAAAACGGGGCGCCTGCCGCCAGGCATTGGAATGGGCGCGGCCCATGAATTTCGTTCCGATAAGCGCGACTGAAAGCGTGCGGCGTTTCGGCATTTGGTTAAAGAGACAGGATTAACAGGATTCATACAAGGATCCCGTTAATCCTGCTAGTCATCGCTGATTCTCACGTTTTTGTCCTAACGAAAAATATGCAGACAACCGACGTCGAGCACGAGCGCTTCCTGCGCGGTCGTGTTCAGGTGGTCGCGCATTTCTTCGAGGCGCCGGATTCGCTTCAATACCTCCGCGGTATTCAATTGCGCCGCAATTTTTGCCGTCGCTTTCGCGCAGCTTTCGAGTAAGCGACCCGCTTCACCGACCTTGGCCCGTAACACATCTGCCCACCACAGAAAGAGCGTCTCGATTAAGCGACTGCGCCGCTCGCGATACACACTCTCTGTTAGCGCCTTGTAATATTCTTCGCGCTCACTCAACCAGCCGCCGTCGGTGGTGTGACGATAGCGCGTTTCCTCCCGCTTCAACGCTTCCGCATGCTTGTCCCGAATCTGGTCGCGAGTGGCGTTGAGCAAACCCTGGATCCCTTGCGAAACGCGATACGCACGTTCGATGCCGTGTGGCTCTTCTTGCGCCGTTGCGCAGAGCAATCGCAGCAACTGCTCTTCCTGCGCCGAAAGCGGCGTCTCCGATGAACTGCGTAGCGGCAGGCTTAAGCAGCGCGAGACAATCGTCTCCGGCAAAGCCTCCGGAAGAGCGGTGAGCAATAGAAGAAGCGAATTCTGCGGCGGTTCCTCCAGCGTTTTCAAAAATGCGTTCGCCGCCTGGATTTGCATCCGGTCGGCGTCACGAATAATTCCAATCTTTTTGTGATTGCCGGTGGAGCGAAGTTGAAGCGCACGCTCGAGGCCGCGGATTTGATCGACCACGATCTTGCGGGAACGCGAGGCGGGTTCGGTAACAAAAACATCGGGTGCTTGCGCGTGCAGAACTTTTTCCGGTGTGGTTTTGTTCAAGAGCGCCGCCAGCCGCGCCGCCACTACCGATTTTCCGCTACTCGCTGGGCCAGAGATGAGGTAGGCGTGCGCGAGCCGGTCTTTCCTGTGCGCCCGCTCCAAATATTCCAGCGCGCTGTCGGCAGAGAAAGACATCGTCAGGAAGGTTGATGGCTGATTTTTGAGGTTTGATAGCTTGCCAAAACAGGAAAGCGATCTACGAGCTGATGCCAGACTTGCTGTTCGATCGCATCGGGAGAAACCCGGCCATCGATCTGGACCACCCGTTTAGGCTCATTCTTCGCCAGGTCACGATATGCCTGAATCACGCGCTCGTGGAATGCGTCGGACTCTTCCTCCAGACGATCGCGAATTTTCGTTCGATTACCCAGACGCGACTGCGCAGTGCCGCGATCAATATCGAGCACGAAGGTGAGATCCGGGACGCGATCACCTACGGCAAATGCATTCAGACTTTTGACGAGCTTCGAGTCGAGATTGCGCGCCGCACCCTGATAAACCGTGGTCGAGTCAAAAAAACGATCGCAAATCACCCACTCACCCCGCGTCAGGGCAGGCTGAATTTTCTCCCGGACGAGCTGACTTCGACTCGCTTCGAAGAGAAGCAATTCCGTTTCCGCCGTCATGCCATGATTTTCTTCCGAATGCTGGAGCAAATGTCGGATCGCTTCGCCAATGGCGGTCCCACCCGGCTCTCGCAAAACCAGCGGTCTAATCCCTGCGTTCTCCAACCGCGTGGTGAGCCGTTTCAGCTGTGTCGATTTCCCGCAGCCTTCGGAGCCTTCGAACGTGATCAAGGGCATGGACACGATTTTGCGGCAATCCGCAGCCGTTGTCGAACGTCCCATTTTTGCCTTGTTCGTCGGGCGTGTGAGGCGGAAGTTTGGCCTCATGACGGAGGCGGTGGCAGCGGATTTCATGCCGGTGTTGGCGGCGGAAAGCCCGAGGCGCTCATTTGTGGTTTCAGTTCATGATGTTGCGCCCGACACACGAGAGACATCACCAACGGCCACGGCGCTCCAACGAGCGAATCACAGAAAAATTCGTGACCCGAATTTACACTCGCGACGAAGGCGAATTCTTCGATCTGGATTACGAGGAAGCTTTCGCCCGAATCACTAAAGCTCGTGATGAATTTAAAGCCGCGCGTCTTTCCCCGCTTGGGTTCGTCGCCCCAGCCTGGTTGCTAAGTGCCGAGGGCGAACGCGCCGCGCGCGATGCCGGAATGCAATACACCACGCGAATCGACAGCGTGCTCGATCTTCTGACGGGCGAACGTGAGCCGACACGTGCCCTGGTTTACAGCGTGCAATCAGGATGGCGCCGCATCATGAGTCTTGGCTGGAACGCGGCGCTGGCGCGCAGTTTGGAAATGCGCGAGCTGGCGCGCTTGAGCATTCATCCGCCGGATTTCGCCGAGCCGAAGATCCGGGGACAGATTCTCCAATTCATCGAACGCTTCGTCCGCACCCGCAACGCGACGACGTATGGCGATTGGATTGGGAGCCAGCGGACAAATCGAAAGGCGGTATGAGCCGGTGCGACCTTCACATTCACTCGAAGTTCAGTGCGCGTTCGGAAGAATGGCTGTTCCGGCGATTCGATTTCCCGGATAGCTGCACTGAACCGGCCGAGCTCTATGCGGAATTACGCAAGCGCGGGATGGATTTCGTCACCATCACCGATCACGACTGCATTGATGGCTGTCTTGCCATAGGAGACAAATCGCACGCTTTTATCAGTGAACAAGTTACCACATATTTTCCGCAAGATACGTGTAAGGTTCATTTACTGGTTTGGGGAATCAATCCGGCCCAACACCAGGATATTTCCGTCTTCCGCAGCGACATCTGCGAGCTGCAAAAATATCTCGCCGAAAATCGCATCGCCCACGCGGTCGCCCACCCGCTTTATAGCGTTAATGGTAAGCTCACCGCCTCACACGTCCAGCGGCTCATTCTGCTTTTTAAACATTTCGAAGGCATCAATGGATTGCGTGATTCCCTCCTCAGCGATCTCGCGACGAAATTGCTACGCGAACTGACGCCAGAAAAAATTGATGAATTCGCCAATCGCCACGATCTCGCGCCCACTCATCCTGAATCGTGGAAAAAGATTCTCGTCGGCGGCTCCGACGATCACGGCGGAAAATTTTTCGCCGCCGCTTTCACGGAAACGCCGAAAGCAAAAACGCCGGCAGAATTCCTTGCTCATGTCGTCGCGGGCCGCTGTCTGCCGAAGGGACGCGCTGGGACTCCCCTCGCCCTTTCTCACGGATTCTACAATACCGTTTCAGGTTATGTTCAGAGCCGGTTTCACGAAAAGCTCGGTCCGAGCGCGGTGTTGCTTGAGCAAATGTTTTCGCGATTCATGGAAGGCCGCGATCCGACGCAATTCACGCTGCGGGAGAAGGCAACGTTCATTGCCCAGGGCGTGCTTTCCGGAAAAATTTTCGAACTAGCCAAGCCCGCCAACGTTTCGCTCTGGAACGAGCTGTCGCGCTATTTCGCCCGGCCGGAGGTGAAGGAGAAGATTGCGCGCGAAGTTGAAGTGGTGTCAGAACCAGAGCGCCGCGCATTTCTCCTCGCCAACATCGTTTCGGAGCAACTCGCGTTTCGTTTTTTCCAAAAGTTCATGCAGCAGGTGACCGGCGGAAACCTGATAGAGGGGATGCAGGCGCTCACGGCCATCGCGCCGCTAATCATTATCCTCTCGCCTTACATATACGCGTTTCACAGTCAGGCGCCGTCACGCAAATGGCTGCGGCAAATTTTCCGCGAAATGACCGGGACCATTCCGGAAAATTTACGCAACACCAAGAGGGCCTGGTTCACCGACACATTGGAGGACGTGAACGGCGTTGCCACCACCATTTGGAGAATGACGGCGGCAGCGAAGAAGGCGGGCGCCGACCTGACTGTCGTCACCTCACGCAGCGAGATTCACGTCACCGACATTCCGATCAAAAATTTTAAACCGATCGGCGAGTTCGAGCTACCTGAGTATGAGCTACAAAAACTTAGTTTCCCACCGATCCTGCGCATGCTCGACTACATTCAACGCGAACGATTCACTGAAATCATTATCAGCACGCCGGGACCAATCGGGCTGACGGCGCTGGCGGCGGCGAAAATGTTGAACCTGCAAACGAGCGGCATTTATCACACTGACTTCCCGCAATACGTCCGCATTCTGACCGACGATAGTTTCATGGAAAGCGTAGCCTGGCATTACATGCAGTGGTTCTACGGGCAGCTCGACAGCGTATTTGTCAACTCGGAGGAGTATCGACGAAGCTGGATTGCGCGGGGATTTGCGCCGGAAAAATTGAAAATTTTGCCACGAGGTCTCGATACCACACTCTTCAGTCCCGAACACCGCGACCCGAGGTTTTGGCAAAAATTCGGTGAATCCAATGGCGCTGTTCATTTGCTGTATGTCGGTCGCATCTCGAAGGAGAAGGATCTTGATGTTTTGGCCGAAGCTTACCGGCAATTGCGCGAGGAGGGACTGCCAGTTCGACTCTGTTTTGTGGGCGATGGGCCGTATTTGCAGACACTAAATCAGGCATTGCCCGAGGCGGTGTTTACCGGCTACTTGCGCGGGAAAGAATTGGCCGCCGCCTATGCGTCGGCTGATGTTTTCGTTTTTCCGAGCACGACCGACACTTTCGGCAACGTCGTCATTGAAGCACAGGCCTCAGGCGTGCCGGTGATCGTGTCTGACACGGGCGGCCCGAAGGAGCTGGTCGAATCGAATGTCAATGGCGTAGTAACGAAATCGCATGACGTCGACGATTTGGCGCGAGCCATTCGCGAACTGGTCAAGAACAAGGGGAAGCGAGAGGAAATGTCGCGACAAGCGCGCCAAGCAGTGGTCGACCGCAGTTGGCCGGATGCGTTTCGCAAATTCTGGGCTGCCACCGAAATCTAACGATTCATGGATAACTCGATTGTTCGAGGAGCGTTACTGCTTGGCGCCGGTGTTTGCATTGGGGTAATAATCGGTTTGGCGATTTCGCCGGCGCACCACCCCAATTCAGGGGTCACTCAAGGCGTCGCCGGTAGTCCTGCCAGTGTCACGACCGCAAAAGCAAAGCCTGGCTCGCATTTGGAAGCAGAAATGGAGCATCCAAATATCCTGCTCGGCGATATCGTGACCGTTCCGTTTCAAGAGTTGTATGGCGTTCTTTCCACGTTATCGCCGCAACAGTTAAATGATTTAGCCACGCAGTTGAAGAGCTTGCCCGCCGGCAAAGACACCAATGCCAAGGTGACGGCCTTTTTTAAAGCCTGGGCGCATTTTGATCCAATCGCGGCATTGCACGCGGCAGCTGGATTCAACGTTTCGGAGGCTAAAACGACGGCGGTGCAATCGATCATTGCCAGCGCCGATGCGACGCAGGCGAAAGCTTTGGCCAAGGAAATCCAGGAGTGGCCGGCCGATACGATCAAGCGGGAGCAACGAAACGGCTTTCTCAATTCTTTGCTCATGAAATGGTCGGACCTCGATCCAATCGGAGCCGCGAAATTCTTCGATACAATGCAAGTGGACACGATGCGGTTTCATCCGGTGGCGGCGGCGATTGCCCAAAACTGGGCTGCAATTGATCCGGCGGCCGCACTCGAGTGGGCCCGCGCCCACAGCGATGTACAGGGATTCCAGGGTGCCATCAACGGCGCGATCAACGGTTGGTGGTCAAAGGACCACGCCGCCGCCGAACAGTACGTGACCGCGCATGCTAATGATTCCTCCGGGCGTCAGATGGCGACGACACTGACCAGCTACATTTTTTCGAAAGATCCCGAACGGGCCAAAGAGTGGGTTGCTCAATTGTCCGATTCGGAAACGCGCCGGCAAGCCCAACATGTTTTGGTTATTCAGATGGCGGTAAGTGATCCGGAGAGTGCAAGTGAGTATGCCGCAACACTTCCTGCGGACGTGCGTGAGGGGACATTGACCGGCGCGATCAACTACTGGGCGGCGAACGATCTCACCGCTGCGGGCGAATGGATCAAAGGACTGAGCGGCCCGGCGCGCGACGAAGCACTTGGCGCTTACACTTACAGTTTGCTGCGAAAAGATCCGAATTCCGCGGCGGCATGGGCCGTCACGATTTCGGATCCGAAAATCCGCGATAAATCGCTGAATGGGATCGCAACGTTTTGGTTGAACAAAGATCCAGCTGCCGCCAGCGCCTGGATTCAAAACAGCAGCCTCCCGGCCGCGGACAAAAAGCGGCTGCTGAGGTTGGCGCCGAGCGGCTGACGAGGGCGGGCTGCGAAAAGTTGGAGGCGCTTGGGCCAAGCGCCCTTTCTGTAATTCTGCTTTTGACACAAACGCCGCTTTTGACACAAACGCCGCTACAGCCGCGTCTGGGTTGACGGAGAGCGTGTCTCTCCATCGCGGTGGAATCGAGATGACCTTCCGCTGCTACCGCACAAACAGCGCGTAGAGCGGCCCGCGCGGGTTAAGCAACTCATGCTTGTGCTGAGAAACTGCGAGATAGACTTGCAGCATCCACAGCGCAAACAAAGTCAGCCCAATTATCGTTAGCTTGCGCGCGGTAAACGGCGCATTTGTGTTCCAGTTCAGAATGACGCGTCGAGTTGCGATCTCGATGATGCAAACGGCAACGAGAAAAACGACTGCTCCCAGAAAAGGAAACGCGAGCCAGTTAAAGTAGAGTGCACCGCCAAAATCGCCATTGAGCAACAAATGTAATGCCCGCGTCATTCCACAGAAAATGCAGGGCAACCCGGTGATCGCACCGCACGAGGCATGTAAGGGCATCCAATTTGCCGCAACCACCGGATCAACAACACGCAGAACAAAAAGTGTGACCGTCGCGCCGAGAATAAAGATCAATCGGATCGCCCAATTTGCACGATCACCGTCTGATCTTGTCGCATAATTGTCGTTAGCTAGGGTCTTCAAGCTTGGGGTGGCGGCAGTGATTCCGGTGGCTCATCGGCCGATCGCTCCCGTTGGCCCGGCGATTCCGGTGATATTGCGGACGGCGGCGGACTTGTCTCCTGAGCTGGTGGCCACGGCGCTGCCGGCATGACGGTCTGGACCGGCGGCGGAGTTGTCGCCGCTGGAACCGGAATTTTCCCCCACACATCCCACTCGGGACCGAACTGTCGCAGGAACATCAGCGAAAATGACCGGAACAAGACCGGAACGGGCAAGACAATGACCGTGCCGATGTACGGTAACGACGCCAGGCAACAGGTTCCGCAAGTCACCAGGCAACCCACCATGATCCATCCGATCCAGAGGGCGATCATGAACAGAATGAAAAGAATGAATGGCGTCGGGTCGTCGAAAATCAGTTGCAGGATCGCACGGGCTGCATCGACCGGGGAGCAACGCCGCGCGTACATGACCGGCGGCATGAAATAAGTAATCAAGTTAACCGCAACGGCGAACGCTACCCAAGCAAACACGGCGATCGGCACGAGAACAAACAGCGCTGGTACATTTGAGACGTGATAATTACGCCACAAAACGAGCAAGCCGAAAATCAATCCACCGAATATGGCAACAAGGACAAGCGAAACAACCATCAACACGATGAGAAAAACGAAGAAGCGATTGCCTTCCTGACGGAACTCCCGCCATGGCTCAACAATGGCGGCGCGATTGCGAACCAGGCAATCGATAAAAATAAAACGGCCGCGCGCGACAATCCACAACCAAAGAATCACGAATACGAGCAAAACGACGACGAAAACGGCGGCGGCGATTAAGAGAACCATGCCGGCGTGGTCCATATTGAAGGATCGGAATTGAAACGTCGGAGCTTGCAGGTTGGAAGTATTCCAGCGGCGAAAACTCCATGGATTAATGCTGCCCCCGCCGCTATTAAACCAACCGCTGAGAAAAGCGGCAAAGCCAATGACAAGCCATTTCGTGATGTCGAACGGACGAAACAGGATTAATCTCGTTAGCTCAATCGCCTGATTAAAAGGCGCCAAGATTTCGATTTTGCGAGACGGCCCGTTCATAACCGCATATCTCTAACCTGTCATTCCGAGCGAAGTCGAGGAATCTCTAACTTATATCGCATTCCTTTCCGCAGGCTTTTTTGAAGCCGAAGCAACGGGCAGGTTCGAGATCCTTCGCTCAGGATGACAAAAAGAGGCGCCGCGCGCCTCCGCTTGGCCACCTCAATCCGTATGCTGCACTTCCATTCCCACCACGCAAACGTCGTCATCGAAAGATTTGCGGAATCGGTGATTTTGCCAATGCTTTTGGTGCCGCCCACAGTGAAGGAAAAGCAAAGAGCGGTGCTCGGGGCCTCGGAATATACTTGGCCCGAACGCTAGCCAGTAACGGAAGCCCCGAGACCCAGCCGAAAAAAGTGAGCAGGCCCAGCGCATCCGTGAGCGATGCGCAGATTAACGGAATAATCTGGAAACTTCGGCCTGCGGGTGGTTCTTCGGCCATCTATTTATTTTTCGCTAAATGCAGCCGTCTGTCCACGGTGGCTGTCCGGCTGGTGCCAG
>WNGO01001549.1_pt1 | contig 14813 bp, 17 predicted proteins | sample 5400511 | NCBI WGS metagenome assembly WNGO01 (sample SAMN13153380, study PRJNA577476) | soil metagenome | isolation source: 20 cm soil or saprolite under Garry oak tree replicate 2 | place: USA:California | collected 2016-06-15 | reverse complement strand
AAGCTCGCGCACGTGTTCGTTGACTACATCAACGGAGAACGACGGACCTTTCGTTTCAGTAGGGGGATTGGCGTTGCCTTATGACTGACGTGACTTATGTCGAAACACAAGCGAAGAGCGCCCTCAACCGCGTGCAAGGTATGCCATTCGATTGGAGCCTGAATCCGTACTTTTCTTGTGCCCATCGATGCACCTATTGCTACGCTCGCGCCTACCACGCGCGGTACCACGACCTCGATGTTGGCGAGGGATTTGACCGTCAGGTCGACATCAAAGCGAATTTCCCAGATGTGCTTCGCAAGGAACTACGCCGCAAGCGAGATGGCACTGTCGCTATCGGCACCTCAACTGATCCGTATCAACCGATCGAGGGCAAGTACCAACTTACGCGGCGATGTCTCGAAGCGCTCGTCGACTACCCGATGCCGACGAGCATCGTCACGAAGGGTCCGCTCGTCGTTCGAGACATCGACGTGCTCAAGAAGCTCGACGAGAAGACCGACCTCACCGTCTACTTCAGCGTCCCGTGCGTCGATGAGGCGATCGTGAAAAAAACCGACCCCGGCACCGCGCCGCCGCGGCAACGGTTGCGTGCGCTTCGCATGCTCCGCGAAGCGGGCCTCGATGCGGCCGTGCTGTGCATGCCCGTGTTGCCTGGCATTAGCGACAGCGAGGAATCGCTCGACGCGGCCGCGCGCGCCGCGAGCGAAGCCGGTGCGACGGCGTTTCGTCATCGACCGCTCAAGATCGATGTCGAGATCCAGGAGTACTACTACGACTTCCTCGCGACCGAGTTCCCGGTCGCGGTCCCGATCTACGCCGCGCTGTATCAGGGCGGAGTTCACCCAAAGAAGGACTACGAGCGCGAGCTCGAAGAGCGGGTGCGGCGCGTCCGGGCGCGCTACGAGTTCCACGAGCGGCCCGCGCGACCGGCGCGGCCGCCGGAACTACAGAGCGTCCAGCTGCAGCTGGCTATCTAGCGGCGCTGAGCTCCTCGATCGTTCGGGCCTCGGTCGCGGCTTCCCCTCGGCGGATCTCTTCCGCGGCTTCGTGGATGTCCTCGCCGAATGCGACCGCGATCCCTGTTGCGGTCCCGACGATCGCGAGGAGCGACAGCCACGAGGGCGTCTTGATGCCAAGAAGACGGTCGATCGAGATCGCGCCTGGACCGGCGAGCATCAGCGCCCCGGCGATGGTGAGGTTCGTGAGCGGCAGCTCGGCGCCACCCTGATTGATCCAGATCGGCTTGTCGCCGTGCTGCTTGCGCCAGGCGACGATCATCGGTGCCGTGGTGATGATCGGACCGATCGGCGAGAGGAGCCCGAGCGCGGTCATTCCGCCGCCGGCGATCTCCGTGACCCCGGCCACCTCCGCCCAGTGCTGTCCCGGCTCGAGGCCGATTTTCTTAAAGCTCTGGCCGGTCCCTTCGACGCCTTTTCCGCCAAACGCACCGAAGAGCTTCTGTGCACCGTGGCCCACGAGAAGCCCGCCCATCACCAGACGTAGAAGAAAGAGAGCCACCGACTTCATCGTCACACCTCCGTTACGTGCGCGTATTGGGCAGCACGAACGACGCCAGAGGAGAGGCACGGGAAGTGCGTATTCCGCGAGCATGAGTTGGATCGATCAGCTGATCCGTCATCTCGAGCAGGTGACCTGCAGCGGCTGCGGCGAGTACTACCACGGTGGTGACATCGCAGCGGTTGTGACCGAGCCTTCGCGTCTCATCGTCAGGCTTCGCTGCCGGTCCTGCGGACAGGACGGCATCGCGATCCTCGACTTCGGCGCGACGCCGGTCGAGGTCGACCCGATCACCGCCGACGAAGTCCTCGACTGCCACGATCTTCTGGCGCACGATGCGCGTCCGCCGTCCGAGCTCTTCCCCTCGCTCGCGGCGTAGCGCTTTAGGCGGCGCGCCGGGCCGCGCGTTTCGCCGAGCGCCCCAGTACCGCGGCGACCGCCGCTTCATGGGTCGACAGCGCGTGACCTTTGCGTTCTCTTTCGGGACGAGCGAGCGCGGCCGGAAGGTCCCCCTTCATGTATGCGTCGAGGATCCCAGGGTGCACGTAGCACTTCCGGCAGATGGCGCGCGTGTTTCCGAGGCGCGCCGCCACCGCGTCGATGGCTTGCACGACCCGCTTATTCGCGATGCGCTCGTTCCGAGCGGGTCCGAGCACCGCGAGGGCGCGCGCAGCGAGGACGGTGCCCGCCCAGGTGCGGAAGTCTTTCGCCGACACGTCCTCGTGCGATATCTCGCGCAGATATTCATTCACGTCATCTGATCCGATCGTTCGTAGCTCGCCGTCATCATCGAGATATCGGAACAGCTCTTGGCCGGGCAGCTGCTCGAGGCGTGAGATCACCCGCGCAAGCCGCCGGTCGCGCACGTCGACCTCATGGTCTTTGCCGCTCTTTCCCCGGAAGCGGAACACGATCCGCGAGCCGTCGACGTCGACATGTTTCGCGCGCAGAGTCGTGAGTCCGAAGGAGCCGTTCGCCCGCGCGTACTCGACGTTGCCGACTCGCATGAAGGTTTCCTCGAGTATGCGGATCGCGGTGGCGAGCACGCGCTCGCGGGGTATGCCGGCCCGCGAGAGGTCGGCGTCGATGCGCTCGCGGATCCTTGGAAGCGCCTTCGCGAAATCGCCGAGGCGCCCGTACTTCGCCTCGTCGCGAACCTCGCGCCAGCGCTCGTGATAGCGGTACTGCTTGCGCCCGCGGGCGTCGCGTCCAGTCGCCTGGATGTGACCGAGCGGGCTTGGCGAGATCCACACATCGGTCCACGCCGGCGGAATCGCAAGCCGTCGGATGCGCCGTATCTCGCCGGCGTCGCGGAGGGCTACGCCGTCGCGGTCGACGTAGGTGAAACCGTGGCCTTTTCCGCGTCGACGGATGCCGGGCTGGTCGTCGCTCGTGTAGCGAAGCCCGGCAATTTGCGCGGTGGCGACACCATCGCTCGCGATTTCGTTGCTCATGACGAGCGCTCTAAGCAGAGGGCTGACCAATCGGTGTGCACGCTCACTCTTACGACCGGTCAGTGCGCAAGCGAGCGTCGCGCCGATTACCCCACCCCATTGACTTCGTTACCCCATCGTGACAAAAATTCCCGCGTAGCTCTGGGGAGGGCTCGTATGTCGACCATCGTTCACTACGAATGCCGCAACCTCGATCACTTGCGCGCTGGCTCGCGTCACGGCAAGGGCGGGCTCGTCATACATCACGGCACGGTCGGCTATTGCGACGGCCTGCACGTCGATGGGGCTCACCACTGGGTCGCGACCGGCGGCGTGCCGATCGAGTTCCTTGTCGAAACGGCGCCAGCCATTGACCCGGGCACGTACCGAACGGACGATGGCTCGCTCGTTCACGTCCGTCCATCCGCGAGCGGCAGGATGCTCGTTGAGGTCGACGGCGGTGTCAGACGCACGCGCGGCGATCTACGTGTCGGCGTGAAGCTGTCGGACGACCCCGACTGGCCGGACGGTTCCGCCTCGCACATGACCCTCCTCCACGCGGACTAGCTTCCTCTCGTAGCCACGCTCACAAACCGCGACATCGCCGAGCTCCTGGCGCTCGAGTCGGAGCGCAGCGAGGGACGCAAGCAGCGCGCGCTCCGTCGTGCGTCGCGGACCGCCCTCATGTGGCCCGAAGAAGCTGCGGCGATCCAGGAATCCGGTCGGAGCCTGACCGAGCTTCGATCCGTCGGGCCTTTCACTGGGCATTTCATCGCAGAGTGGCTGCGCCAGTCGCCGGATCCCCCGCTCCCGCCGCCGCTCCGCGATGGTTTCATCACCTACGCGTACGCGCGCAGCGTCGTCGACGAGCATCCGGAATGGCGCGCTGTGGCGCGCGCGGACCATCAGATGCACACCGATGAGACCGACGGCAGCTCGACGATCGAAGAGATGGCGGAGGCCGCCGGTTCGATCGGACGTGAACGCATCGCCATCACCGATCACTCGAAAACCCTTCGCATCACGAACGGCATGGACGAAACGCGCCTCGTCGCGCAGGGCGAGCACATCGCAGCCGTGAACGAGCGCGGGTCAGGCGCGCTCGTCCTCCGCAGCATCGAGATGGACATCACGCCGGAGGGCGCGAGCGATATGGACCCGCACGTGCTCGCGCGCCTCGATCTCGTCCTCGGCGCGTTCCATTCGAAGCTGCGCCTGCGTGACGACCAAACGGAGCGCTACTTCCGCGGTCTGGAAAACCCGGACATACAGGTCCTGGCCCACCCTCGCGGACGCATCTACAACTTCCGGGCGGGGCTCACCTGCGACTGGGAGCGCGTCGCCCGCCATGCCGCCGAGACCGGCACCGCGCTCGAGATCGACGCATATCCCGACCGCCAAGACCTCGACGTGGAGCGGCTCCGGATCGTCGCCGCGGAAGGCGCCTGGATCTCGATCGGCACGGATGCTCACACACCGTCCGAGCTTGTCTTCCTCGAGATCGGGGTCGCGGCCGCGATACTCGCCGGTGTCCCGCGTGGCCGCGTCCTCAATCTCCTTTCAGCGAGTGAGCTTGCCGAGCGCGTGGGTCTCATTCGTGCAACGAAGAAGCGCGAGACGAACGAGAGGAGCACCGCATGGCAGGGGCCAAGCGAGAGCGCATCGACACCACACCCGGCAAATCCGGCGGATCCCGCTTCGTCCGGCGCACGGATGGCGGCCGATTCGGCACCGACCAGACGAGCGCGGGCCGGAGCGTCGCGCAAGACAAGCGCGTCAAAGCCAAGAACACCGCGCCGAAAGGGATGAAGGATCGCGGCGACTAAGGAGCGCGCGCGCTCGCTCCGCGAGTACAAACGCAAGCGCGACTTCGCAAAGTCGCCGGAACCGCAGGGCGGAAAGCCCACAGGTCCGGAGCGGCTCTTCGTGGTGCAAAAGCACCGCGCGAGCGCTCTGCACTACGACTTTCGCCTCGAGGCTGGCGGCGTTCTCGTCTCATGGGCTGTCCCGAAGGGGCCGTCGCTCGACCCGAAGGACAAACGCCTCGCGATGGCCGTTGAAGATCATCCGCTTGGCTACGCGCGTTTCGAGGGCGTGATCCCCGAGGGCGAGTACGGAGGCGGCACGGTCATGGTGTGGGACATCGGAACGTACCGCCTCGAGGACGCCGAAACATTCGACGAGGCGATGCGCAAAGGTCGCATCGTCTTCACGCTCAACGGAAAGAAGCTCAAAGGCTCGTGGACCCTCGTGCGGACCGGCGACCGCAAGTGGCTGCTCATGAAACGCAAGGACCGGAGCGCCGCGGAGGTCGACATCGCGACTGCGAAACCTCGCTCGGTGCTCACGCGAAGACTGCTCGCCGGGATCGCGCGTGACGAAGGTGGTGACGTTGCGAAGGCGGCGACCGGCGATCCGAGTTGAAGGTCATTCGGCCGATGCTGGCGACGCTGTCGCCGAGCATCGTCGAAGGCCCCGAGTGGGTCTTCGAGGAGAAGTACGACGGGATCCGCGCGGTCGCCGGTCGCGAGCGCGGTCAGGTGAAGATCTGGTCGCGGACCCTCCAGGACCTGACCGGCGGATTCCCGCACGTCGTCGAAGCCGTGAAGGCCCTGGGCGAAGGCGACCTCACGGTTGACGGCGAGCTCGTCGCCCTGGACGAAAAAGGCGTCTCGCGCTTTCAGCTCTTTCAGCGACGCGCCATCGCCGGCGCGTTCCCCACGCGGTATGCGGTTTTCGACTTGCTCGAGCAGGACGGCCGATCGCTCATGTCGCGACCATTGAGCGAACGCCGCGCGGCACTCGAGCGGCTCGTCGGCCGGCCGACGGCTCCCCTCTTCGTGTCGCGACGTCTCGTCAGGGATGGAAAGGCGGCGTACCGCGAAGCCACGCGTCTCGGTTGGGAAGGAATCATCGCGAAGGACGAGCGCTCTCCGTACCTGCCCGGGGTTCGGTCACCGTTCTGGCGGAAGGTCAAGGTGCGCAAGGAATCGGAGTTCGTGATCGGCGGGTACACGGCGCCGAAAGGGGGCCGCCAGCATCTTGGCGCGCTCCTCGTCGGCCTGTATGACGGATCGAAGCTTCGCTACGTCGGGAAGGTAGGGACCGGCTTCACCCAGGAAACGCTCGACATGCTCGCGACGAAGCTCGAGCGGCTGCGCACGGAGAAGCCGCCCTTCGATCCAGCGCCGCGCATGAAGGACGCGACCTGGGTGCGGCCGAAGCTCGTCGCCCAGCTCGTGTACGCGGAGTGGACCGCCGACGGCAAGCTCCGTCAGCCGGCGTTCCTCGGGCTCCGCACCGACAAGGACCCTTCCGAATGCACCTGGAGGGACCGTGAGCGCTGAAGAGGTCAAGGTCGCGGGCGTCGCCATCAGCAACCCGGACAAGGTCTGGTGGCCGGACGAAGGAATCACAAAGTCCGACATCGCGCGGTTCTACGACGGCATCTGGTCGCATGTCGCGCCGTGGATGCGCGATCGGCCCCTCACCGCCGAGCGCTGCCCCGACGGCGTGCTTGGTCCTTGCTTCTATCGGAAGGACTTTCCGGAACACTGGCAACCGGCGGGACCGCGATTGGTAATTCGGGCGGCGAGCACGGGTAAGGACGTGCGCTACATCGTCGGGGGCTCGCGGGCCACGCTGGTGGGCATGGTCAACCTCGGGTGCATCGCGATCCACGTGATGACCTCCCGTGCGAAAACGATGCACGAGGTCGACTGGCTCGCGTTCGACATGGACCCGCCCGAGTCGTTCGGCGACGCAGCGCGCGCGGGACTCGCGCTGCGGAAGGTGCTCGACGAGGCAAACGTCGTCTCCTACCCGAAGACCTCGGGGAGCAAAGGTCTGCACATCTTCGCCCCGCTGAAGGCGGGCATGACGCAGCAAGAGGCGACCGCGGCCGCCGTCGCATTCGGGGAGGAGCTCGCGCGCCGCGAGCCGAAGCTCGTGACGGTGGAGTTCTCGAAGGCGAAGCGAGGCGGTCGTGTGTTCGCAGATGCGATGCGCAACGCGTTCGGCCAGACGATCGTTGCGCCCTACAGCGTGCGCAACAGGCCCAGGGCCCCGGTCTCGACGCCGCTCGCGTGGGACGAGGTCTCGCCCCACCTCGATCCCGCGACGTTCAACGTGCGCTCCTTCGAGCGCCGCCTCGCGAGCGCCGACCCGTGGGCCGATTTCTGGCGCCGCCGCCAGTCGCTACCGAAAGAGATCGGACGATGAGCCGGGCCGATCAGGTCGCGCGAGAGAGAGACCCCGTCAAGAAGGCCGCGCTGCTTCTGGGCCCCGGCTTCATCACCGGCGCGGCGGACGACGACCCGAGCGGCATCGGAACCTATTCGGTGGCCGGTGCGTCGCTTGGACTGGCTGCGCTGTGGACCGCGCTCCTCACGTTTCCGTTCATGGCCGCGGTGCAAAACATCTGCTCGCGCCTGGGACAGTGCTCGGGGATGGGGCTCGCGGGAATCCTGAAGGAGCACTACCCCCGCTGGGTGCTCTATCCCGCGGTCGCGCTCGTCGTCGTGGCCAACGTCGTCAACGTCGGAGCCGATCTCGGCGCGATCGCGGACGCGGCGGGGATCGTCATCGGAGCGCCGGTCCCCTGGCTCGTGATCCCGATCGCCGCAGCGCTTCTCGCGATGCAGATCTTCGCGAAATACCGCTTCATCGAGCGCGTCTTCAAGTACCTCACCATCGCGCTCCTTGCGTACGTCATCGACGCGGTCCTCATCCGGCCTCCGCTGGCCGAGACGCTCCGTGCCACGATCGTGCCGACGATCTCCGCCGATCACCAGTACATCGCGACGCTCGTGGCGATCCTCGGGACGACGATCTCGCCGTACCTCTTCTTCTGGCAGACGAGCCAGGAGGTCGAGGAGGAGAAATCCGCCGGCCGCAAGAGCCGATCAAAGCGGCGTGGCGCGTCGCGATTCGAGCTGCGGATCGCGACGATCGACGTGACGATCGGGATGCTGGTCTCGAACCTCGTCATGTACTTCATCATTCTGTCGACCGCCCTGACTCTCCATGCAAGTGGAAAGACCGACATCTCGACGGGTGCCGAAGCGGCGGAGGCTCTGAAGCCCCTCGCGGGCGATCTCGCTGGACTGATCTTCGCGGTGGGGATGATCGGGACGGGACTTCTCGCCATCCCCGTCGTCTCGGGCGCATCGGCATATGCGGTCTCCGAGACCTTCGGCTGGCGCGAGGGCCTGGACGAGGACTGGCGGAGGGCGAAGTCGTTCTACGGTGTGGTCGCCGTCGCGACGGTCGTCGGACTGGTCATTCCCTTCACAGGCGTGAAACCGATCGACGCGCTGTTCTTCACCTCGGTCCTGAACGGCGTTGCGGCACCGTTCCTCCTCGTCGTCATCATGCTGGCCGCGCGAAATAAGAAGGTGATGGGCCCGCAGACCATCGGGCCGGTGCTCACCTCGCTCGGATGGATCGTGACCATCGCGATGTTCGCCGCGCTGATCGGCCTCGCGCTCACATCGTTCGGGTCCTAGACCCTCTTGCGCGAATGGCTCAGGCTTACCCGGTGCGCTCCCGGATCGCCCGTCTCATCGTGCGCGGGATCTTCGCGGCGCTCTTCCGCGTGCGTCACCACGGAACGCTCCCGGCGCGCGGCCCAATGCTCGTTGTCGCCAACCACCAGGGATGGGCCGATGGTTTCCTCCTCGCAGCGTCGTTTCCACTCGGTGCCGATGTGCGTCTGCTCGGCGATCGCGAGGGAACCGGGAAGGTCTGGTGGTGGCGCGCGGTGCTGCGCGGCGTTGGGATCGTGATCCCCATCGAGCGCACCTCCACAACGGCCGATCGAGCGGCGATCGCGGCAACCCTCAGGGCGCTCGAGAGCGGCGCGATCGTTGTTGTCTTCGCGGAGGGTCGCGTCTCGCGGGTGGAATCGTCCCTTGGGCCGTTCGCTCGCGGCGTCGGCTACCTGGCGCTTCGCTCCGGCTCGCCGATCCTCCCGGTGTGGCTCTCGGGTACGGCTGAGCTCTACCTGCGCAAGGAGCTCGCGACGATCGCGGGCACGCCGCGGCCCGTGCCGAAGGATGCGCCAACGAAGGAAGCCACGCGGACTCTCGCGCTCGCGCTGCACGACGACCTCGCCGGGCTCGAGCCGTCCGAGCGTGCACCCGAGCCCGCGCGCAAGCGGATGCGCTGGCTCACGAACCTCTTCTAGACCCGGATCTCCAGGAGCAGCGACTTCTCGTCGAGCACGCGGACGTTGCGCCGCTCGACTTTTATGAACCCGCGACGCTCGAAGTCCGCGAGAAGCTTGTTCACGGTCATCCGCGTGGACCCGATCGCGGAAGCGAGATCGTCCTGGGTCAGTGGAAGGGAGCGGCCAAGACGCGCGACCTCGACGAGGTACTTGGCCAGGCGGCTCGTGACGTCGAGGAAAGCGAAGTCCTCGACCTGACCCTCGAGCTTTCTGATGTTCCGCGAGAGCCGCTCGAACATGTGCGCTCTCGCTTCCTCGTTGCGCTTCAACACGGCGAGGGAACCGTCGCGTTCGATCTGAAAAACAGTGGTCGGGATCACGCAGACCGCCGTGCCATCGCGCGGGACCTTGTCCTCGAAGATCACGAGCTCTCCGAAAAATTCACCGCGCGAGTGCAGCGAGATGAGAAGCTCGCGTCCGTTCTCGTCGAGGAGGAGCACCTTGACGAGTCCCTCGAAGACGACGAACCAGTGCGCGGCGGGATCTCCTTGGTGGTAGACGACCTCGTCTTGTTTGAACTTCCGAAGGGTCATGTGGCTTGCGAGCTCGCGGCGGTCGATCTCCGGAAGGATCTCGATTGGAAGCACGTCGGCGAGCGTCCCCGCGATCCTGCGGAGCTCTTCCACCTTCACGAACGAGAGAGTCTAGGAGGCCCTAGTAACGCACCTGTTTGCGCAGGAGGGAAGGCTCCTTGACCGCGATGTGGCGGCGTCCGATCGCGATCGCGCCCTGCGCCTCGAGGTCCGCGAGTGCGCGGTTCACCGATACCCGCGTGGCCCCCACAAAGGAGGCGAGATCGTCCTGGGTGAGCTCGACATCAGTACGTGCGTGTGCCGTCGCGAGATCGAGGAGGCACTTCGCCACCCGTCCGGGTACGTCCAGGAAGACCAGGTCCTCGATCCGTCCCGACGCGCGCCGGACGGTGCGCGCGAGCAACCGCAGGATCTCACGCGTCGCACGTGGGCTGCGTTCGAGAACGCGTAGGAAGTCCTCGCGCGCCAGCGTGACGACCTGCGTCTCTTCGAGCGCGGTCACCGTCGCTGAGCGCGGCGCGTCGTCGAAGAGCGCGAGCTCGCCGAACACCGCGCCATCCCGTTCGACGGCGACCACGACCTCGTGACCTTCCTCGTCAGGGATGGCGACCTTCACCGATCCCGCGAGGATCACGTAGAGGTGACCTCCTGCGTCGTCGCGGTGGAACACGACCTCATCGCGTGAGAAGCGCCGTGCGCGAAGGTGAGCGATAAGCTCGGTTCGCTCGGCATCGCTCAGCCCGCTGAAGACGGGCACACCAGCGAGGACGCGCGCGACCGCTTCGGCGTCCACGCGCCGGACGATACGCTCGGGCGTCCGTCAGGCTTTTGCGACCAGAGTGAGAGATGCGCAAAAACATCCACCGAACGTACTGATGAAGTACTGATCGTCGACGGTACGACCGTCCTTTTGTGCGGTTTCGCATGCTCGCTCGCTTGACTCGATCCTGTGCCACCCAAAGACTTGCCGTCAGCAATCCGTTACACGCATGAGGGAAGGGAAAAGCACTGAAGCTCGCCACGCTCGCGGCTGTCCTCTGGTACATGGCTAGCTTGTTCGCCGTCTTCCCCGCGGAGGTCTCTCCGCACGGGGCGTCGACGACTGCCGGCCAGTTCCGCGCGTTCTGGGCCGATGCGTTCGGCGAAGGCATCAACGACCAGGGGCAGATCGACGCGCTCGTCGCGGCCACCAAGGCGGTCCACGCGAACGCCATCGTCGCCCAGGTCGTCCGGCGGGGCGACTGCTTCTGCCTACGCTCGGGACTCCCGGTGAACGAGTCGATCGCGGCCGGATTCGACCCTCTCCAAGCCCTCATCAACACGGCGCACGCTCAGGGCGTCGAGGTCCACGCGTGGGTGATCGCGAACGCGATGTGGAACAGCACGACGCCGCCAAAGGACCCGAACCACATCTTCAACCTGCACGGACCCGCCGCGTCCGGACGGGATAACTGGGTCATGACCAGCTCGAATGGACGCACGAAGCTCAACGATGATTGGATGCTCGATCCGGGCCACCCCGATGCGGCGGCGTGGATCGCGGCAGTGGCGACGAGCATCGTCCGCAACTACGACGTGGACGGGATCAACCTCGATCGCATTCGCTATCCCGACGGCAACCTCGTGTCGCTTGTGTCGTCGTGGGGATACAACCCCACGGCCGTTGCCCGCTTCCGCGCGGAGACCGGTCGTAACGACACCCCATCCGACACCGACCCGCAATGGACGCAGTGGCGTCGCGATCAAGTGACCGGGATCGTGCGCCGCGTCTATCTCGACTCGACCGCGCTGAAACCACACATCCGGGTGTCTGCGGACGTGATCACGTATGGGTACGGACCGCAGACGACCGGCAGCTGGGAGAACACGCGCGCATACGCAGAGCAGCTCCAGGATTGGCGCGGGTGGCTTCGCGAGGGGATCCTCGACACCGCGATGCTCATGAACTACAAGCGCGACTCTCTCGCGAACCAGCACCAGATGTACGACGAGTGGAACGAGTTCGCGAAGGACAACCAGTACCGCCGCTCCGTCGCGATCGGATCGGCCCTGTACCTCAACGACATCGCCTCGAGCGTGAGCCAGGTGCGCCGCGCGCTCGCTCCGAGCGGGGCGGGCAACAACGCCATCGGTTGGATCGGCTACTCGTATCGGACGCCCGACGCGCTGACCGACGCCGGGACGCGGAGCGGCGCCGCCGGGCGTGACGAGCTCATTAAAGCGTTAACCCAGCCGTCGCAGTACGACACCGGGACGCCGCCGATATTCGCCGACGCGCCGATGGTCCCGGCAATGACGTGGAAGTCCCAGCCGATCTTCGGTCACCTCCGCGGCACCGCGGTCGCGACCGACGGCACGTTGCTCACCGGCGTCGTGCTGCATCTCGTCGAGCCGATCTCGGGAGCCGTGCTTCGTACCACGACGACCGATGGCAGCGGGTGGTTCGGTTTCGTCGATCTTCCGATCGGCACGTACCGCGTGATGACCGACTCGCTGCGCATCAGCGGTGGAGTTCTCGGTCAGGCGACCATCGTCGCCGGAACGGTGAGCCTCCTGGGCGCGGCCACGCCGAGCGTGACGCCGACACCTACGCCCACGCCCACGCCGTCTCCTTCGCCCACGACCTGTCAGCGGACCGACGGTCCCGGCATCGCGGCGCCGTCGAAAGTCGCATCTGGCGTCGGAGGGTTTCACGCATCCTGGTATGGGCAGAGCGGCTACTCAAGCCTGTGTCCAGGTGAGACCGCGACGGCGGTCGTCGCCTACTACAACAGCGGCACGCGCGGCTGGCTCGCCGACACGATGGGGCAGGTCGCGTATCTGGGCACGTGGAATCCCGAGCCCGGCCAGGATCACGCATCCATGCTCGGGGGCGATGGCGTCGCTGGATCGCCGAACACCGGATGGCCCCGCTACAACCGCGTCGCCGCACAGCCCGCGGAGTGGGTCGGACCGAATCAGGTCGCGTGGTTCCAGTTCACGATCGTGGCACCGACGGCTCCAGGGACATACCGCCTCGCGATCCGACCGTTGGTCGAGGGCGCGCAGTGGATGGAGGACTTCGGCGTCTTCTGGATCGTCACAGTGAAGGACCCGCGCGCGAGCTAGACCCGTCTAGCGCACGGAGACCGTCGTGATCTGAGCGGTCTCTCCGCCGTACGAGAAGAGCAGCTGATAGACACCGGGCTGCACGTTGGTCGGAATCTGCAGCAGGATGCGGCCGTTCCCATCGAGGGTTCCATTGACCGCACGACGGTTCGACACGGTGACCGGGTCATTCAGGAAAATGCCGAACGCGCCAGACCCGGCCCTTCCATTCGCCAGGGTGACGGAGAACGACGCCGGGAGGGTCGCATTGCGCGTCGCCGTGACCGGACCCGTGTAGGTCACGACGGTCCCGTTCTTCAGCGTGTACGACGGACCCGCGGGTCGGGGACGCGGGGTCGCGGGCACCGGAGTGGCCGGCGCAACGGTCGGATCGGGTGTGGGTTCGGGAGTCGGGGCCGCCGTTGGATCGGCCGAGGCGCCCGGGAGGTTGCTCGCGGCGATCGGCCCGGATGGTGCGGGGGTCGCATTCGGGTTCAGCAGACCGGGTGCCGCTATCGCGACGCCGCCGATGAGCGCGACGAGCACGACCGCCCCGAGAAGTATCGGCAGCGGGTTGCGCTTCTGCGTGGTCGTGGTCTCGCGGCTGATCGCCGCATCGGGAACGCGGTAGGCGCCGCGCCAATGCGCCGCCAGCTGACGCCCCATCGGACCGAGCACCGTCTGGATCCATTCGTTGTCTTCGGTATCGAGGAACCAGGTTTGGATCGCATGGATGTCGTGCGGGGCCGGCGGCGGTTTAGCCGCGCCACCACGTTCCTGCACCCACATCTGCTCGACGGGATTCCAGGTGAAGACAGGAGCTTCCTGGCGACCCACCACATCCATCACCGCTAGGTTAACGGGCATGCTGGCAAGGTTGACCCGCTCATGGGTCGCTGTCGGAACGCAATCTGTGGGCGGCGGTACTAGTACTTTGCTACTGATTCGACGCCTCGCCGTCGATCGCGAACGATGGATGAGCGCGCGTGAATTCGGCGAGGCCTGGGCGCTGTCGCAGCTCTCGCCCGGTATCCACCTCGTAGCGCTCGCCGGCCTCATCGGACGCCGCGCCGCGGGCTGGCGCGGCGTCGTCGCAGCCGTCGCCGGAATGATGATCCCCGCGGCAGCGATCACCGTCGCCCTCACGGCCGGTTATGGACTGATCGCTGCCTCGCCCTTCGCTCGCGCTGCGCTTGCCGGAGTCGCGCCCGTTACCGGAGGGATGACGATCGCGACCGCGGCTCTTCTCGTGCGCGCATCGGCACGACACGGCCGCGCGCATCTCGCCATCGATGTCGCCGTCTCGCTCGGTTTCGTCGTAGCCGCCGCGTTGCTCGGAGTGCCGACCCTCGCCGCGATCGGGGCCGGGGCATTGATCGGCGCGCTCGCCCTCGGCCGGGAGCGCCCAACATCGCGCGAGACCTCGGTCGGCTGAGGATGGATGCGCTCGCGCTCTTCGGCGTGTTCCTCAAGGCATCCGCCTTGTCGCTCGGCGGGCTTTCCTCATTGCCGCTCCTGCGGGCCGACCTCGTCGCGCCCGGGATCGCGACCGATGATCAGGTCGTGCAGGCGATCGCGATCGGGCGGCTCTCGACCGGTCCGAACGGTCTCTACATCGTGAGCCTCGGCTATCTCGTCGGCGGCGTGATCGGGGCCACCGTTGCGCTGGTCGCAGCATCGCTCCCGCCGCTGGTCATCGTGCCGATCACCGCCGTCGCGCGCCGCTGGCTCTTCGCGACACCAGTTGCCGGACTCGTGCGCGGAGTCGCGCTTGCGACCGCCGGCTTACTCGTCGCGACAGGACTCGGGATCGTCACGGCAACGGGGAACCCTTCTCTATGGCAACTCGCATTAGCCGCGATCGCGACAGTTCTGACCTATCGAGGAACGCTGCATCCGGCGATCGTGATCGCGATCGGCGCCGGCGTTGGATTAGTGCTCGGTCGTTGACCGCGGCGTGCGTTGCGGGTGGCACGGCGGAGAGGATTGCTGGCGAGCCGCGGGTGCCCA
>WNGO01003031.1_pt1 | contig 14820 bp, 12 predicted proteins | sample 5400511 | NCBI WGS metagenome assembly WNGO01 (sample SAMN13153380, study PRJNA577476) | soil metagenome | isolation source: 20 cm soil or saprolite under Garry oak tree replicate 2 | place: USA:California | collected 2016-06-15 | reverse complement strand
GCCGTGGTCCACGATGGCGAGCCGCTGGCAGAGTGCGTCGGCTTCTTCCATGTTGTGCGTGGTCAGCAGCACCGTTTTGCCGAGCTGGTTGTATTCGCGGATGATCTCCCACAGCAGGATGCGCGTCTGCGGATCGAGACCTGCGCTGGGCTCGTCGAGAAACAGAACCTGCGGGTCGTGCATCATGGCGCGCGCGATCGAGAGGCGCTGCGCCATGCCCCCGGAAAATCCGCGGACCATCTGCGAGGCGCGATCGGTCAGCTTGAATTTTTCGAGCAGTTCGTCGGCGCGCTTGCTTCCTTCTTTCGGAGGGATGCCGAAGTACGCCGCGTGGAAAATAAGGATCTCGCGCGCCGTCAACGAGAAATCGTGGTTCGGACGTTGCGGCACGACTCCGATGAGGCGCTTTACGGTGGCTTGCTCTTTCCAGACGTCGTGATCGCCAATCCACGAATTGCCGCCGGTCGGCCGCACGCGGGTTGTGAGAATGCCAATCGTGGTGGACTTGCCTGCGCCGTTCGGCCCGAGCAGTCCGAAGATTTCTCCCGGCTCAATCTGAAGCGACAGGCCATCGAGAGCGGTAATTTGCGGCTTCGGCTGCTTGGAATTCTTCGCGTCGGAGCGTGGGATGAAGCCACCGCCGGCCCCGAGTGGAGGCGCAGAGTGGTACACCTTCCGCAGATCTAGCGTGCGTACACCGACAGCCATGAGTGAGATCCTAAGGAATAGTTACTGCGTGGTGCTGGAAGTATAACGCAGAGTTGGGCGAACAAGTTACGGACATCGAGTCGGAAGACAAATTGGGGGACCGGGCAAGAATCGCACTTGCATCTGCGAGCGGGGATTGCGGTCCACACCCGCCGTGTTCCGTTACACCACCGGCCCGACAGGGGCTAAAGCCCAACTTATGCGCCACCTAACGCGGCGCTAAAGCGCCGCTCTTCCACAACTGACAGGGCGCTGAAGCGCCTCTCTTCCACACCTGAGACGACCCTGAAGCGCCGCTCTTCCACAAATCTCACGACCACAAATCCCACGACGCTGGCGACGCTAAAGCCCCGATCCTTCACGACTGACACTGCGCTGGAGCGCTCTTCCACAAACTGGTTTCACAATCGGCTCCGATTTCTTTGCGCGTCACCTATGCAGAAACGAGCCGCGGACACTCGTCGCTTTGCGACTCGCCCCGGACGAAGGCGTCCGGGGCTACATTGTTAGTCGACATGCTCGCCTTCGGCCATGAAGCTTTGTTCGGCGGGAGGCAGGCGGTCTCCGGGACGCGCCCAGAAGACGTACAGCGTCGGCCACAGGATGACGCTGACTATCAGTTCCACGATTAGGCCGCCGACGATCACGATCGCGAAGGGACGCTGCGAATCGGAACCGATATCGTGGGACATGGCAGCGGGGAGCAGACCGAGAGTCGCGACCAGCATCGTCATCATGATGGGGCGAAGGCGAAGAGCTGCGCCTTCCTTGGCCGCGTCGCGGACAGGCATGCCGCGGGTGCGGAGCTGGTTGATGTACTCGACCATGATGACTCCGATCTCGACGGAGACGCCGATCAGCGCGAGGAAGCCGAGGCCGGAAGACACGCTGAAGTGCGTGCCGGTGATCAGCAGGCTGAGGAATCCTCCGAGCGGAGACAGGGCGACGACGGCGAGGATCAGGAAGACCCACTTCCATGAGCCGAAGGCGGAGTAAAGGATGAACGCCATCAGGAGCAAGGTGACGGGAACGATGATCGCGAGGCGACGATTGGCGCGCTGCTGGCTTTCGTATTCGCCTGTCCAGTCGAGGTGATATCCCTCGGGCAGCTTTACCTTCTGGCCGACTTTTTCGATGGCCTGGCGGACCGTGCTGCCGAGGTCACGGCCACGGACGCTGTACTTGATGGCGATATAGCGCTGGTTGCCTTCGCGATAGATCGTCGATGCGCCGTCATCGAGGGTGATCTTGCTGAGCTGAGCGAGTGATACTCGCTCTCCCGACGGCGCGAGCAAGCGGATATTGCTGATGTCTTCGACCGAGCGGCGGTACTGCGGCTGGTAGCGGACGGTCATGTCGAAGCGCTGTTCGCCGATCAGGATCTGGCTGACGGCTTTGCCGCCGACGGCGGTTTCAATCGCGTCCTGGACATCGGCGACGTTGATGCCGAAGCGATCGGCAGCGGCGCGGTCGACATCGACGTTGACGTTGGGCTGTCCGCGGACCTGGAAGGTGCCGAGATCGGCGACGCCCGGGATACGGCTCATGACGGCTTGCATCTCATCGGCCTTCTGCTCGAGGGTCTTGAGATCACGGCCAAAGAGCTTGACCGCCAACTCGCCCTTTACGCCGCTGACGGCTTCCTCGACGTTGTCGGAGATCGGCTGCGAGAAATTCCAATCGACACCTGGGAACTGTTGAAGTTGCTTGTCCATGGCGGCGATCAGTTCATCTTTTTTGCCGTGGAACTCAGAGCGCCACTCCTCGCGCGGCAGAAGATCGACGAAGAATTCGGTGTTGTAGAAACCGCTGGCGTCGCTGCCGTCGTCGGGGCGTCCGACCTGACTGACGGCCAGCCGGACCTCCGGAAAACCGGCGAGCACGATGCGCGCGTTCTTTGCCATGGCGATGCTCGAGGAGGGCCCTGTGCTGGGCGCGAGAGTGCCGCGTACCCAGATGGCGCCTTCATCGAGGTGAGGAAGAAATTCGGAACCGATGATTCCGCTCAGGGCGAAGAAGAGCATCAGGCCTAACGCGAGAAGCCCCATCGCGAGGGTGAACTTCATATGGTCGAAGCACCAGTCGAGGGTTCGGGCGTAGCTGCGGTTCAGCCATTCGAGCACCGGGTTACGCCACTCTTTCAGTTCGCGGCTGAAGAAGTAGTTGCAAAGTACGGGCGCGATGAAAAGCGCGAAGACCAGGGCCCCGAGCAAGGCGAATGCAACCGTCCAGGCCATGGGGCTGAAGAGGCGACCTTCGACGCGTTGCAGGGTGAAGATCGGAAGGTAAGAAACGATGATGATGACGCGGGCGAAGAATACGGGCCTCTGCACTTCGTGGGCCGCCACCGCGACGATTTCGCGGAAGGTCTTCTTGTGATCTCCGAAGGAAGTGTGGCGAAGGATATTCTCGACCATCACGACCGAGCCGTCGACGACCATGCCAAAGTCGAGTGCTCCGAGCGAGAGCAAGTTTGCGGGGATATGGCGGAGATCGAGAAGGATGGCGGCAAAGAGCAGAGAAAAGGGAATCGTTATGGCAACAATCAGAGCGCTGCGCACGTTGCCGAGGAAGAGAAACAGAACCAGGGTGACGAGAACTACGCCGTCAGTCAGGTTGCGCAGGACGGTGTGCGTGGTGTGATGCATCAGTTGGCTGCGGTCGAGGTGGGGTACGAGTTTGACTCCGACGGGCAACAGGCCTGCTTTTCCGTCGGTACCGTTGAGTTGATCGATCTTCTGGTGCAAGGCATCGAGCGTGGTTTCCGCAACTGCGCCTTTGCGCAGCAGGACGATTCCTTCGACGACATCATCGTCGTTGAGGATGGTGCCGTCTTTGTTGCGGATAGTCTTTCCGAGTTGGCCAAGCCGGACCTTGGGAGCTTGCACGACGATTCCGAGGTCGCGGACGCGCACCGGAGTGCCGTTCTGTACCTTGACGACCGTGGCGGCAATGTCGTCTGTGCTCTGCATGAGGCCAACGGCACGGACGTTCAAGGCCTGCTGGCCGCGCTCGATGAATCCACCGCCCGCATTGATGTTGTTGGCGACCAACGCCTGTTCAACTTGCGGCAGGGCCAAGCCGTAGGAAACCAGCTTGTTGGGATCGAGCTGCACCTGATACTCACGCGTAGGGCCGCCGAAGGGGTTAACATCCACTATGTTCGGGACGGACTTAAGCTGGTTCACGACGAACCAGTCGTTGAGCGCTTTCAGTTCCATCACGTCGTACTTCGGATTCGTGCTGGTCAACGTGTAGAACATGATCTGGCCGATTGGGCTGTAGTCGGGGCCAATTCCCGCCGAGACGCCGGTGGGCAGAGCGAGACGCCGGTGGGCAGAGTCACGTTCTGAAGGCGATCGAGGACTTCCTGGCGGGCGTTGAACGTGGTGATGTCGTCGTCGTAAATGATCGTGATGACCGAGAGGCCCATCAGAGATACAGAGCGCAAATGCGTGAGGTGGGCAACTCCGTTCAACTCCACTTCGAGTGGAACCGTGATCTGCTGCTCGACCTCTTCGGCAGCGTGGCCCGGCCACTGCGTGATCACCTGCGCATAGGTGTCGGCGACGTCGGGATAGGCCTCGATGGGCAGGGCGTGGAACGAGATGATGCCCCAGACGAAGAGGACGAGCGCGCCTCCCAGCACCAGCAGTGGGTTGGCGAGCGCGAAGTCGATGGCCTTGCCGATCATTCGCTATTCCCCCGCTCGCTTTTCCGCCACTTCGGTGGAGAATTCGAGGGCATTGGTCACGACTTCGTCGCCGGCCTTTATCCCCTCGCGGATTTCCTGCATGCCGTCGGGTGCCAGACCGCCGGCGACGATGGCAATCTTGCGAAACTGATTCGCACCCTCTTTGCGGAACACCCAGTCTTTATCGTGGAGGCGCATGATGGCCGTGGAGGGGACGACGATCCGGTCTGTCAGCTTTCGCGACCGGAACGTGGCTACAGAGAACATGCCGGGCCGGAGAGAACCGTCAGGGTTGGGGAGCACGATACGGACTTTTGCGGAACGGGTGTTCGGATCGAGCACGCGCGAAATATCGGCGACCCTGCCTTTGAGGACGCGATCCGGAAAAGCATTGAGGCGAATTTCAGCAGCGTCACCCAGGTGGACTTCACCGAGATCGTTCTCAAAGACATCGCACACCACCCAGACCTCGGACAGGTTGGCGATGGTGAAAAGGTTGGGAGTGTTATCGAGGCTCTTGACGCCTTCGGCTCCGGCGACGTTTTGTTCCACGATGGTGCCGGAAACCGGTGCTTTCAGTTCGATCAGCGGGCTGGGTTTGACGGGATCGGCGCCGAGAATCCTGACATGATGATCGGCGGTTTCGACATCGACTTTGGCTTTGTCCTCGGCGTCTTGAGCCACTTCGAGATCTTTCGTCGCGATTGCGCCGCGGTCGTAGAGCATTTGAGCGCGATCGAGGGCTTTGTGCGACAACGCTTCGTCGGCTTTGGCTTTCTGGTAATCGGCAAAGGCGCCGGCGAGGTCGGGGCTCGAGATCACGAGCAGGGTCTGGCCTTTTTGAACGCTATCTCCCAGTTTCGCTTTGAGGTCCACGACGCGGCCGGCGCCGAGCGAGGTGACGTGGATCGTGCGATTCACGTCGGGAGAAACGACGCCGTTGGCGCTGACCTGCGTCGGAAGCTTGCGAAGTTCGGCCTTCGCAGTTTTAAAAAGTTCGGGATGATCGGCGGTGAAAACATCGGGATCAATCGTGACGGGAGGTTTGCTGGTGGCGGCGGGAGTGTCGCGGGAACATCCCAATGCGGTTGTGAGCGCCGCGAGCAGGATCGCCACCGGGATGTGACGCACCATTCTCCATTTGCGATATCGGGTGAAGGGGTCAGGCGTCCCTACGGGACGCGGCATCGGAGCGGAGGTTCCCCGGCGCTGGAAGCGCCGGGCTACTATCAGACGTCCCTCCGGGACGAGATGCATGATTGCTGGCAGGAAAACTTCTTTCATTGAATTACCTCGCGACCTACCGCCTGGTTGATCTGAGCCGCCGCCGTGAGATAGGAGCCGATGAGGTTCACGTAGTTCAGTTCCACCGAGCGGTATTCGCTCTCGGCATTCAAGAAGTCCAACAGCGATGCGCCACCGTGCTGGTAGGAGAAGAAAACTGTGTCACGCACGCGCACAGCTTGTTCCAGGTACTGGCGCTTGTAGGGTTTCAGCAGATTGATGTTGCTATTGAGCGTGGCGTAGGCAGAGTCGACGTCGCTGTAGACCTGGGTCTCCACGCCCTGGCGCAATTTTTCGTTGCGGCTGATGTCGATCTTTGTGCGCAGCTTCTCACCCTGATTGCGGTCGAAGATGCGCAACGGGATGCTTACACTGGCGCCGATGGTGTTCAGAGCATCGGGATTATTGAAGGAGCCGTTGTGGGTGAACCAGACGCCAACGGTTGGATCGGTCGAGCCGTCAGCTTCGGCCAGCTTGTAATTCGTTTCAGCCTGCTTCACCGTGAGCAGGGCGGCACGAAGGTCCGGTCGGGCGTCGAGCGCTTCCTTGCGATAGTCATCGAGGGGAAGAAGATCGTCGCGGAAGTCGAACGTTCCCTCTACGTCGAAGCTGTCGACTGGGCGGCGATCATCGAGCAGGGCGAGGAGATTGATTTTGGTCGTGCGCAGATTGACTTCTGCATTCTGTAGATCCGACTCGTATTGGAGGCGCTGCAGTTCCAGGCGGTCAAGATCGATGCGGGCAATGTCTCCGGCCTGAAATCGGTCGCGGCTAACTTTCAGAATTTTGTCGTAGTACTCAAGGTTATCGTGCGCGAGACGCAGCACGGCCTTCGCCTGGAGGATACCTACGAATGCTGTGCGCAAGTTGAAGAGCAGGGTGCGCTCGGTGTCTGACGACTGCGCGGCACCGATTGCCGTGCCTTGCTTGGCAGCCTCATAGCGCAGGCCACGCTTGTTGCGGCGCTCGAACAGGTAGCTCACTCCGGGGGAGACAAAGGTCCCGGCGAAGGGCTGCCAAACTCCGTGACTCGGGCTGATCTGCGTGCCGTCGGCGGTTAGCGTGAAATCAGGGTTGGGGCGGAGGTGTGCAGTGATCTCCTGAGCCTTCAGTTCATCGATATTGAGCTTGCTGGCAAGGAGAGTGGTGTTGTTGAGCTGAAACTGTTCCTTGACCTGGTCCCATGTCCAGACTTGCTGAGGCGGAGACGCACCCGGGTGTGGCGCCTGGCACCACAGGAGGATGTTGCTCAGGATTATGGCAAGTGCAATCAGCAATCTCGACCGCATGAAACTCTCCGTGCTGGCAGGCGATGGCGCCATGTGACCCTGGCGGAATATCTACCTGCCCGTGGGGCGGAAGCATCGAGACATCGGTTCCGCGCAACTGTTGTGGAGGAGGAAGAAAGTTGCCGCCGTCGCTTCGCAGGAACGGGCGGCTGTCGAACTATGCGAGGACGAAGCGAGGAGGAGCGCGATCGGATCGCGCAATCACACGGGCAGAAGACGAAGATGAGACCGAAGACGGAACCCGGTGCCAGGCCAGTTCACTGAATCCACACGAGGCCGAAGCGGAAGCCAGGGCGGCGGGCTGAGCCTGCCATTTCGAGGAGCTTTGCTTGTCACCGACAGCCTGGCAGATGCTTTTCTTGCTGGAGGACTCCTCCATTTCGGCCCGCATGGCGCGCATGTCGTCGCTGGCCGACACCACGGGGAAGAGGATGACGAGCAAGCATCCGAGTGCCAGGAAGCACTGGAGGGCATGGAACTTGCGTCTCTGAGCCGCAGTTCTGGAGTAACGCCACAGCCAGTAGGCGGGCATCGCCAGCAACAGCCAGAAAAGGTTGAGTAGAAGTTCCATCTAAACAGAAACTTTGGGACTAGAAATCAATACTAACCTCTATTTAGTTTTCCAGAAAGTTAGAATATCCGTCAATGTGACGTTCGTGTTTTGGGGATTCCGGGCGCAAAAAAGAGGATCGGGGAACGTTCCTAAGGCAGTACGGTGGAATCGCCGGGAGTCAGGGCCACTTTTTGTTTGAGCCGGGCAGCGGCATAGGCTCGAAGGAAGCAAATTGAGCACATCTTTCATTCGCCGGGTCTTTATGTTGGTGGCGGTTGGGTTCGCGTTGGGTGTACCAGCCTGTCAGGTGGCTTCGCTTCTGATCGGTGGGCAGCAAGCTGGTTTGCAGGAGGACGTGTCACAGGGTCCGGGCGAATCTAACCTCATCATTGAAAACGACTTCCAGTTGCCGGAAACGTATCCGCATGCTTCTTATGAGGTTCGCTTCCATGCCCATGGAGGGACGCCTCCGTTGCATTGGCGGGTGGAGAAAGGCGCGCTCCCGCCGGGGCTCAAACTCGAGCATGACGGCCTTCTGCACGGTTCACCGGAGCACACGGGGGACTTCCAGTTCACCGTTTCTGTGACTGACAGCGGACAGCCACAGCGATCGGTGCAGAAGGCATTCGTGCTGAGAGTGCACTCGGCGATGGTCCTCAACTGGAAGAATCCCGCACACGTGAACGGGAGCAGGATCGAGGGAAGTGCGGAGATCTCGAATACCACGCCCGATGACATCGATTTGACGTTCATTGTGCTGGCGGTGCCGGAGAATGGGCGGGCTGTCGCGATCGGGTATCAGCACTTTGTATTGCGACGGGGGACGGTCGGCCAGGAGTTGCCTTTCGGCGAGACGCTACCTCGGGACGGATATGTGGTGCATGTCGATGCCGTGGGCGAGGTTCCCGCCAGGAACATCATTTACCGGGAAAGGATGCAGACACCTTCGATGCTGCAGGTCGCCGTCGGGCCCTAGGCTAAGCCCAGGGTAGGACGGCGAAAGGCTTGAACCCCAAAGCACACGAAGGAAAGCCCGGTTGTCCTCCGTGGACCTTCGTGTCCTTTGGGGTTAAAGCCTTGGGTGGCTTGCAACTGGAGATGGATCAATCACATACAGGAGTGATGCAGATCACACACCCACGTGAGGGAAATGCCCCAGATTCGGGTAGTGCGCGCTCCTTCCAGAGTTAGACTGCCATTTACACTAAGGGTAATAACCTTTCTGTTTTCTTCAAGATAGACATGCATGCACTGACCGGTTCGAGTTGGCTTCGAGAATGGTTCGAGGCGTGCCATACCCCCAATGTGGGTTGAGGCGACCGCCGCGCAGCGGGGGACGCTCGAGACCCTCGGAGGTTTGCGATGCGAGCTCCATACGGCCTGAACATTCTCGACAATTGCACTACATGCCCTATCAGGGGTGAACACCTATTCTGTAATTTATCGGTGCAAGCCAGCCAGAGGCTGAATGAGATCAAATCAACGGCGGTGTATCCGAAGGGGGCGATGCTCTTCATTGAGGGGCAACTGTCGCGCGGCGTGTTCGTGCTCTGCAACGGCAAGGTAAAGCTGTCGACGACGTCGAGGGAAGGCAAAACGATCATCACCAAGATCTCCGACTCTGGGGATGTGTTGGGATTGAACGCTGTGGTTTCGAACGTGCCCTATGAGGTCACTGCAGAGATGATGGAACCGGGGCAGGCGAATTTTATTCCACGGGACTCGCTGCAGCAGTTCTTGAGAGAGTTTCCTGAGGTAGCGATGCGGGTGGCTCAGCAATTGAGCCGAAACTACTACACCGCATATGAAGAGATCCGGACACTGGGTCTGTCAGCGTCGCCTTCCGAGAAGTTCGCGAAACTGCTGCTTTCATGGTCGACGAAGTCGACCCAGAGCGATGGATCCTCGCAGGTTAAGCTGACGCTCACGCACGAAGAGATTGCAGAAATCATCGGGACAACCCGAGAAACAGTGAGCCGATTGTTCTCAGAGTTCAAGAAGAAACAGTTGATGCAGTCCAAAGGAGCAACGCTGGTGATCCGAAGCCGGTTTGCGCTGGAGAAGATTGTGCAGTCGTACTAAGACACGTCCTTGAATGTAGAGGCTCGGATCAGAGATTCGAGCGAGTGAAGAGACCGGCGGCGGGGGCGCTGCCGGTTTTTGCATGGATCCTCTGTTGTCCTGGTGCTAGAACCTGTGGTGATTGTCAATTGCGCTCGAGGCAAGCACAATGAGCCAGTCGGTTTGGGCGAAGGTCACAGAAGAGCGCATCTGTTTTTGAGTGAAGTCGATTGGTCTGCTGTCGAGTAGAACATGGGCCGCAACGATCTTGCCTTGGATCGGAGAAAAGTGAGGGCGGGGCGGCCCAGTTCGGACATAGGATTCCTTCCTCGTATTAACAAGATTCATCCTGTAGGGCAAAACGCCCTCGAACGAATCTCTTCAGCCCCGCATCCTAACGTTTGAGCGTTGGGGCGCCCGCCCACGCACACCTGTTATGAGAACTGCCAGGTTAGCGACGTGCGTGATGGTGACTTGCATTTTGGGAGCGTCGTCATTGGCTAAACCGGCGCAGGACGTAGAATCTCCCAAGCACAGGGCTTGGGACATGCTCATGACAGCAGCTTTCTCGCCGCGGGTGAGTGACAGGACCAATGGAATCCGAGCGCTGGGATTGCTGCGGAACAACTTGGAGGCGCGTCAACTGGCGGAGAACGCCCTAAGTGATCCAAATACTGACGTACGCCGCGCGGCGGCGACCGCGCTCGGGCAGATGCATGCAAAGGAATCCATCCCGAAACTGCAGGGAGCCTTGTCAGATAAGAAGGTTCCGGTGGTGATGGCCGCGGCTCAGTCATTGCGCGAACTGAACGACGAGAAGTCGGCCTATGCGGTCTACTACGACCTGCTGGTGGGCGAACGCAAGGCTGGCGATGGACTCATCGCTAAGCAACTGGCAACTCTGAAAGATCCAAAGGTATTGGCCCAGATTGGATTTTCTGAAGGCATCGGGTTCGTGCCGTTCGCGGGAATCGGATGGGATGCGTGGCGAACCATGCACAAGAAGGATCCGAATCCAGTACGGGCAGTGGCGGCAACTCTACTGGCGCACGATCCAGACCCTGCGAGTGGTGGTGCGCTGGTCAAGGCGACCCATGACAAGAATTGGATGGTTCGCGCGGCTGCCGTGGAGGCTATCGCGCAGCGGGGGGATGCATCCCTGCTGCCTCACGTTGTGGAAAAATTCTCGGACAAGAATGTGAAAGTTCGGTATAGCGCCGCCGCGGCGGTCATTCGGCTGAGCGCGATTGAGCAGAGCAAGACGGCGAGGAATGGCAGATAATGTTCCCATGCTGTCCGATGGCCGACTGGCGACACGTCGTGCGCTGATTGTCCTGTGCCTTGTCGTCGGCATATCGCAAACCGGACGCGCGCAGAGTAACTCCACCGATAATTCCTGGTCGACGACCAGCCAACAGGTAGATCAAACCGGAACGGCAAATCCCACCCGAACCCGCACGACGCACTCCGAAGCCGACGGCCGGGTTATCGAGAAGACCGTCGTTGAAGCGAAGGGGCCGGACGGGCGCTATGTACCTTACTCCGAGATCGAACGGGAGTCGGTGCGAGTGAACGGTACCACCGTGCGCAACGTCGAGCGCTCTTACGGAAGGACTCCTGACGGGCAAAGGACTCTTACACAAGAGACAAAAGAAGAATCGCGCAGTTTCCCCGACGGAGAGAGGAAGATGACCCGCACGACCTCGAATCCTGACGGGAATGGCGCATTGCAGGTGGTACAGCGCGCACTCATCGATTCAAAAGAGGTTAGTCCCGGCGTCCGCGAAACGAGGACCACAGTGTTTTCTGCTGACGGGAGTGGAGGCCTCGCCCCAACCGTGCAGATCGTAGAGCGCGAAAGGCAGACCGACGCTAAGGCGGTCGAGTTCACCAAGTCGACGTCCCTTTCGGATGGTGCGGGACATTGGATACTCAGCGAAGTTCGCGAGGGGACGACAAGGCCGGAAACAGACGGCGGGAGCACGAAAGAAGAGCGAGTGCTGCGGCCGGATGCGAACGGCAAGATGGCAGTTGCCGAGCGGACCGTCAGTAAGCAGTCGGCCGGGGAGCAGAGCGGCACCACGGAAACGTATTCCACCAATGTTCCGGGGCTGGCGGGGGACGAGGGTCTCCGGCTGGTGCGGCGTGAGAGCACGGTACAAAGAAATGGCGGAAGTGGTGAACGTAACACAACGCGGCGACTGGAGCAGGCGAATCCGGGAGATCCACATGCCGGCCTGCACCTCACGCAGGAAGCGATCGACATCGTGCGACCGGGGGCGAATGGCACGGCCGCGCAATCAAGCACCATCGTGAGGTCAGACTCCACCGGACAACTTACGGTTGTCTGGGTTGATATGGGACACACGGATAATGCGGCTGTGGTAAAGACGGTTACGGTGCCCGCGAACAAATCAAAGTGAAGCGGGTCCCCATTGAAAAACCGAGCAGTTGGCCGAAAGCGATCATTCCCAGCCTGCGAAAGCTAGTAAGGCTGTACCAACCAGGCGATACATCGTTGCTGCTTCACTCTGGGACGAAATTCCAGGCAAGAAGATGCTTCCTTTCCCGCCACACCGGGAACACTAAACGAATCGGACGAGCTTATGATTTTTGCTTCTCTTTTCTTCTTATGGCGTGACGTTGCATGGCAATATCGATCGTCGACTGCAGATCATGCCTATGAAACGGTTTCAAAATGAAGCCATCGTGCTCGGTCCTTTTGACCCGTTCTACGGTTCGTCGATCGGAGTAGGCAGTGAGATAAACGATTGGGATGTCGACCTGTTGTTGAATCTCGGATGCCGCATCAATGCCGTCCTTCTTTCCCTTCAGTCGGATGTCCATCAGGATTGAGTCGGGTCGGGTGGCGAAAGGCGCGTGGCACCGGCTCGGCCAGCAGCCTGTCAAATCAAACTCGATGTTTAGTTTTTGACAACGGCCAGCACGATGAGTCGATCCGTCACGTCGCCCTTGGGCGTAGGTATTTTCAGGACGACGCCATCTGCATTCTGAGTGAACTCCACCGACGCATTGTCGACCAGGGAATGCGCTGCGGTTATCTTGCCGCTGATTGGCGGCAGGGCTAGCAGTGGAGCACCCCAGTTCAGAATGTGCACGTAGATTTTGTCTTGCTTTTGTGTGGTGACTCCCCAGTCGCCGGGAGGGATGGGGCCTCCGCGGGTGCCATAGATTGAGTCGCCGTATTTCTGGAGCCATTCACCCACACTTTGCAGGCGAGCGACGAACTGAGGATCGATCTCACCGTTTGGATATGGGCCGATGTTCAGCAGCAGGTTGGAGTTGTTTCCTGCGGCGCGGACCAGGCGGCGTTCGATTTCGGCGGCGCTCTTGTAGTTGCTGTCTCCGATATTGAAGCCCCAGGAGCCGTTCAGGGTATCGGAACTTTCGAGGGGAATCTCGCTGCTTACGTATTTTGTGTTGAATCCGGCCGTGTTCTGGCCCGGAAGGTCGCGCTCGAACGTCTGAACGTCTTCACCGGGACGCGGCGTCTGATGGTGATTCGGAATGATCAGCGCGGCGGGCTGGAGTTTGTGGATCAACGCGTAAGTCTTATCGAGGTGCCAGTCGGCGTTGGGCTTGTCCCACATGCCGTCGAACCAGATGCCGCCGATGGGCCCATAGTTGGTGAGGAGTTCGGTGAGCTGGCCATCCATGTAGGTATCGAGGTAGGCGTTCCAGTCGCCGTGGTCGGGCCGGCCGTTGGGCCAGTCAGTGGCGCCGCGCGGATAGTAATCGGGGTTGTGCCAGTCGAGTTGCGAATAATAGAAGAAGAGCTTGATGCCCTGGCGATGGCATTCATCGGCCAACATTTTCAGCGGATCTTTCTTATAGGGCGTGCGTGCGACTATGTTCCAGTCGGAGACTTTGGAGTCGAACATTGCGAAGCCGTCATGATGGCGCGACGTGATGGTGATGTACTTCATGCCGGCGGCTTTGGCGAGCGACACCCAAGTCTTGGCGTCGAACTTTTCGGGATCGAAGAATGCAGGCAGTCGGTTGTATTCGTCGAGTTTGAGATGGCGCTCGTGAAAGACCCATTCGCCATCGCCGAGGACGCTGTAAACGCCCCAGTGAATGAACATGCCGAATTTCATGTCCTGATAATCGTGGCGGGCCTGAAGGTTCTCAGGTGAGGGCTGATAACTGGATTGAGAGAAAGCGGTTCCGAATGTCAGCAACAGTAAGGCGAGGGCTAGAGTTCGCAGGATGAATGGGAATCGGGCGACCTGATGCATGATTTTTCTCCGGCGGGATTGTGGTGGAGCAATTCCAAGCTTCTTGAAACCGCTCATCGTATCAGAATCTTCAGGTCAAGGGCCGTGCCTCGGGATCGGAGCCAAGCTCGGAATGAATTTTCTTGCAGCCGGAAGCGGGCTTCGCTCATCCTTGCAATCCGCAGTTCCTCGGGAGGTCGATTTGCTGACAAGAAATGGACTTATCCAGGTCTCCAGTCGTTTTTCGGTCCAGGAAACGGTGCACCGCCTGCAAGCTGCTTTTGCGGAAAAAGGTCTGCAAGTGTTTGCCCTGATCGATCACAGCGGCGAGGCTGAGAAAATTGGGTTGAAGATGCCGCCGACAAAGCTTCTCATCTTTGGCGGCCCGAAAGCTGGAACGCCACTGATGCTGGCTGCTCCGAGCCTCGCGATTGATTTGCCTCTGAAGGCGCTCGTGGCTCAGAACGATGAGAATAAGGTTACGGTCACCTACAACGATCCTGAGTACCTTCGCGAGCGCCATGCGTTTTCAGCAGAACTGACGAAGAATCTTGCCGGGGCGGGCGCGTTGATTGCCAAGGCTGTGGAATAATGCTGGCGTTAGACCGACCCTGTGATCGACAATTCAAACGTCACTTCTGAATCGAATTCCAACCGGGCGAGGGATCATCTCGCGAACGAGAGGACGTTTCTCGCGTGGGTACGAACCGGTGCGGCAATCGTGGTGTTCGGATTTGCTATTGGGCGGTTCTCGATCGCACTGCGGCAGTTAACGGCGTTGCAGGGACATCCAGTACACCGCAGTGGGCTTTCGGTATGGATGGGAGCGACGTCGATCGTACTGGGTGTGTTGATGGTGGTCGGCGGGCTGTTCAGATATCGCAAGACACGTGAGCGCCTGGATCAAGGGAGGTTTGAGCCGGCGGGATTCGTGCTGGACCTGGTGACGGCGCTGACCGTACTGTTTGGACTGGCGTTGGCAGGATATTTGAT
>WNGO01002224.1_pt1 | contig 14823 bp, 11 predicted proteins | sample 5400511 | NCBI WGS metagenome assembly WNGO01 (sample SAMN13153380, study PRJNA577476) | soil metagenome | isolation source: 20 cm soil or saprolite under Garry oak tree replicate 2 | place: USA:California | collected 2016-06-15 | reverse complement strand
GGGGCTGACCGTGCCGTCGTACAGCCCGGCGATTTTCGCGCGCTGCGCAACCAGCGCCAGTACCGCATCGAGCGCTGGCGTCGGAATCTGTGTCAGACGCCCCATTTCCTGAACCCCCGTGACCAGGGGATCGATCTCCATCGGACGGCCGCGTTCGAGATCCTGCAGCATCGAGGTCTTGTGAGCGCCGACCTTGCGCGCGCCCTCGATGCGCCGCTCGACATCGACGCGGAATTTGACGCCGAACGTCTCGGCAATGGCCTGGGTTTCCAGCATGATCGCCTTCGACAACGCGCGCGTCGTCGGATCGGAGCAGATCACGTCAAGCGTTGCGTGGGTCAGCGCGCTGATCGGATTGAGGCAGACATTGCCCCACAGCTTGAGCCAGATTTCATCGCGGATGCGATTGAGCACCGGAGCCTGCATTCCCGCCTCGACAAAGAGAGCGGAGAGCCGCTCGACGTCCGGGCTGGTCTCGCCCGAGGGCTCGCCGATCGGGAAGCGGTCGCCGTAGACATGGCGGATTACCCCGGGCGCCTCGATCTCGGTTGCGGGATAGACGATGCATCCGATGGCGCGTTGTGGCGTAAGCTCGCGCCATTGGCGTCCCCCGGGATCGATGCTTTCGAGCGTCGAACCTTCGTAACGGCCGCCGTGCCTGTAGAAATACCAATAGGGAATGCCGTTGACGGCGGTGACGATGCGCGTTCGCGACCCGAGCAGCGGCTGCATCGCCTCGATCACGCCGGTGATGGAATGCGCCTTGAGGCAAACGATGACAAAATCCTGCGGCCCAAGCTCGGCGGGATTGTCGGTGCAGCGCGGCCGCACCACGCGCTCTTCATCGCCGATCAGCAGTTTAAGTCCGCTTTCGCGCATCGCGGCCAGATGCGGTCCCCGCGCCACCAGGCCGACGTCGGCGCCCGCGCGCGCCAACTGCACCCCGAGATAGCCACCGATCGCGCCGGCACCGTAGATGCAGATTTTCATGACATGTTTCCAGGCGGGGAGGGAAAATTGCAGCACGAAGCACTCGCCGGCTTTGATCTGCATCTCAAAGCCAGGTGATCTCAGGTTGGCGGAAGGGTCTTGTCAGGCCGCGGCGGCGGCCGTTGCCTCGTTGTCGAACGCGGTCGAGATGTCGCGGATGCTGATGACGCCGATCAGACTGTAATCGTCGATCACAGGCAGATGACGGATGTGGTTCTTGTTCATCAGGCGCCGGACGTGTTCGAGCGTATCGGTCGAACTGCAGGAGACCAGCTGCTGCACTGAAATCAACTGCGAGACCTTGAGGTTGACACCGGCGGCGCCGTGCTCGGCGATCGCGCGGACAACATCCAAGCGCGCTGATATTGCTGGCGCGCATCAATTGGGCGGCGATGCCGACGGTTTCGTTCATTCGAACCGTTGCAACGCGGGCAGTTTTCTTGCGCAGGATGTCTCCGACTTGCATCGCAACCTCCTTCAGATGAGCCGCGGGACGTGTTTCGTGTCGAGTAGGTTGGTATACATTATGCCAATTGTCAACGGAAATTCTTGACTCATTGTCGTCACTCGATGGTGATAAAAAAGGCAGCAACACTGACGTTCTGCTGTCTTTCATCGCCCGGCGCAACGCCCGGCGCCGTGCCAAAGGGTGGACGGAACATCGTCTGGTATACCAGCGATCCCGAGAGCCTCGACGCACGAAAAAGCGCGCCCATCCTTTCGGATGAGCGCGCTTTTTGAAAAAGTATCGTGCGGGGCGATTAAGCTGCCTGGGCCTTGGCGACCACCGTCTTGCGCCACGGCTTCAGCACGGCGATCGCCAGCAGCGAGGCGAGAATATTCGCGCCCGCGGCGATGACGAACACACGGTCCCAATTGCCGGAGGACTGCTGCATGTAGTTCGCGACCGGTACCAGCAAGGCTGCGGTACCTTTGGCCGTATAGAGCAGCCCGGCATTGGTGGTTGCGAATTTCGCGCCGAACGTATCGGTGCAGGTCGAGGGGAACAGAGAATAGATCTCGCCCCAGGCGAAGAACACCAATCCCGAAAGGATCACGAACCAGACCGGATTGTGTCCCAGCATATAAAGCGCCCAGATGCCGACGCCTTCGAGGCCGAACGCGATGAACATCGTGTTTTCGCGGCCGATCATGTCGGAGACCCAGCCGAAGAAGGGCCGGGTCAGGCCGTTGAGGATACGATCGATGGTCGCAGCGAACGTCACCGCGGTCATTGTCATTCCAACCAGCGTGACCGGGATGGCATCGACTTTCCAGTCGACGGCAATCGGTTTCAGATTGGCGGTGACCATCAATCCGCCAGCGCCCACGATCACGAACATGAAGTACATCAGCCAGAAGATCGGGTGACGGATCACCTCGGTCGGCTGATAATTACGCCGGCTCTGGATCACGTTGGCATTCTGGATCACGGCGGGCACCTGTCCTGCTTTTGGCGCGAACAGGAAGAAGGCGAGGATGACGATGATGATGCCTTGCCCGAGACCGAAGTAAAGGAAGGTGTTCTGGAAACCGGAATCCTTGATCATCGCCTGGATTGGGGCGACGGTCAGCGCCGAGCCGGCGCCAAATCCCGCCGCGGTAATGCCGGCGGCAAGGCCGCGCTTGTCGGGAAACCATTTCAGCGCGTTGCCGACGCAGGTGCCGTAGACGCCGCCGGCGCCGATGCCCGCCACGATCATTCCGAGATAGTAGCCATTGAGCGTGGTTGCCTCGGCGTTGATCGCCCACCCGATGGCGCAGAGGATGCCGCCGATCAGAACCACGAGGCGTGGGCCGTATTTGTCGACGAACCAGCCTTCGACCGGCACCAGCCAGGTTTCGAACAGCACGAACAGCGTGAACGCCCACTGGATCGATGCGCGATCCCATCCGAATGTTTTCTGGATATCGGGGACGAAGAACGTCCAGCCGTACTGATAATTGGCGATCATCACCATCGCGGCGACGCCGATGACCAATTGCGTCCAGCGATAGGCGTCACTGACGCGTGTGACTGCTGGAGCCGTCGCGTGAACTGTGTCCGTCATAGCTCCTCCCAAGGGCACGCTTTTATTAGGAACTGGTGAGCGTTGCCGGCGGAGCATATTGGTATGTGATATGCCAGAGCGCAAGCGATTTAATGGACGCCGTCGGCGACCTGTTCAATATGTCGCAGATGTATCGGGATTAGCGGTAGGCGAGCATACAAAAATGGCCCCGAAAACCGGGGCCATTCGTCGAAAGTATTAGTCCGCGTGGCTTGCAGCGCAACAAGCGGCGATCTCAGAAACCCTGCATTTGCAAGGTCTCAGAGGCCGAAATAGGGGAGGTCCCCATTGCGCAGCGCGGCGCGGGCCGAGGTCATCAGCGCACGGTCGATCGAGGCCATCAGGCGGCCAAACAGGGTGGTGGAAGGCGCGAAGCCGATGGAGGCAGTCTTGGACATTGTCGTCCCTTTCTAAAGGCGCGGCGGATCGCCGCATCTGGGCTGGGGGTAATTTACGTATACCAGATACCAGCCACAACACGTTTGTTTGCATAGCAGCAATTTGCCTTTTGCAACGCAACATAACCATGGGAACCACGCAGTAAGGGCCCGGCCGGCCAGGCAAAAAAAGAAGCCGCCGGAACCGGCGGCCTCTGAAGCGTTCAGCCGCGGCGCCTATTCGGCGGCGACCTTCCGCGGTGGGTCGAGCGCGCCGGAATCGTGGATCTCCGCCACCTGGTGGTCGGTAAAGCCCAAAACCTGGCGCAGGATCTCGTCGGTATGTTCGCCGAGCAGCGGAGAACGCGTGACCTCGGAGGGGCTGTCCGACATCTTGATGGGATTGCCGACCGAGAAGTACTTGCCGCGCTCGGGATGATCCACCTCAACCACGGTGCCGGTGGCGCGCAACGACTGATCCTCGATCAACTCCTTCATCGACAGGATCGGGCCGCAGGGGATGTCGTCCTTGTTGAGGATCTCCATCGCCTCGAACTTGGTCTTGGTCATGGTCCACTGTTCGATGCGGGCGAAGATTTCATTCAGCCGCGACAGCCGGCCAGGGGGCTTGGCGTAGTCGGGGTGGGTCTTCCAGCCGGGCTCGCCGATGACGTCGCAAATCTTCTCCCAGACCGCCGCCTGGGTGATGAAGTAGATGTAGGCATTGGGATCGGTCTCCCAGCCCTTGCATTTCAGGATGCGGCCCGGCTGACCGCCGCCGGAATCGTTGCCGGCGCGCGGTACCGCGTCGCCGAACGGAATCCCTTCGCCGTACTGGCTGTACTCCGTAAGCGGGCCATGGGCGAGGCGCTGCTGATCGCGCAGCTTGACGCGCGCGAGGTTGAGCACGCCATCCTGCATGGAAGCGGTGACCTTCTGACCCTTGCCGGTCACCGTACGCTGATAAAGTGCGGTGACGATGCCGAGCGCCAGATTGAGCCCGGTGCCGCTGTCGCCGATCTGCGCGCCGGTGACCAGCGGCAGGCCGTCGCGAAAGCCGGTGGTCGAAGCCGAGCCGCCGGTGCATTGCGCGACATTCTCGTACACCTTGCAGTCTTCGTAGGGGCCGGGGCCGAATCCCTTGATCGACGCCACAATCAATTTCGGATTGATGCTTTGAATCTTCTCCCAGGGAAATCCCATGCGATCGAGCACGCCGGGGCCGAAATTCTCCACCAGCACGTCGCATTTCTTCATCAATGCGGTGAGGACTTCCTTGCCCTTGGGATTCTTGGTGTCGAGCGTGATCGAGCGCTTGTTGTGGTTGAGCATGGTGAAATACAGGCTGTCGACATTCGGCTTGTCCTGCAATTGACCGCGCGTGATATCGCCAACGCCTGGACGCTCGACCTTGATCACGTCGGCGCCGAACCATGCCAGCAACTGCGTGCAAGTCGGTCCCGACTGGACGTGCGTAAAATCGAGAATGCGAACGCCCTGCAACGCCTTTGTCATGTCCTTCTCTCCTCAAGATGCAATGTTGTCATGCCCGCGAAGGCGGGCATCCAGTAGTCACCATCGATTCCGTCGGGCACCATTTTCGTCTCATGGTCGTTCGGCGGTTACTGGATTCCCCGCCTGCGCGGGGAATGACGCCGGTGGTTACGTTGTCACTTCTTGCGAAGCACGCTTTGCGGGTTGAGGTTGCCGATGCGGCCGCTCTCCGAGCCGGATGCCGGGTCGATCACCGCGTTGATCAGCGTCGGCTTGCCGGAGTCCATGGCCTCGTTCACGGCGCGTTTGAGCTCGTCCGGCGTCGTCGCATTCACGCCAACGCCGCCGAATGCCTCCATCATCTTGTCGTAGCGCGAGTCCTTGACGAACACGGTGGTCGCAACATCCGAACCGCCGGTCGGGTTGACGTCGGTCCCGCGATAGATGCCGTTGTTGTTGAAGATCACGACGCAGACCGGCAGGTTGTAGCGGCAGATGGTCTCGACTTCCATGCCGGAGAAGCCAAAGGCGCTATCGCCTTCGACCGCGAGTACGGGCTTGCCGGTCTCGATCGCAGCGGCGACGGCAAAGCCCATGCCGATGCCCATGACCCCCCAGGTGCCGACGTCCAGGCGCTTGCGCGGCTTGTACATGTCGATCACGCCGCGCGCGAGATCGAGCGTGTTGGCGCCTTCGTTGACGAGGATGGCGTCCGGCCGCTCCTTGATGATGGTGCGCAGGGCGCCGAGCGCGCCGTGATAATCCATCGGCGACTTGTTGTTCATCAGCCGCGGCGCCATCTTGGCGATGTTTTCTTCGCGCTTCGCATTGACGGCGCCGACCCAGTCGGCCGGCGCCGACGGCCAGTTGTTGCCCATCGCTGCAAGCAGCGCGGCTACGCAGGAGCCGATGTCGCCGACCACGGGAGCGGCGATCTCGACATTGGAGTCCATCTCCTTGGGCTCGATGTCGATCTGGATGAATTTCTTCGCCGCCTCGCCCCAGCTCTTGCCCTTGCCGTGCGACAACAGCCAGTTGAGACGCGCGCCGATCAGCATTACCACGTCGGCGTCCTTCAGCACCGTCGAGCGCGCGGCACCCGCACATTGCGGATGGGTGTCAGGCAACAGGCCCTTGGCCATGCTCATCGGCAGGAAGGGAACGCCGCTCTTCTCGACCAGCGCGCGGATGTCGTCATCGGCCTGCGCATAGGCCGCGCCCTTGCCGAGGATAACAAGCGGACGCTTTGCGCTTTTGAGGACATCGAGCGCGCGCGCGACCGCGCTCGGGGCCGGGATCTGGGCCGGCGCCGGGTCGATCACCTTGACGAGCGATTTTGCGCCGGCGTCCGCATTCATGACCTGAGAGAAAAGTTTGGCCGGCAGATCGAGATAGACGCCGCCGGGACGCCCCGAGACGGCGGCGCGGATCGCGCGCGCCAGGCCGATGCCGATGTCGGCGGCATGCAGCACGCGGAACGCCGCCTTGCACAGCGGCTTGGCGATCGCAAGCTGGTCCATCTCTTCGTAGTCGCCCTGCTGCAGGTCGACGATCTCGCGCTCGGATGAACCGCTGATCAGGATCATCGGGAAACAGTTGGTGGTGGCATTGGCCAGCGCGGTCAGGCCGTTGAGGAAGCCGGGGGCGGACACTGTCAGGCAGACGCCGGGGTTCTTGGTCAGGAAGCCTGCGATGGCCGCCGCATTGCCGGCATTCTGCTCGTGGCGGAACGAGATGACGCGTATGCCCGCGGCCTGCGCCATCCGGCCCAAATCGGTGATCGGAATACCGGGCACACCGTAGATCGTGTTGATGCCGTTGAGCTTGAGCGCCTCGATGACGAGATGAAAGCCATCCGTCAGCTCCTGCTCGTCCTTGTTTGCATCAATGTTCTGTACCGTTGCGGGCATTCCGCTTCTCCCTGATCGTCTCTTAATGCGGACGAGTTTGTCGTCTTCCAAATCGTCGCCCAAACAAGGACCGTGGTTAGCTAAAGAGTTCTTGTCCGTGGGCTTCGACATAGGCGGCAAGGCCGAGCGTGTGATCGCGTGCACGCTTTTCCGCAAGCTCGGTATTACGCTCTTCCAGCGCTTCGATGATGGCCATGTGCTCGGGCAACGATACTGCGGTGCGGTCGGTCCGCCCGATCGTGAGTTGCCGGTAACCACGCACATGCAACAGGATATCGTTGGTCATGTCGACCAGCGTCGGCGACTCGCTGAGCGAGATCAGCGCCTGATGGAAGGCGATGTTGGCCTTCGAATATTCCTCGACGTGGTCCTGCGGCAGGCGATCCTTGCCGAAATTCCTGAAAAAGTCGCGCAACGCGGAAATGTCTTTTTTGCGCGCGGTGGTCGTGATCAGCCGCGCCGCCATACTCTCGAGTGCGGCCCAGGCCCGGATCATGTCGACGATCTCGCTCTTGGTCCGGCGCACGACGACAATGCCGCGGCGCGGCACGGTCTTGACGAAGCCGTCCTGCTCCAGCATCGCGATCGCCTCGCGGATCGGGGTCCGGCTGACACCGAGTCGTTCCGACAGCGCACGCTCGTCGAGCATCACCGGGTCGGGCGTCGTATAGATGTCCATCTTCAGGATCGCTTCCTTCAAGGCTTCATAGGCCTTGTTCTTGAAGCTGGTCTCCGGAGCTATTCGGACGATTGCAATCTCTGCCTCGGCCATGGTGGGCGATGCCTTGCTTGGTTTCCGTAGGGGCACGACTGATCTCCCGCGCGGGAGACGTCTCTGTACCAGAATATCGGGTTTATTTTTGGCATACCAAATGCCAGAATGTCAAGTTGCCCGTGTTTTCAGCATTTCCCTCCGTTGCCCTGCCTTGACAATTCCGTCTCTGGCATACCAAATGCCATACCCGCCGGTTGTTCGGTGGCCGGACCCGATGCCGCAGCAGGCGGGTTAGGCATTCTTGCCGGTCACTGGGAACACCGCTTGAAGTGCGCAGGCAATGGTCCTGAGGTCCGCACCCGCTGCCGACGAGCCAAGAAACAGACGTTCAAGGAGGAAGCCAATGTCGAATTCCAAGGATGCGGTCCGCAAAATCCTCGATCTGGTCAAGGCGGACAAACGCACAAGCCTGACGGCCCCCGAAGGCAAGCTGGTGTGCGATGCCTATGGGATTCCCGTTCCCAAAGAGGGCGTCGCCAAATCCGCAAGCGAGGCGGCCAGGATCGCGACCGACATGGGCTTTCCGGTCGTCATGAAGATTGTCTCGCCGGATATTCTTCACAAGACCGAAGCCGGCGGCGTGATGGTAGGGGTGAAAACCGCCGCGGATGTCGAAAAGAATTACGCGACCATCTTGGCGAATGCCAAGAAGTACAAATCCGACGCCAAGATCGAAGGCATCCAGGTCCAGCAGATGCTGGCCGGCGGCACCGAGGTCATCGTCGGCTCGATCACCGACGGCTCGTTCGGCAAGCTGGTGGCCTTTGGCCTCGGCGGCGTGCTGGTCGAGGTGCTGAAGGACGTTACCTTCCGTCTCGCTCCCGCCACCAAGAACGATGCACTGTCGATGCTGGACGGCATCCAGGCGCACGACATGCTGAAGGGCGTGCGCGGCAGCGACCCGGTCAACCGCGAGGCGCTGGCCGACATCATCATCAAGGTGTCGCAGCTGGTCAGCGACTTCCCCGAAATCGTCGAACTCGATCTCAACCCGGTATTCGCCACCAGGAAGGATGCCATCGCCGCCGACGTCCGCATCGTCGTTGACTTCGACTACAAGCCGCGCCCGGCGCCGCGCTCGAATGAGGAAATTGTCGCCGCGATGAACCGCATCATGCAGCCGAAGGCGGTTGCGGTGATTGGCGCTTCCGCCGAAGACGGCAAGATCGGCAACTCGGTGATGAAAAATCTGATCAACGGCGGCTACAAGGGCGAGATCTATCCGATCCATCCGAAGGCGGCCGAGATTCTGGGTTACAAGGCCTACAAGAGCGTCAAGGACGTACCGGGCGTGATCGACACCGCGGTGTTCGCGATCCCTGCAAAATTCGTCGCCGGCGCGCTGGTCGAATGCGGCGAGAAGAAAATTCCCGGCGCGGTTCTGATTCCTTCGGGCTTTGCGGAAGCGGGTGCGCCCGAATTGCAGGCTGAGATCGTCGAGATCGGCAAGAAGTACAACGTCCGCCTGATGGGGCCGAACATCTACGGCTTCTACTATACCCCGGCCAATCTCTGCGCCACGTTCTGCACCGCCTACGACGTCAAGGGCCATGCCGCGCTGTCGTCGCAGTCCGGCGGCATCGGCATGGCGATCATCGGTTTCTCGCGCTCCGCCAAGATGGGCGTTTCCGCGATCGTCGGCCTCGGCAACAAGTCCGATATCGACGAGGACGATCTGCTGGCCTTCTTCGAGCAGGACCCGAACACCAATCTGATCGCGCAGCACTGCGAAGATTTGAAAGACGGTCGCGCCTTCGCCGAAGCCGCCAAGCGCGTCTCCAGGAAGAAGCCGGTGGTGGTGCTGAAGGCGGGCCGGACCTCTGCCGGTGCCAAGGCCGCATCCTCGCACACCGGCGCGCTCGCCGGCAACGACAAGATCTACGAGGACGTGTTCAAGCAGTCCGGCGTGATCCGCGCCCGCAGCTTGAGGCAATTGCTCGAGTTCGCGCGCGGCCTGCCGGTGCTGCCGACGCCGAAGGGCGAGAATATCCTGATCATCACCGGCGCCGGCGGCTCGGGCGTGCTGTTGTCGGATTCCGTGGTCGACAACGGGCTGTCACTGATGGCGATGCCGCCGGACCTCGACGCCGCGTTCCGCAAGTTCATTCCGCCGTTCGGCGCCGCCGGAAACCCGGTCGATATCACCGGCGGCGAGCCGCCGATCACCTACGTCAACACCGTCAGGCTCGGCCTGTCCGATGATCGCATCCATTCGCTGATCCTCGGCTACTGGCACACCATCGTTACCCCACCGATGGTGTTTGCCCGAAACATGGTCGAGGTGAAGAAGGAGATGGAGGCCAAGGGCTTCGTGAAGCCGATGGTCGCCTCGCTCGCCGGCGACGTCGAGGTCGAGGAGGCCGCGGAGTATCTCTACCAGAACGGCATCCCGGCCTATGCCTACTCGACGGAATTGCCGGTCGAGGTGCTGGGGGCCAAGTACAAATGGGCGCGCGGCGCGGGCCTGCTCTAAGTCTTGAACGCGAGATGCCGCTTCGGACAGTCCGGAGCGGCGCTTAACTCGCCGGAGCGGCGCTTAACTTGGGGAATGTAAGGCACAGCGGAATTTGTAAATCGAGCAGCGAACACGCCTTCACATCTCAGGAATGCAGGTCGCGATGAAGAGAAACGTGATCCGGCGCAGGCTGATCGAGCCGAAATCCCCGGCGGACAACGAGTCCAGAGACGGTGGCGTGCAATCCGTCGATCGTGCTCTTCTCATTATTGAAACGCTGGCCGAAGACGATGAGGGATATCGGCTAAGCGATCTTTCCGTCCGCACCGGCCTGTCGACCTCGACCGTTCATCGCCTGCTGGCGACGCTGGAAAAGCGCCGCTTCGTGCAATTCGACCGCTATGAATCCAAATGGCATGTGGGCGCACAGAGCTTTGCCGTCGGAGCCACCTTTGCCCGCCGCCGCAACTTCGTGGCGCAGGCCATGCCGTATTTGCGCAAGTTGCGCGACCAGACCCGGGAAACCGCGAATCTTGCGGTGGTCGACGATGAATCCATCATCGTGCTGACCCGCATGGAAAGCCGCGAGATCATGCGTTCGCTCACCAAGGTCGGCGGCCGCGTCGCGATGGTGGCGTCCGGCGTCGGCAAGGCGGTGCTCGCGACCTATTCCGACGAAGACGTCAACGCAATCATCCACCGGCAAGGCATGCCGCGTTTGACGGAAAAGTCGATCGTGCGGCCGAGCGAATTGTTCAAAGAGCTGCAAGCGATCCGGCGACAGGGCTACGCCGTCGATGATGAGGAAGCGCGCATCGGACTGCGCTGCGTCGCCGCCGTGGTCTACAACGATTGCAGCGAGCCGCTCGCGGCGATTTCGGTGTCCGGCATGACCAGCCGGCTAACCGATGACCGGCTGCCGGCCCTTGGCAGGATTGTGCATGAGGTTGCAGCTGAGCTGACCGCTGTGCTTGGCGGCGTGATGCCAGCAGCGAAATCTGCCTAACGACCGCCGCGTCATTGCGACCCGTTGGCTCCTCGCGACGAACTTACTTTGCATTTTCATCGCATAACTAATCCAAGCAATTGATTTGGTGCACCTTTCACAAATGCTCCCATGGTGCGGGAAATAAAATCTGCTGCGTTGAGATCGCACGTCCGCATCGCGATGATTGTCCCGGTTCTACATCGTTGAGCGAGGTGCGAAATGGCGAAGATGCGAGCGATCGATGCTGCGGTGCGCGTTCTGGAAAAGGAAGGCGTCGTTACCGCGTTCGGCGTTCCCGGCGCCGCGATCAATCCGTTGTACTCAGCCTTGAAGAAGCGCGGCTCGATCAGTCACATTCTGGCCCGCCACGTCGAGGGTGCCTCGCACATGGCGGAAGGCTATACCCGGGCCAAGGCGGGCAATATCGGCGTCTGCATCGGCACGTCGGGACCTGCCGGCACCGACATGATCACGGGTCTTTATTCGGCAATCGCCGATTCGATCCCGATCCTTTGCATCACCGGGCAAGCGCCGCGTGCGCGCCTCTACAAGGAAGACTTTCAGGCCGTCGATATCGAATCGATCGCAAAACCGGTGACGAAGTGGGCGGTGACCGTGCGTGAACCGGCGCTGGTGCCGCGCGTTTTCAGCCAGGCCTTCCACATCATGCGTTCAGGACGTCCGGGTCCGGTGCTGATCGACCTGCCGCTCGATGTGCAGCTTGCAGAAATCGAGTTCGACGACGAAACCTATCACCCTATGGCCGTCTACAAGCCGGCCGCCACCCGCAAACAGATCGAGAAGGCGCTCGACATGCTCAATGCCGCGGAGCGTCCGCTGATCGTGGCGGGTGGCGGCGTCATCAACGCCGATGCATCCGAGCTTCTCGTGGCCTTCGCCGAGATCGTCAACGTACCGGTGGTGCCGACGCTGATGGGCTGGGGCGCCATTCCGGATGACCACGTTCTGATGGCGGGGATGGTCGGATTGCAGACCAGCCATCGCTACGGCAACGCGACCATGCTGGAATCCGATTTCGTGCTTGGCATCGGCAACCGCTGGGCCAACCGGCACACTGGCTCGATCGAGACCTACACCAAGGGGCGTACTTTCGTGCATGTCGATATCGAGCCGACCCAGATCGGACGCGTCTTCAATCCCGATCTTGGCATCGTCTCCGATGCCAAGGCCGCGCTTGAGCTGTTCGTTACGGTCGCAAAGGAACGGCTGAAATCCGGCAGGCTGAAGAAGCGGCAGGCCTGGCCCGCGGCATGCCAGGATCGCAAGCGCTCGATGCTGCGCAAGAGCCACTTCGACAACGTGCCGATCAAGCCGCAACGCGTCTACGAAGAGATGAGCAAGGCGTTCGGGCGCGATACCTGCTATGTCAGCGTGATCGGGTTGTCGCAGATCGCCGGCGCGCAATTCCTTGGCGTCTATCATCCGCGCAACTGGATCAATGCCGGACAGGCAGGTCCCCTGGGTTGGACGCTTCCCGCGGCGCTGGGCGTGCGTGCCGCCGATCCGGCCCGCGAGATCGTGGCGCTGTCGGGCGACTACGATTTTCAGTTCCTGATCGAAGAGCTCGCGGTCGGCGCGCAGTTCAAATTGCCCTATATCCATGTCGTCGTGAACAATTCCTATCTCGGATTGATCCGTCAGGCGCAGCGCGGCTTCGACATGGACTATCATGTGCAGCTGTCGTTCGAGAACATCAACGCGCCCGAACTTGGAGTTTATGGCGTGGATCACGTCGCGGTCGCCGAGGGCCTCGGCTGCAAGGCGATCCGCGTCACCGATCCCAGGGATGCGCAGGCGGCGTTCGCGGCCGCGCGCGAGCTGATGACGAAGTACAGCGTGCCGGTCGTGGTCGAGTTCATCCTCGAACGCGTCACCAATATCGCGATGGGTACCGAGATCGACAACATCGTCGAGTTCGAGGAGATTCTCGATCTCACGCTCGACGACGTACCCGTGAGCCCGGACGCGACGCGACGAGACAGGCTTGTGCCGGTCTGAGCGGCGATTCAATCCGGATTGATCAACACCCCAGCCGGGCAACCCGAGGATATCAGGTCATGCCGAAATTTGCCGCCAATCTGACAATGCTTTTCGGAGAACTGCCGTTCCTGGAACGCTTTGCGGCGGCCAAGGCTGCCGGCTTCGGCGGCGTGGAATATCTGTTTCCTTACGATTTCGAAAAGGCGGCGTTGCGCGAGCAGTTGCAACAGCATGGACTTACGCAAGTACTGCACAATCTCCCAGCGGGTAATTGGGCAGCCGGCGAGCGGGGAATCGCCATTTTCCCGGATCGGGTAGATGAATTTCGCGACGGCGTCCTGCGCGCCATCGACTATGCGACGGCACGGACAGCGCAGGCCCTTCAGATCATCTCCGATGTCGGGTCCGACAATCTGTTCATTCAGTATGACATCTACCACATGCAGGTGATGGAGGGCGACATCGCGCGAACGCTGCAAAAACATCTCGATCGTATCGCGCATGTTCAACTGGCCGACAATCCCGGTCGCAATGAACCTGGCACGGGAGAGATCAATTACCCCTTCCTGTTTAGATGTCTCGACAGGATCGGATATCGCGGCTGGATTGGTTGCGAATACAAGCCGAAGACCACCACCACTGAAGGCCTCGGCTGGTATGCGATAGAAACGGCCGACACATAGTCGAGCACAAATAAGGAAACCCGAAATGATGGATGTTGGCTTCATTGGCCTGGGGACGATGGGACGTCCGATGGCAAGTCATCTTCAGGCTGCCGGACACCGGCTGTTTCTTCAGGACGTCGGGCCCATTGCGCCAGAGCTCGTTGCCGCAGGCGGCGTCGTCTGCAAATCGGGCACGCAGGTTGCCGAGCAATCCGATGTCATCATCATCATGGTGCCGGATACACCGGACGTGGATGTGGTCCTGTTCGGTCCGAATGGCGTGGCGGAAGGGCTCTCGAAAGGCAAGATCGTCGTCGACATGAGTTCGATCTCGCCGCTCGCGACCAAGGAATTCGCAAAGAAGATCAACGCGCGTGGCGCGGATTATCTCGACGCCCCGGTTTCCGGCGGCGAGGTTGGCGCGAAGGCCGCATCCCTGACGATCATGGTTGGCGGGCCGGAGCGGGCATTCAACATCGTGAAGCCTCTGCTCGAAAGGATGGGCAAGAACGTAACGCTCGTTGGCGGAAACGGCGATGGCCAGACCACCAAGGTCGCCAACCAGATCATCGTCGCGCTGACGATCGAGGCGGTCGGGGAAGCGCTGTTGTTTGCGTCAAAGGCCGGCGCCGATCCGCAACTCGTGCGGCAGGCGCTGATGGGCGGCTTCGCGTCCTCGCGCATCCTGGAGGTGCACGGCGAACGCATGGTGAAGCGGAACTTCGATCCCGGTTTCCGCATCGAATTGCACCAGAAGGATCTCAATCTGGCACTGGAGGGCGCGCGAGCCCTTGGCCTTTCATTGCCTAATACGGCCGTGGCCCAGCAATTGTTCAATTCCTGCACCGCGCATGGCGGCAAGGCCTGGGACCATTCCGCGATGGTGAGGGCGCTGGAGATGATGGCAAGCCATGAAATCGGTAAATCGACCCGGCCGAAATCAGGCCGCGAATATCGATTGTCGTCCTCTGTTGCTTGATATCGTTGCCGGCGGGCAGCAGCCTGTCGGGTCCGCAAATGGAACCGTTGGAACTATCGGAACCTTCATTCTTCCCGCCTGTTGATGGTTATCAATTTCGACTGGAGGACATGATGAACAATCGTTTTGCCGTTTCGC
>WNGO01001548.1_pt1 | contig 14826 bp, 11 predicted proteins | sample 5400511 | NCBI WGS metagenome assembly WNGO01 (sample SAMN13153380, study PRJNA577476) | soil metagenome | isolation source: 20 cm soil or saprolite under Garry oak tree replicate 2 | place: USA:California | collected 2016-06-15 | reverse complement strand
GATTCTACAGAGGAGAACGATATCGCCCAGCTCTATCTGATCTCGCCGAACGGCGGCGAGGCTTTTCCTATCACAGAAGGAGAGGAGGAAGTCCACGCTTTTGCCTGGTCCCCGGACTCTCGCACGCTGTACTTCGCAACCCGCGCTCCCTGGGCGAAGGCGCAAAAGGATGCTTACAAGAAAGAGTGGAAAGACGTTTCGCAATATCGCGCTGCCGAGCGTGGGGACACAATCTTTAGTCTCGCGGTTGCTGACGCCATCTCACGCCACCTTGCGGCAGGCAACCAAGCGAAGGACGATGCGGAGAATGACAAAACTTCGGATGCGACTCCTGGATCCCGTGCTCTAGCCGGCAGCGAGTGGAAGGTGCAACAGTTGAAAGCTTCTCCTGACGGGCGCAAACTCGCATTCGTTACGACATCAATTTCCGAGCGTCAAGAAAAAGTAGAAGAATTCGAACTTTTCTCGCTTGATCTAGCCAGCGCCTCACCAGACCGGCCGGCTCGCCAATTGACCCGTAACCAGGCAGTTGAAGACGAAATTGACTGGACAAATGACAGCAAGCACATTTTCTTCCAGGTCGGCATCGGCTCGGTGGAAGGGAAGTACCTTGACACGCAGCGGCGGCTCTATTGGGTGGATGCCGATAGTGGAGCGGTCCAACGTTGGGGCGCCGATTTCGGTGGCGAAGTTTCTCGTTATACGTTGAACCCGAATGGCGGAGTTTTTGCTACCGGAGTTCTAGGTACCGAAGTTCAAGTGTATTCTCAGACTCAACCATCAGCCTCCCTTTCACCGCAAACTGGCTGGTCTGGAACCTATGAGCGCCTGGCGGCTGCCAGTCATTCCCCGCGAATTGCTTTCACATATTCGAGTCTGCAAAGACCTACCGAGGTTTATTTGGCTGAAAGCGTCGAGCAATTGCGGCAAGCCAAGCCGATCACTGCTTTCAACAAGTTATTTACCGAGCGCGCTCTGCCTCAGGGAAAATCGTACCGTTGGACCGCCGATGATGGCACGAACGTTGAAGGCATGCTGATTTATCCGCCGGGAAAATTCGACACGAAAAACCTGCCCACATTTGTGTTTATTCACGGAGGTCCTGCTGCTGCCGATGGCAATCACTTCGAGGCCGACTGGTATCAGTGGGATCGATTGGCCGCTACCCAGGGATGGCTGGTCTTCGAACCCAATTACCGCGGTTCCAGCGGCTACGGCGACAAATTCCTCATGCAGATTGTTCCCGAAATTGTCTCCCGCCCGGGCAAAGATATTTTGGAAGGCGTAGATGCCCTGTTGAAAGATGGGATTGCCGACCCAAAACACCTAGCGGTTGGGGGTTACAGTTATGGCGGATACATGACCAACTGGCTCATCACCCAAACCACACGGTTCAACGTCGCAGTCACCGGAGCAAGCGCGGTGGAGCACGTCGCCAACTGGGGCAATGACGATACGACTTTCGATGATGCCTACTTTCTCGGTGGTCTTCCCTGGGAAGCCCAGCAGCGATATCACGATGAAGCTGCGATCTTCCAGATCAATAAAGTTCGCACTCCTACCCACATCGTGGCAGGAGCGAACGATATTCGCGTGGCTGTTTCACAGAATTATTTGCTTGATCATGCTTTGCACAATTTGGGCGTGCCCAGCACGCTGCTTATCTTTCCTGGTGAAGGCCACTCGCTTTCGAAAAATCCTTGGCACGGCAAGATTAAAGTTCGCGAAGAACTTAAGTGGCTGCAAAAGTACGGTGGAGTCACTTCCAAGCCGGAATGAAATACGCGGTTTTGCGGCTACCGTCCCGTGGGTTTTCCGGAGGTGCTGGCCAGCTTGACTCGGCCAGATTCAGTGGCGTAACGGGCTATGCCTTTGTAGAGAGCTTCAGCTATCTGCTGGCGGTAAGCTGAGTTTTGCAGATTGTTCTCATCAGTTGGGCTGCTGACGAATGAAACTTCCGCCAAAATCGCCGGCATTGAGGTTCCGGTCAGCACTACGTACTGAGCTTCCTTTACGCCGCGATCACGGAGGCCCGAGGTGTTGGTCTTAAGCATCTCGTATAGCTCTCGTTGCACACTGCTTGCGACGCGCCGCGATTGTTGCACTTTTTCTCGGATATCTACGTTGGTCCAACTAACACTCTGCGCCGCCGCTGCATCAGAATCTGTTTCGCGAGTTCTTGCATGCAGCGAGGAGTAAGTGTTGGTGTAATAAGTTTCCACTCCCCGGGCGGTTGACAGGGCGCTGTAATTGGCATGGATGGAGACAAACAGATCTGCTCGCGAAAGGTTCGCGATTTCCGCGCGTTTTTCTAAGGCAACGTAATTGTCGTCATTACGCGTATAGATAACTTCAGCGTCCAAACCGTTCTCGACCAGTTTTCCTAAGCGCTCCACAATGTCGAGCACCAGATCTTTTTCCATCAAACCTTTGCGTCCCACGGTTCCCAAATCCCAACCCCCATGTCCGGGATCCAGAGCAATACGGAACTTGAGGGCATGCATCGGTGCCGGAGTCGCGGGTCGGCTGCCCAATTCCTGGTTCGAAGAAAGCAATTGCTTAGCGGGCTGAGCGATAGGACTTGGAGTAAACAGATTTAATTTCGCGCTCGGCTGAGCAGTTGCTCCGGACCGGCGAAGTTCCACCAGTAAACGGTATGGATTGGATTCGAGACTGACCGAAAAATTCGATCCTCCCTTAGTCTCCAAAACAACTCTCGACACCCCTGGCATGGGCTGTGCGACGCGAATCCGCACTAGCAGTTCGTCCCCAACCTCGATTGTCTTCCCGAAAAGTCCTGGCGCAAGCGCAGTATCGTGAATGTCGAAATAAATTCGTTCCGGCTGGCTGAGTCGATGCGCCTCGTACTGCACTTGGTCCTTGAGATCGATGGCTACCGTGCTGGAAGTCGCCGAGGACCAGTGTCGTATGCCAGTCACCTGCGGAAGCAGGGCAAGTTTTTCCCGTGTGTTTGAAACGGAGTCATTATAGTTTGCGAGCGGTAGCTCGGAACCCACATTCGACCGCTCAGTTTCTTCTGCTGGTGCGATTTGCTTGGTTCCGGCAGATGGCTCCGCGGCGCCCGACATTGTGGGAGTGATCGGCTTTGCGGTGCGCTGGATATTCCACCACACCGCCACTCCCAGCGCCAACGCGACGACAACCATGAGAAGGACGACTTTCAGACCTGGTCTGGAGTCGTTGAGATCGCTCTCGCTGACGATCGCTGCTACGCCATGCTGTTCCAGGCTGGATTCGGCGGGAACCTGTGCTTTCGACTCATGCTCCGTATCCGTTGCTTGGGTCTGCGAGGTTTCGACCGGTTGCTTATTACTCCCCACCACTTGCTGGGAAATTTCAGCCAGGCGATCTTCCTCTTCCGGTCTCAAAGCCGAAAGGATCAGTTCAGCCAACAGGTTCAAGCTGCGCACATCGCTGTCATTGAAGCCGTAGCACTCGGTGGAGAAAGCCTCCAGCAATCCAATGACGCTATGCCGTCCGGTGAGAGGCACGGCCACCATCGAGCGTGCGCCCAAGGCGCGGCACGCCCCCACATTCACCCGGAGGTCCGTTTCCGCGTCGTCACAACGAACAATTTCTTCCCGGCGCAGGCACGCTCCCGAGAAACCCGAATTTGGATCCAGGCGAACTCCGGCGTCGGGCGCAATGCTTCCCGCAGATGCCCGGCAGACGATCGCATCTCCTTCCGCTAAGGCGATGGCAATGCCATCCGCCCCAGTGATGGCTAATGCCCGTTCTGCTACCAACTGAAGAACTTCATCGAGGACAAATTGCTCTAACTCCCAAACGTCATCAGTACTGAGTTGGACCCCCCTTCGAACCTCTCGGGCACGACGCTGACGGATTTGCTCGTGCAGGGAAGAAAAAGCCAAAAGCGCCTGTAAAGCTTCCCGTCCTGCTACTGGAGATGAAGCAGTTTCCCATTCTCGAGGCCCCCCTAAGTCGAGTGTCTCGATCGCTGGGTCCAGGTTCGCGTTGGTCAAACTGGTGCTCATGTAAGCTAGAAAAATCACCGCAGTTTACTACGTTTGTCCAGTGTTAACGCCGGGGAAGCGCTTGTCAATTCACCAGTTGCGTACCTCCGACTTAGCGCCATCTGCAACCGGTTGCAGTCTGTAAATTACAGCTGTTCCCATACAGTCGCAATCTTTCTTACGCGCACGAAGGTTGGGATGATCGAATGCTCTTTGGTAAGCGAGGGTTGGGTCGCCTCGCGGACGTGGTAGCTTCGTGCCATTTGCACTCCCCTGAGGTTCAGCATATCCTTAGATTTTGGAAGCAGTTACAGGCTGTGTTGGGTGAGCAAAGAGAGTAAAAAATCACGCTGGAAGTGGCCCCTGGGTGTTGTCGCTACCGGGATTGCCGGGGCCGCTGTTGTGGTCTTGCGCGGTTGCTGGCACGGGAAGATGAGTTGGCCGATTCGTGTGCAGGAACATTCCTACCAGGTTTGCCTGGGCTGTGGGATCAAGAGGCTATTCGATGAGCAGGACTTTCGAGCCTTCGGACCCTACAGCTACGACCTCAACCGGCTCATTGCCTGGCAGCGAGCCCAGCGCGAAAAGGCTTTACGCCAAGCGGTTGCTTCGGCGCAGCGCCCTGCCTCCTAAGGTTTTCTGAACCAGCCCGGTTACTGAGAGGTTTCCGGTGTCAGAGCTAAGATTTGGGCAATGGGATCTGTGCCCTATGCGTCTGAGTATGTCGAGATCCGCCAGCTAGAAGCTTCGTCTAAAAAGCCACGTCGGTACCGCCACGGCATTCATCGGTTGGCGTACGTAAATCTGGATCGTTCTAACGGTGGCATTCTCCGGAATCTTAATGAGACGGGCATCGCGCTGCAGGCGGTTGCACCCTTGCGCGAGAACCAACAGGTTCACGTCCGCTTTGAGTTGACGTCTCCTCGGATTCGCGTCGAAACCCTCGGCCGGATTCGTTGGGCCGACAACTTTGGACAGGCAGGCATCCAGTTTCTCGATCTTCCAGAGCAGACGCGGCGGTTGCTTAAAGAATGGATTTTCACCCAAGTTGTTGCCGACGCCTACCGCGGTTCGAAGGAATCGATTTTCGTCCAACCGGAAAGTGAGATTAACCTTCTCTTTTCGCCTACTACCCGCCCGACGATCGCTCTGGATTCTGAGGTTCTCTGCGCGTCAGATTCCGAGTTTAGCGAAGACGCGATGGTGCGTTTCCTATGGTGTCCCGTTGCGATTTCAGCCGGCAGTCTTTCATGGCTGGTAGATAGTTTGATTTTAGTATCCGCCGTGTTGCTGTTCTTAACGCTCTCGTTGGTTATGACTCATTCTCTTCCCGCTTGGACTGTAGTGGTGGCTTTAGGCCTTGGGGTAGCCTGCCTTTTCACGACGCTTTATTGGTTCTTGTTCACGATCTGGATAGGTGCCACGCCTGGGGTGAGTCTGGTGCAGCGGGCTTGGGTCAATTCGGAAAGTGCCGGTCTGCGCGAAGCAGAGAGACCGCGTTTTCGTTGAGGTTGCTCAGAAGGTGCAAAATAACCTAGACGGTAAGGTACTGTTGCTCAAGCCAAAGTTGCAGGTTGCGTTTCACACCGCCATCCATTTCCAGAAATCGAATTCCGGCATTGCCTTGCTTATCGGTCCACGCAAGCTCACCCTGAAATTTGACCGACAGCTTGGTCCCGGGGAGGGCGAAGCTGACTTTGACCGGGCCGCCCGCCGCCAATTTTTGAGGAGCACGAATTCCGATTCCACCCTGACTTAGGTTCACGAGTTTAGCGGTGACCCGTTTGCGAGGTCCACAGGTGAGCGCTACTGGCACATGCAACGGTTGTCTATGATAGCGCAGCCTTCCATCCAGAATCATGTTCCGCGCTGCCGACAACGTATGCACGGCCTGCTCCACCGAGATCGGTTTTTGAAATTCAAAAGATGGCTGCTGAATTTTTCCCGTAGTGCGATCACGCTGGCCGCGCAGGACAACCACGGGTACTGACTTGTTGATGAGGTCGTTCTGCAACTCGCGCAAAAAATCGCCGGCTCCATCCAGGTCACAATCGACGATCACCGCATCGATCTTCGCTCTAGATAGCTTCGCCCGAGCGCGGTCCGGATGGGCTTCGACGTCCACCCCAATGTGAAGCCCGCCAAGAATGCATTCCAGTACGCTGATCTCCTGCCAGTCGCGTGAAACAACCATAGAAGAGAGTGTCATTCCTTCACTCTAGCTGTGGTTGTAAGGTTCGCCCTAGATAACCAAGGTAATTGAGACCCAGAAACCAGAAACTAGAAACAGGAAACTGGTTCAAGCATAGCTACGCTCGCGCCGCTCTTTCCTGGTTTCGGTACCAGTCGATGGTGCGCCGCAGACCTTCCTCGAAATCGACCTTGGGAGTGTAGCCAAGATGCTTTTTAGCTCGAGACAGGTCTGCGAGGGAATGTTTCACGTCCCCTGCCCTCTCCGGCCCATAAGTCACGCTTCCCGGGTAGCCAGTAAGTTTCTTGAGAATCTGAAAAGTCTCATTGAGATCGACTCGCCGCCCGGTGGCAATGTTGAACACGCGTCCCGCGACTTCATTCGCGGCTGCTTTGCAGGCCAGCAAGTTGGCTTCGACAGCATTGTCCACATAAGTAAAGTCACGGCTTTGCTTTCCGTCCCCGAGGATCGTTGGCTGTTCGCCCTTGAGCATCTGGGTAATAAATTTAGCTAGAACACCCGAATACGGCGAAGTCGGATCCTGACGCGGTCCAAAAATATTGAAGTAGCGCAAGCAGACGGTCTCCAATCCATAACAGCGGTAAAAGGAAATCATGTAGTGTTCGCTGGCTAATTTCGCCACTGCATAGGGAGAGATTGGATTCGGTGTCATCTCCTCGTGCTTGGGCAACGTCGGCGTATCGCCGTAAGCGGACGAAGAAGCTGCATAAACTACGCGTTTAACTTTCGCGTCACGTGCGGCCATTAGGAGGTTAACGGTACCGTCCAGATTGGCGCGATTGCTGCCCAGCGGGTCTAGCACCGATTTCGGGACCGAGGGGACCGCGGCCTCGTGCAGAACATAATCCGCGCCACGACATGCGTTGTATATCGCTTGAAGATCGAGCAAGTCCGCTTCCTGAAAATCAATGCGATGCAGAATCTCAGCCAGATTTTCGCGCTTGCCAGTAGAAAGGTTGTCAATTCCACGCACCTGATCGCCTTGCGCAAGTACCGCTCGTGCCAGCGCTGATCCGATGAAGCCAGCAACTCCAGTAATCAGATATGTCGCCATAAGTATTTCATCATATCGGATGCTTGCGTGGAGTAGCGTCTAAGGACGCACAAAAGTAACGGCGAAAGGTTTTGCAGCAGAATTTCTCTACTAAATAGTTAGTTGCCTGATTTCAGTTTCTGGCTCTCGCTGACCAAAAGGCTGAACTCGGCCCGGGTGAGTGTCTGGTTGTTCTGGAAAAATCTTGCCAGGGCGTTCAGGGCGGCACCGGCATTCATGATCATCAGCAAATCGGGAACCGCGGCGACTGGCTCCGCAGCATTGGTCGCTGATGCGAGCGGAGAGCTCCCACCTGAGCACGACAGGATTAATTCTTCCAACTGTACCTGAGCTTCCTTGCTGATTTCAGTAAACGAGATTCCCATACCCAACGGCGGATACGACGTGCGTACGACGCCCTTTACTCGCACTCCAATTCCATTCACCGTAATTAACATGTCTACGGCAGTATTGACCTGAGAGGTGGCTTGCAGCTCTACGTAACAGCCGCTACGGCTGATGTCGCTGACGGCTGCCCGTGTACGCACATCGATCCCTTCCGTGTGAAATTCGGCGTTGCCGTTGCACTTGTACCGCACATCCCGCCGCCGTTCTAGGCTGGCAATGCGAGAGCTATCCTCACTTGGGATGATGGCGATGCCCGGGTTTGCTTCTGCTGATTTCACACCATACATCTCCGTCCGGCGGTCCATAGCCAGTTGTGAGCTCGACTGCCTGAACCCAAAGCTCATTCATACACACGTCGTCTACTTGATCCTATAAACGATGGCTGCCCTACGAATGTCTGGCACAGACGGCGGGCTTACGAAAGGTCAGAAGGGTTCGTTTTCGGGAGAGGGTTTACAAATGGGCGGCGTAGTTTTCTGTTTCGACTTTTATCTGCTTCCAGAGTTCCTCCCTTCCAGCTCCCGTTCTGGCCGAGTAGGGGACAATATTCGCTCGGGGATGTTCCTGTGCTATGGTGCGCACCGCATTCCCCAGTTGATTTCCCGACAGCCGGTCACTCTTCGTGGCGACTATAACCAACGAACGACCGCTTGATTCCAGGAAATCCAGCAACTGCCGGTCACTTGCCTGCGGAGCTACATTGACGTCCACTAATGCCAGGCATAGCGCCAGACAGGAGCGCTCTTTAAGATAAGGCTCGATGAAGCTCGGCCATTGCTCGGATACTTCTCGCGATACTTTCGCATACCCATACCCGGGCAGATCGGCAAAGATCAATTCCGGTCTAGGTTTTCCCGGCCAGCGCACTTCAAAAAAATTGATGGACCGGGTTCGCCCAGGAGTGGAGCTGGTTTTGGCTACCTTAGCTCCCAGGAGCGAGTTGATCACGCTTGATTTCCCCACATTGGATCGTCCCAGGAACGCCACCTCAGGAAAAGTGGGTGCAGGAAAATGGCTGGGGTCGCTCGCAGACATCAGAAATCGTGAAATCACGCGCATATTGGAAAGCAACTGAGAACTGAGAACCTCAAAACAGGGAACCGAAGATATTCTTGCTCATCATTCCAACCCGAGCGGCCGCTTGTTATTCACGTCCTCTTCCTTGAGCGGCTTAAATCTGTGCCAGAGATACAGAGCACCGGCAACCAGTATCCCAATCCCGGCACTGATCAGCAAAAACCAGCGATAGGCGGGCAGCCAGAGCACAAGGGTTGCAATTACCGCAACTACGGCGATTAATCCCGTCACCCCTCGGAAATAGCCGCTCTTTTGTGGTTCTGCATTCATCGGACCCAGTTCTAGTTCATTTTAGCGCAGCAAAAAGGCCCGCATGATGCGGGCCGGGGTTGGAGAACTCGGAAATACGAAATTACTGATGCGCCGCGGGGCCTTCTCCGGGCCGAGTAATCGGCGCGATCGGCTGTGCCGGTTCTTCTCCTAACGCGGTGAGAGGCTTTTCCAAAGCCACGGCTAGCACCTGGTCCATGGTGTCAACGAAATGTAGCTTCATCGCGTTCCGCAGATTCTCCGGGACTTCCGCCAGATCTTTCTCATTGTCCTGGGGCAGGATGACTTCAAATAATCCGGCCCGATGGGCTGCCAGAAGCTTTTCCTTGAGGCCGCCGATGGCAAGCACTTTGCCGCGCAGCGTAATCTCTCCGGTCATGGCCAAATCCCGGCGCACGGGAATCTTGCTCAACGAACTGGCAATCGCCGTCGCAATGGTGATTCCAGCGGATGGCCCATCTTTCGGAATTGCGCCCTCAGGGACATGCACATGGATATCCAGATTGCGGTAAAAATCCCGTGACAATCCCAACCGGCCGGCTCGCGATCGCACATATGACATGGCGGCTTGGGCTGACTCCTGCATCACGTCACCCAGCTTGCCCGTCAATATCAGCTTGCCTTTTCCGTCGACTACGGTCGCTTCCGTACTCAGGATGGAACCACCGACCTCGGTCCAAGCCAAGCCCGTGACCAACCCGACTTCGCTCTTCTCGTGGGCAAGAGTATCGCGGAACTTAATCACGCCCAGGAAATCATTTACATTCTCAGACTTAATGACGGCGTTGAAGCTCTCACCTTCCTTCACCACCTTGCGTGCTACTTTGCGGCAGACATTGCCGATCTCACGCTCGAGGTTGCGCACGCCCGCTTCCCGGGTGTAGCAGCGAATCATGCCGGTCAGAGCTTCGTCGGAAAATCTCAGATTTTTATCTGTGAGGCCGGCTTGTGCCATCTGCTTCTTCACCAAAAACTGTTTGGCGATTTCAATTTTTTCCAGTTCGGTGTAGCCGTGCAGCCGCAAGACTTCCATCCGGTCCTGAAGAGCCGGCGGGATGGTGTGGATCACGTTCGCTGTGGCAATGAAAAATACTTGGGAGAGGTCGTACTCCACGTCCAGGTAATGGTCCACGAACATGAAATTCTGCTCGGGGTCCAGAACTTCCAATAAGGCCGCGGAAGGGTCACCGCGGAAGTCCATCGACATCTTGTCTACTTCATCCAGCATGAACACCGGGTTCTTGGTGCCCGATTTTTTCATCATCTGGATGATCTGCCCTGGCAGAGCGCCGATATAAGTCCGGCGATGGCCGCGGATCTCAGCTTCATCGCGCACTCCACCCAGCGACATCCGTACAAACTTGCGTCCGGTTGCCTTGGCAATGGACATGCCCAACGAAGTCTTACCCACTCCCGGAGGTCCGACAAAGCACAGAATCGAGCCCTTAGGATTCTTTACCAATTGCCGCACTGCCAGAAATTCGAGGATGCGCTCCTTAATCTTCTCCAGCCCATAATGATCTTCGTTCAGAATCTTTTCTGCGCGGCTGATGTTACGGATTTCTTTGGAGCGTTTTTTCCAGGGCACCGCCAGCAGCCAGTCCAGATAATTGCGCGAGACCGTAGATTCGGCGGACATTGGCGGCATGGCCTCAAGTTTCTTTAACTCCTGAATGGCCTTGTCACGCACTTCCTTGGTCATGCCGGCGCCGTCAATCTTTTTCTTCAGCTCGTCGAATTCGCTCTTTTCGCCGCGGCCTAATTCCTTCTGGATGGCCTTGATCTTTTCGTTGAGGTAATACTCTTTCTGCGCCCGTTCCATCTGCCGTTTTACTCGCGACTGGATGGTACGGTCCATGTTCAGCTTTTCGATCTCGATGTCCAGCACATCGCCGATGCGGCTCAATCGTTCGGCGGGGTCGAAGATTTCGAGTAGTTCTTGCTTTTCTTCAATAGAAAGCTGCAGATTGGCCGCGATGGTATCGGTCAGTTTAGCTGGATCTTCCATGCGCACGGCGGCGATCATGGTTTCGTAGTTGAGCGACTGGCAAAGCTTCACATATTGCTCAAACAGGGAAGTGACCCGCTGCATGCCGGTTTCGATCTGCGGATTGGTTTCGGTTGTGTAGCGTGCTACTCGCACCGAAACTTGCATGTAGCCATCGGTTTCGCCGACTTGAAGAATCTTGCCTCGTTCAATGCCCTCAACCAATACTTTAATGTTTCCGTCCGGCAGTTTGAGCGACTGAACGATGTTGACAATCGTGCCCACCTGATAAATCTCGTTGGGCTTGGGTTCGTCCACACTGGCATCGTGCTGAGTGGCGAGGAAGATTTTCTTGTCCGCCGCCAGCGCCTCTTCCAGCGCATGCACGCTCGATTCCCGCCCCACTACAAACGGAGTCATCATGTAAGGGAAGATGACCACGTCCCGAATGGGCATCATGGGCAGTTTTTTCGTTTCGAATTTCTCTTTGGGTGTGGTCACGAGTTTCTCCAAACTCCAGGCTCGAAATGGTTGTTATCGATTGTACCTGCTGCCGGTAGTTTCAACCCGCTTTCTCCATCATGGCCAGGGTAACATTGCGCTTCTCAACCATTTCCCGCGTTACTTCGAACTCCTTGACCTTCTTCTGGCTTGGCAAGTGGAACATGAGATCGAGCATGAGCTCTTCCAGGATCATGCGCAGGCCGCGGGCGCCGACTTTTCGCGCCATGGCCTGGCGTGAAATCGCCCTCAAGGCCTCTTCGCTAAACTTCAGTCGTACGTTCTCGAATTCAAACAGCCGCTGATACTGTTTGATGATCGCATTCTTCGGACGCGTGAGAATCTCAATCAACGCAGCCTCGTCCAGGTCCTCCAACACTCCGACCACCGGCAACCGGCCCACAAACTCGGGAATCAACCCAAATTTGATCAGGTCTTCGGGTTGTATGTCGCTTAGAAGCTCAAAACTACGCTTGCGGTTAGTTGGCGCGGCATCTTCTTTTTCGCCTTCTTCGTTGGCCTTGAAGCCGAGAGACTTCTTGCCCACACGCCGTCCGATGATTTTCTCCAAACCAACAAATGCACCACCGCAGATGAACAGAATATTAGTGGTATCGACCGGGGTGAATTCCTGGTGAGGATGCTTGCGTCCGCCCTGTGGCGGCACATTCGCGATAGTCCCTTCCAGTATCTTCAAAAGCGCCTGTTGAACGCCCTCTCCGGAAACGTCACGAGTGATCGAGGGGTTTTCGTCTTTCCGCCCGATCTTATCGACTTCGTCGATATAGATGATGCCAGTCTGGGTACGGCCGACATCGCCGTCGGCAGACTGCAGCAGTTTTAGGATGATGTTTTCTACATCTTCGCCGACATATCCCGCCTCGGTCAGCGTAGTCGCATCCACAATGGCAAACGGAACATCCAGCATACGGGCCAGAGTCTGCGCCAGCAGGGTTTTGCCAGTGCCCGTCGGACCAATGAGCATGATGTTCGATTTGGCGAGTTCCACACCATCGCCGCGCTGGCGATTCATGTAGATCCGCTTGTAATGGTTGTAGACCGCCACGGCCAGTTTCTTCTTGGTTTGTTCCTGGCCGATCACATACTCATCGAGGAAGGTCTTAACTTCCTGCGGCTTGGGAAGCTGGTTGGGAGTGGTGGCGGGCGGAGTGGCAGTACGGGCATCTTCCAAAATCGAATTACAGACCGCTACGCACTCATCGCAAATATAGGCTCGCGGATAATCGCTGGGGGACGAAATCAGCTTGGCCACTGCGTCCTGCGATTTATGGCAGAACGAACAGCGCAACATCTCCTCGGTGCCGGTCCTATTTTTCACTCGGCCTACTCCTTAAATTTAGCCTGGCTCCCCGTTCCAGCACTTGGCCGGGAGAACCTTTTCCCGCCGAGACTTCTTGCAAGTTGATCGGCGAAAATCCGATCATACCCTTATCTCGTCTTGTAGATGATATCGTCTATGATTCCGTACTCTTTTGCTTGTTGCGCGTTCATGATGAAGTCGCGTTCCACATCTTTTTCCACTTTTTCGAGCTTCTGACCGCTGTGCTTTGCCAGCAACTGGTTGGTAATCTCCCGCATACGCAAGATTTCCCGGGCATGAATATCAATATCCGTCGCCTGGCCCGAAAGTCCCCCCATCGAAGGTTGGTGGATCAGGATCCGCGAGTTGGGCAGAGCTAGCCTCTTCTTCGGTTCTCCCGCTGCTAGTAAGAGCGCTGCCATGCTGGCCGCTTGGCCGATACATATTGTAGTGACATCGTTCTTCACATACTGCATCGTATCGTAGATCGCCATACCGGCAGTAATCGACCCCCCGGGAGAATTTACATAGAGCTGAATGTCCTTTTCCGGGTCTTCCTGCGCCAAAAACAGCATTTGGGCAATCACCAGATTGGCGATGTTATCGTCAATAGGCGTGCCGATAAAAATGATGTTGTCCCGCAACAGCCGGGAATAAATGTCATAAGCCCGCTCACCGCGCCCGGTCTGTTCGATGACCATGGGCACTAACATCATCTGTGGGTCTTTCACATTCACCTGCCACACTCCTGCCCCAAAGAACCTGGTCTGTGGGGGAGGGTCGAAGTGGTCCGCCTCAGGCGGACTGGTGATACAAAAAATCGAGGGTCTTTTCGTTGCGGATTCTATTTCGGATTCTATCCAGCGCCCCATCACGTGTCAAACGTGCGCGAATAGCTTCCGAGGTTTGTTTTGACTGCTTGGCCAGCGCTTCGACCTCCCGATCGATTTCCTCATCGCTGACGTCGATTTTTTCCTCCTCTGCGATCTTGTCCAGCAACAACGAAGCCTTCACTTCCTGAAGCGCTTGATCCCGTTGTCCGGCGCGCAGACGGTTGAAATCCATTTTCTTGATGTCCTCAGGACGCATCCCCTGAGCTGCCAGTGCCCGCAAACCACGCTCCAACCGGAGATCAATCTGCCGCTCTACCATTGCTTCTGGTACTTCGAAATCATTGCGCTTCACTAATTCTGCCACCAGTTTATCCTTGGCCTCGTGCTCAGCCGCGTGCTTGCGCTCCTCCTCCATCCCCTCGCGAATGCGATGCCGCACTTCATCGAGGTTGGCGAACTCTCCTAATTCTTTGGCAAATTGATCGTTCAATTCGGGCAGATTCTTCTGCTTGATTGACAGCACTTTAACGGTGTACTTGAACGTCTTTCCCGCGAGTCTTTTGTCGGCGGAGTCTGCGGGATAATTCACGTCAAAACTTCGCTCCTCGCCGGCAGAAACTCCTCGAAGGTTTTCGTTGAATTCCGGCATCGTGTTCTTGCCGCCGATCTCTACCAGGATGTCGTCCATGTGCACCGGTTGGCCATCCCCATCTTTGGGTTGACCATCGAGCGAGACATGGGCAAAATCGGCGTCCGCCAGAGTACGACCTTCGACCGATGTAAAGGCAGCATGCTGCTCCCGTACGCTGTTCAACGCCTCTTCCACTTCCTCATCGGTAACCGAAACGACGGGCTTGTCAGCACGCAGCTCTTTGTAGCCCTCGGGTCGGATCGTCGGCATTACTTCAAAACTTGCCTTGAATCGGAGAGGCTCACCCTCGTGCACGTGCAAATCAGTTACACGCGGCTGCGAGACTGGAATGAGCCCGAGTTTGTCTGTTTCCTTGCGGAAATATCGCGGTACCAGCGCGTCCACCACGTCGTTCTTAATGTCTGCCGCGAAGCGCTGCCGGATAATGGAGGGGGGGACGTGCCCACGCCGGAAACCCGGAAGCCGAGCCACTTTCTGATATTTTTGAATCAGCGCCTCGGTCTCACGGGCTACTTCCTCGGGTGGAACTTCTACCTC
>WNGO01001547.1_pt1 | contig 14826 bp, 9 predicted proteins | sample 5400511 | NCBI WGS metagenome assembly WNGO01 (sample SAMN13153380, study PRJNA577476) | soil metagenome | isolation source: 20 cm soil or saprolite under Garry oak tree replicate 2 | place: USA:California | collected 2016-06-15 | reverse complement strand
TACTGCTTCGTCTGGTTCTACCTCTCGGCCGCGGGCGGCGGTCCGTGGAGCCTCGACGCGCGGCTGGTCGGCTCCAAGCCTATTGCATGACGATGCGAACCGAGGCCGGCGCCAGCCCTTGGGCTTCGGCCGTCAGGGTCGCCACCCCCGCTCGCCTGCCCGCGCGCACGATGACCAGGGCCTTCCCGTCGAAGAGCTGCACGCGGTCGGCCTGGAACGGCGCATGGCTGATCTGGTCGCCGTTGTCCACGGCGACGATCCGCGCATCACCGGCCAGCCGGACGCGGACCAGCTGGTCCGCCGTCGGCACCGCGACGCCCGCGCGGTCCACTACGGTCACGGTGACGAACGAGAGGTCATTTCGATCGGCGTGGAGGGTCGAGCGGTCAGGGGCGAGCGCGATGCGTGTGGGCGCGCCGGCGGTCTTCACCTCCGCCGTCGCCATTACCTGCCCGCCCCTGCGCGCTACGGCGCGCAGCGTCCCCGGCGCGTACGGCACCCGCCACATCAGGTGGAGCGCGTCGCCCTCCTTCCGCTGCACGCCGAGCGAGACGCCGTTCAGGAGCAACTCCACTTCGGCCGCGTTGCTGTAAGCCCACACGTCGATCGTGTCGCCGGGGGCCCAGTTCCAGTGCGGGAAGAGGTGCAGCACCGGCCGGTCGGTCCACTCGCTCTGGTACAGGTAGTAGGGGTCCTTGGGGAAGCCAGCCAGGTCCACGATCCCGAAGTACGAGCTCCGGGCCGGCCAGCCGTACGGCGTCGGCTCGCCGAGGTAGTCGAACCCGGTCCAGATGAACATCCCCGAGAGGAACGGGAGGCGCTCGAACTGGCGCAGCGATTCTTCATGGAGGGAGCCCCAGAAGGCCTTGCGGTCGTCGTACGACGAGAGCCGGTAGTTCCGGTTCGGCTGCGGCCCGTGGTCCTTCACGTACGGCGTCTCGTAGCTGGCCACGCTGTCGGAGGGCTGCTCGTAGACGCCGCGGCTGTTGAGCGCCGACACCGCCTCGGTAATGATGAACTTCCCCCCGGGGAACTGCGCCGGAAGATTCGGCCAGGCCTCGTGGTGGTAGTTGTGGCCGAGCAGGTCGAGCGCGCCGGCGTGAAACAGCGGGTTTGCCGGACTGCCGTTGTTGTTCGCCGACGTAATGGGCCGGGTGGGGTCGAGGCGGCGCACGATCCCGGCGAGCTCGCGGCCGATGGGAATCGCCGTCGTGTCGTCGTTGTTCCACTGCTCCATGACCTCGTTCCCGATGCTCCACATGAAGACGCTGGGGTGATTGCGGTCGCGCCGCACCATGTCCGACAGGTCGCGCACGTGCCACGCGTCCCAGTCCAGGTGGTAGTCGTATTTCGTCTTGCTCCTCTTCCACATGTCGAAGGCTTCGTCCAATACGATGAAGCCCATGCGGTCGGTGAGATCGAGCAGCTCGGGTGCGGGCGGGTTGTGCGAGGTCCGCAGCGCGTTCACACCCATCTCCTTCATGATCTGAAGCTGCCGCTCGACCGCGCGGGTGTTCACCGCGGCGCCCAGGCTCCCCAGGTCGTGGTGTAGACACACGCCCCGGATCTTGAGCCGTTGCCCGTTGAGGATGAACCCGCGATCGGCATCGAACGCAAAGGTCCGCACCCCGAACGGGGTGGTGTAATCGTCGCACGGCCTGCTCCCGCAGGTCACCCGCGACACGGCCCGGTAGAGATAGGGACGTTCGACGGACCAGACCGTCGGGCTCCTGACAACCAGCTCCTGCGCGATCTCGGCGACGGAGTCCGCCGCGATCCGCCCCTCCGTCACCGCGGTCGCCGCTTCCCGCCCGGCGGCGTCGTAGATGACCGTCCGCAACACGATCGGCTGGTCCGCGTGCGCGTCGTTACGCAGCGTCGTCCGTACCGTCACATGAGCCGAGTCGGGGTTCACGGCGGGCGTGGTGACGTACGTGCCCCACTGATCGACGTGCACCGGATCCGTCGTCACGAGGCGGACGTGACGGTAGATCCCCGATCCGGAGTACCAGCGCGAGTTGGGCTGCTGTGAGTTGTCCACGCGGACGGCGATCACGTTGCGGGCGCGACCGTAGTGGAGATTCGGCGTGAGCTGGTACCGGAAGGAGCTGTAGCCGTAGGGCCGCTTCCCCAGGTAGTGCCCGTTGATCCAGACCTCGCTATTGCGGTACACGCCGTCGAACTCGACGAACACGAGCCTGCTCGTATCGTTCGCGGGCACGAAGAAGACCTTGCGGTACCACCCCACGCCGCCGGGCAGCGCCCCGCCTCCCGGGCCGGCGGGGTTCTGCTCGCTGAATTCCCCCTCGATGCTCCAATCGTGCGGCAGGTCGAGCGTCCGCCAGGCGGCGTCGGCGAACGACGCTTCCTGTGCTGCGGCAACGTCCCCGAGATGGAATCGCCAATCGCGATCGAAGGCGAGCGTCGCCCGCTGCTGGGCCGACGCTGGCGGGCAAAGGGCGACGAGCAGCGCGTGGACGGCGGCGACGGCTGCGGGAAATGCCGGGATACGACCTGCGGACGTGGTGCGCAATGAAGATGCCCTGGCCCGGATTCGAACCGGGATGCCTTGCGGCGCTGCCCCCTCAAGACAGTGTGTCTACCAGTTTCACCACCAGGGCCGGACGGGAAAGCTAGGACGTGGCGCGCCGGCTTTCAAGCCAGCATTTGGCCCCCGGGCCTTCGAGGGATACTTTACACGCCATGGAACTATGGGTGGCGTTCGCATTCGGCGCGGCCGTGGGCGGGTTCATCGGCGTGGTGATCGGGCGTTACCGCGGGACCACCGCCGCGCGCGGCGTAGCCGCGGCGGCCGGCGCCGCCCGGACGCCCATTCCCCCGCCGGTGCAGCACGTGGTGCTCGACGAGGGATCGGCGAACGTGCTGAACGCGCTCAACAACCGCCTCGCGGCGATCGGCGCGCTCGCCGACCTGCTGCACGGCAGCCCCCTCGACCCCGAGCGCGCCCGCGCCCTGATGATGCTGCACGGCGAAGTGCGGCGCGCGGCGGAGATCACCCAGCACTTCCTCGAGCTGGCGCAGCATCCGATCGGCGCCGCCGAGCCGTCGGACGCGTCGATCGTCCTGAACGGCGTGCTGGCGGACCGCGAAGGCACGCTCAAGGAGCTGGGCGTGAAGCTGGTGCGGAGCATCCCCCACGACATGCCGATGGTGGCGTGTCCCATGGCCCAGCTCACCGAGATGCTGATGAAGCTGCTCGATTTCTCGCTGCGTCGCCTGCGCGACAGTCAGCCGCCCCGGGAGCTGCGCATCGGCGTGACCGAAGGCGGGCCGTCGCTCGTCATCTCGCTGTGGGATTCGGGCGCGCCGCTGTCGGTCGAAGCGGAGCAGCGGCTGGTGACGCCGTTCCGTTTCACGCAGAGCGCTGGGGGGGGCGAGATCGAGTTCGCGCTGGCGCGCGCCCTGGCGCAATCGTCGGGGGGGACGCTGCGGCTGCGGCCCCGCGGCGGGGGCGGCGCCGAAGTCGTCATCACGCTCCCCAAGAGCGTGCTCGCGCCGCTGGCGCGGGCCACGCCCTCCACGCCCCCCCTCCCCAAGCTCCGCATCCTCGTGGTGGACGACGACGCCGTGAACCGCCAGGCGATGCGCCTGCTGCTCGAGCGCGAAGGGCACGAAGTGGTCGCGGTCGAGAACGGCCTCGAGGCGATCGAGCGGCTCGGCCCGGCGAGCGACCGGTTCGACGCCGTGGTCACCGACCTGCAAATGCCGCGGCTGGGCGGGCGCGCGCTGTACGAGCAGCTCCAGGAGCAGCGGCCGCAGCTCGCCGAGCGCTTTGTGTTCGTCACGGGCGACCGGGCCCGCGACGAGACGCGCCGCTTCCTCGACGAGTGCGGCCAACCCTCCGTCATGAAGCCCTACGACTTCACGGACCTGATCGCCGCCATCGGGAAGGTCGCCGCCAAGACCGACTGACCGGTCGTGCTTAGGGCGTCACGCTTCCGAAATAGACGTCGAAATTCGTCACTCCGTTCCGGGTGCCGATGCCCGTCCAGGCGAGCAGCGCGCTGCCCGCGAGCGAAACGATCCCGTTGTAGTCCCCGATGAAGCGGGTGCGGTACAGCGACGGGTCGAACCCGCTGGCGCTGACCCGCGTCGTGGACCAGCTCGCCCCACCATCGGCGCTCGTCGCGTAGGTCAGATCGACGAGCACATTCCCCGTGTAGCTGCGGTCGTAAAACGACAGGTCGTATCGGCCGCCCCCAGCCACGCTGAGCTCGGCGCCGAAACGATCTCCCGTCCCGCCGAGCGCCACCGGGGGCGACCACTCACCCGGGTCGGTGACGCCGCCCGCGGGCGCCGAGGTGACGAAGATCTTCGCCCGGCCGGCGCGGTCGATGTCGGCGTACGCTACCACCAGGCGGTTCCGCGTCCGGTCGAACGCCGGCGCCGGATAGGAGCCCGGTGCGCGGAACGGGGAGCCCGAGAGGTTGAAGAACGGCGGAAACAGGGACACCGGGTTGTTATAGACCGAGAACGCGGCGGGCGTGGACCAGGTCACACCGCCGTCCCGCGACACCGCGACGTAATTGAGGGTCCCCTTCCCTCCCTGCACCCCGTTGTCGAACGTGAGGTAGAGCGTGCCGTCAGGGCCGATCGCGATGCGCGCGTCCTGGTTGTTGCGGACCGGTCCCTGCGTCACCTTGACCGGCTGCGAGAACGAGCGCGCCTGATCGCGCGAGAACGCCACCAGCACGGGCGAGTGACTCCCCTGGAGGCCGCTGAACTGTACCCAGGTGACGTATACGGATCCGTAAAATGGGCTTCCCGGGTTGTCGTCCACCGTCATAGCGTCGTGATCGGGAAACTGACCGTTTCCGCCCCGCGACTTGCCGTTGCCGTTCCACGCCGACACCTGAACGGGTTTCTGATGCACACCATCCGCCCAGGTGAGACCGCCGTCCGTCGAGCGGCTGACGAACAGGGCGATCGGGAACGGCGAGGTCACGCTGAAGGCCTGGCACGCGAAATACGCCGTACCGTCGGGCCCGAACGCCACGGCCGGATCCCCCGCGATCTCGTAGCTGCCGGTGCCGGGAACGGCCGGATCGTTGGTGAACAGCGTGAGACCCGGGATGAAGCCGTTCGGCAGGGTCGGGGACCAGGTGCGCCCGCCGTCGAAGCTCACATTGTAGGCGCAGCCGTCGTTCAGGTTGAAGTCGTTGGCGCCGGTCAGGATGTTGTTCGCATCGCGCGGGTTGACCGCGATCGGCGTCTCGTCCTGGGCGGCGGTGTCCCGGCTGACGTCGGTGACGAATAGAGACGGACCGGGACCGCGGGCGGCGAAGCTAGGACGGGCGGGCGCGGTGGGGACCGGCGCCTCGGCGCATGCGACGACGCCGGCCGCAGCGGCCGCAAGCGTGATCTGCATAACCATGCTGCGCATTGTATAACCTCGCAGAGCAGGACCGCGCGAATATGGAGCCCCTGTCAGCTTCCCGACAGGTTCGCCGAGTAGCTTTCGCACCCTGTGACCCGTCCTTCCTTCCTTTATCTGGTGCTGGGTCTCGCTGGCCAGGTGGCGGCGGCCCAGCAGCCGGTGACACGCGCGCAGGCGGTGGCGGCGGCGCTGACTCGCGGCGCCCGGGCCGCGCTGGGGCGCGCCGACACGGCAGCCGCCCGCGGCGTGGTGCGCGCCGCCCGGGCCTTCCCGAACCCGACCCTCTCCTGGACCTACACGAAAGCCGTGCCGCAGTACCACGCGATCGTCGATCTCCCGCTCGACGTCCCCTGGCTGCGCGCACCCCGCATCGGGGCGGCGGCATTCGAACGCGACGCCGTCCGCTACGGCTTCGCGTTCGAGCGGGCCGCCATCCGGTTCGACGCGGACACGTCCTACACCCACGCCCTTGCGGCCGCGGCCCACGCGCGCCTGTCGCGTCGCAACGCGCTCGACGCCGACAGCCTGCTGGCCGTCGCGCGGCTGCGGCGCGAGGTGGGCGACGCGAGCGAGCTCGACGTCCGGCTCGCCGCCGTGAACGCGGGTCAGCTCGAGAACCTGGCCAGCGACGACTCGCTCGCCGACATCGCCGCCCTGCTCGCGCTGCAGCTCGCGATGGGATTGCCGGGGGAGGAGCCCGCCATCGCGCTGGCCGATTCGCTGGCGCCACCGGCGGACAGCGCGGTGGCCGCGGTGGGCGAGCCGCTGGCGATCGCCGCCGCCCGGGCCTTGCTGCGCTCGGCGGAGCGCTCGCTCACGCTCGCGCACCGCAGCGCGTTCGCCGCGCCGAGCCTTCAGGTGGGGGTCGAAAACCGCGATCCCACGGGCTCCGAGCCGGGCCTGCTGCCCACGCTGGGGCTCTCGTTGCCGCTGCCGCTCTTCAACTGGAACGGCGGGGCCGCGGCGCAGGCGGCCGCTGCGCGGGACCGGGCGCAGGCGGAGCTCGACCTGGTGCGCCGCGAAACCGACGCGGCGATCGCGCGCGCCCGGCGGGAGCGCACCGTGGCGCTGGCGCGACTCGAGCGCGACGCCCGCTTGCTGGAGAGCGCCGACCGGGTCGCCGCCATGTCCCTCCAGGCGTACGGCGAGGGCGCGATCCCGCTGGCGAACGTGCTCGAGGCACAGCGCAACGCGCGGGAAGCCCTGGGCCGCTACATCGACGACGTGGCAGCGGCGCACACCGCCGTCGCGCTGGTCCAGCTCGTGACCGCCGCTCCGGACCAGCCGTGAGACCCCTCGCATGGATGCTCGTCGCGCTGGCGGGCGTCTGCGCCGGCTGCCGCGGCACGCGCGCGGCGTCCGACGCGGTGGAAGCGGGCGCCGGAGTCCAGACGGGGACGGCCGTGGCGACGGTGCAGTCGTTCCCGGACGTCGTGAGCGCCATCGGCAGCGTGGTGCCGCGGCCGGGACGGTTCGCCGAGCTCGCCGCCCCGGCGCCGACCCGGGTGGCCCAGATCTTTGTCACACCGGGCCAGCGCGTGGCCGAGGGCGATTCGCTGATCGAGTTCGAGCGTGCCCCGTTCGACGCCGCGGCGAAGAGCGCGGCCGCCGCGCTCGAAAGCGCCGAACGGGCGCACGCTCGGGCGGTCCGGCTCGTGCAGGCGGGGATCCTCCCCCAGAAGGACAGCGACCAGGCCGCCGCCGCTCTCGCGCAGGCCCAGGTCGCCGCCGTCACCGCGCGCCGGGCCCAGCAGCTCGCCACGCTGCGCGCCCCACTCGCGGGCGTGGTCACCCGCATGAGCGCCGTGCTCGGCGCCACGGCGGACCCGAGTCAGCCGCTGGTCGAGGTCGCGGACCCCGCGGCCCTGGACATCGTGTTCAACGTGTCGCCCGCCGAAGCGGCGCGGATCCGCGCGGGGGACGCGGTGGAGCTGTCCCCCGGCGAGGGGAGCGGCGCCGCGGCGCTGGGCCGGGGCGTGGTGACGAGCGTCGCGGCCACGGTCGATGCGGCCTCCCGTGCCGTGGCCGTCCGTGCCAGCGCGCGGCCCGCCCGTCCCCTGCGGATCGGGGAGTCGCTGTTGGGACGCATCGTGACCGCCGTGCACGCTCGGGCGGTGACCGTGCCCGTTGCGGCCCTGGTCCCGGCCGGTGACGGGTTTCAGGTGTTCGTCGTGGATTCGGCCGACGTGGCCCACGCCCGTCCTGTGACGGTCGGCGCGCGTACCGCGTCCCTCGCCGAGATCGTGGCGGGGCTCGCCCCGGGCGAGACCGTCGTCACGACCGGCGCCTACGGCGTGGCGGACAGCGCGAAAATCGTCCGGGCCACGCGGTGACGCTGTTCGACGTCCTCAGCCGCCAGCGGCGGTTCGTGTACCTCGTGGTGGCGCTGCTCAGCGTCGCCGGCGTGTGGGCTGCCGCGACGCTCCCTTCGGCCATCTATCCGGAGCTCACCTTCGCACGCGTGACGATCGTGGCGACCGGAACCTCGCTGGGCGCGCGCCAGCAGCTGTTCAGCGTGTCGCGCCCCATCGAGGAGGCCGTCAGCATCGTCCCGGGCGTCACGCGGGTCCGATCCCGCACCATCCGGGGCGGCACCGAGATCAACGTGGACTTCTCGCCGGCCACGGAGATGGTCAACGCACTGCAGGAGGTCCGCGCCCGCGTCGACCAGATCGTGCCCGACTTGCCCGCCGGCGTGAGCATGCAGGTCGAGCGCATGACGCCGTCGCTCTTCCCGATCCTGTCGTACAACGTCGAGGGGGGCGACCCGGCGACGCTGTACGACATCGCGCGCTACCAGATCAAGCCGATCGTGTCGCGCGTGCCGGGCGTCGGGCGCGTGGACGTGCTCGGCAGCGACGTGCGCGAGATCGAGGTCGTCGCCGATCCGGTGCGTCTGGCACAGCAGGGAATGACGTTCGACGACCTCGCAGCCGCGATCCGGGACGCGACCACCGTGACGGCGGTCGGGCGCATGCCGCGTGACTACCGGCAGTACCTGATGGTGAGCGCGACGGAGGCGCACTCGCCGGACGACATCGCCAATGTCGTCGTCGGGCACGGGCTTCGCGTGCGCGACCTGGCGACCGTGACGCCCGGCACCGAGGACCGGGTGAGCATCATTTCGGGCAACGGGCGGCCGGTGGCGCAGCTGAACATCACGCGCCAGCTCGGCGGCAACACGCTGGCGATCGCGGACAGCGTCGCCGCCGTCGCCCGCGGCCTGGCGGGCACGCTGCCGCCCGGCGTGCGCCTCAGGCTCGTGTACGACCAGGCGTCGCTGGTGCGCGACGCCGTCACGGCGGTTCGGGACGCCATGCTCGTCGGCGCCGCCCTCGCCGTCATCGTGCTCCTCCTCTTCCTCCGCCACGGCCGGATCACCGCGGTCAGCGCGTCGTCCATCCCGCTCACGCTCGTCATCACCATCTTCGTGATGTGGCTCCTCGGCCAGACGTTCAATCTGATGACCCTCGGCGCGATGGCGATCGCCATCGGCCTCGTCATCGACGACGCCGTCGTCATTACGGAGAACATCGTCCGTCACCTCGACCTGAACCCGGACCGGGCCGCGGCCATCCGCGACGCGATCCAGGAGCTGCTCTGGCCCGTCACGACTTCCACGCTGACGACCGTCGTCGTCTTCCTGCCGCTCGGCCTGCTGCAGGGCGTCGTCGGCCAGTTCTTCCACGCCTTGTCGATCACGCTCACCATCGCCGTGCTCGTGTCGCTGGTGCTCGCGTGCTCGGTGATCCCGCTCCTGAGCGAGCGCTACCTCACGTCGCGCGACGCGGAGCACGCCGGTCCACCGCCGGGGACGGCGCCGACGGCCCTCGAGCGTCTCGGGCACGCCATCGACGCGTTCGCGGGATGGTACGCGCATTCGCTCGGCGCCGTGCTGCACCATCCCCGGCGCGTGGCCGTCATCGCCGTCACGCTCGTCACCGCGGGGTACGTCGCGTACCGCGCAGCCGAAACCGGCTTCCTGCCCGAGATGGACGAGGGGGCGTTCGTCCTCGACTACTGGGCTCCCGGCGGCACGGCGCTCACCGAAACCGACCGCCAGCTGTACGTCATTGACGGCATTCTCGCGCGGATCCCGGAGGTGGCCGGGACCAGTCGCCGGACCGGCGCGGAGCTCGGCCTGTTCGCCACGTTGCAGAACCGCGGCGATTACGTCGTCCGGCTCAAGCCGCAGCGCCAGCGCGACCGGTCGATCGACGCCGTCATCGACCAGGTACGGGAGCAAGCCGGTGCCGCGCTGCCGCGCATGCGCATCGAGTTCGTGCAGATTCTCTCCGACGTCGTCAACGACCTCGCCGGCAATGCGCGTCCGGTGGAGATCAAGCTCTTCGGCCCCGACCTGGCCGCGCTCGAGGCCTACGGGACGCGGCTCGACTCCGCCATGGCTGGCATCGCGGGGCTCGAAGATCTGTTCAGCGGCGTGAGCGAGCCCACGGCCGAGATGGCGATGCGCATCGACGCCGCGGAGGCCAACCAGGTCGGGCTGACCCCCGCGGCCGTCACCCAGGCCGTGCGCGGCGCGCTGCTCGGCGTCGACGCGGGCCAGATCTACCGGGACGACCGGAGCGTCGGCGTGCGCGTCCGCGCACCCGATTCGGTGCGTTTCGACCCCCTCCGGCTCGGGGCGATCCCCGTCCTCGCGCCGGACCGCCATGCGCCGATCCCCGTCGCGTCACTCGCCCACTTCACGCCGCTGGACGCCCCATCCGAGCTGCTCCGCGAGAACCAGCAGCAGATGATCATGATGACCGCCGACCTGGGTGCGCGCGGCCTGCGCGGCGTGATGACGGACGTGCAGGAGGCGCTCGCGAAAAACCCGCCGCCCGGCGGCATCCGGGTCGAGCTGGGCGGCCAGTACGCGAGCCAGCAGGCCGCGTTCCGGTCGCTCCTGTTGGTGCTCGGCCTCGCCGCGGCGAGCGTGGTCGGCGTGATGGTCGTGCAGTTCGCCTCGTTCGTGGAGCCCCTCGTGGTGCTGCTCGCCGCACCCCTCTCATTTGTCGGCGCGATGGCGCTGCTCCTCGTCACCCGCACGGCGCTCAACGTCTCGTCGTTCATGGGGCTGATCCTGCTGGTCGGGCTGATCGTGAAGAACGGCATCATCCTGCTCGACTTCACCCGGTTGCGGATGCGCACCGAGGGCGCCACGCTCGAAACCGCGATCCGGGAAGCGGCCCGCGTGCGGCTCCGCCCCATTCTCATGACCACACTGTGTACCTTGTTCGGCCTGCTCCCGCTGGCGCTCGGTGTCGGGGCGGGGAGCGAGCTGCAGCGCCCGCTGGCCCTCGCCGTGATCGGCGGGCTGGCGCTCTCCACGCCGATCACCCTGTTCGCCGTGCCGACCCTACTCGTCGCGATCCGGGGTCGGGGGTACAGTCTCACGGAGCGAGCGCGCCTGTCATCCTGAGCGCCGCAGGTGCGAAGGATCTGCTTTTGAAGGGAACGTGAGGGTGACCCGAGTGCCGGTCCCTGGCGTGGAGCTGATGTCGATGCGGGCGTGGTGCGCGTCTACGATCCAGCGCGCGATCGCGAGGCCGAGGCCGGATCCGTCCGCCTCGCGGCGGGCCGGATCGCCGCGATAAAACCGCTCGAATACGTGCGGCAGGTGTTCGGCCGGGATGCCGATTCCCGTGTCCGCCACGACGACCGCGGCCCGCCCCTCCTCCGCCGCCACGTCCAGACGCACCTGCCCGCCCGTCGCCGTGAACTTGACGGCGTTGTCCAACACGATCAACAGGAGCTGTCGGATCAAAGCGGGGTCGCCCGTGATCTTGGCTTCTTCGAATGCGCCGACTTCCAGCTGCACCTGCTTTTGCTCGGCCAACGTCCGGACGGCGTCCACGGCCTCCGCGGCCACGTCGTCGAGATACAGGGGCAGCTGCGCGATCGGCCGCTCCCCGGCATCCGCCCGCGCGAGTGTCAGCAGGTCCCCCACGACCTGGCCCAGCCGCGTCGCCTCGCGCTCGATCGCCTGGAACGTCACCGCGTCCCGGGGCGCGTCGCGGTCCTGCCCGAGGGCGACCTCGGCCCTGGTGCGGAGAATCGTGACGGGAGCCCGCAGCTCGTGGGCGGCGTCCGCCATGAAGCGGCGCATTTGCTCCATCGAGCGCTCGATCGGCGCGCTGGACTTCCGCACCAGCAGCGAGCCGCCGCCGATGACGAGCAGCAGGGCGGCGAGGGCGGCCGCCCCGAACGCCTCGATCAGCGACGCGTACTCGTCCTCGAGCTCCATCCGATCGGCGACCGCGACGGCGACGTAAGCGGCGCCCGTCGTCCCGCTGAACGGTTCGGCATAGAGCCGCAGCTTGGGCCCGCCGCGGGCATCCGCGTCCCGGAATCCCCGGCTCGACTGCACGGCCTCCCGGGCAGCGGCGCGAACCGGGTCGGGGATGTGCGCCGGTTTGATCGGCTGGAAGTCCCCGTCGAGCAGGTACAGCGACCGATCGGGGATGTGCAGCTCGTCCACCGCATCCACCACGGCTCCATGCGCACTCGCCCGTTCCGTTTCGCGAATCCGAGCGGCCTGCTCGAGGGCGGCCGCGGCGGCGCGCAGCGAGGCATCCAGGTGCCGGGACATCTGATACCGTACGGTCACGAACAACCCGCCCCCCAGGAGGGCGAGCACGAGCACAAAGACCCCTGCGTACCAGGCGGTGAGCTGGAGGCGCAGCCGCGCGAGCGGTTGCATCACGGGCAGGTCACGGCCCGAACCGGTATCCCGCGCCGCGCAGCGTTGTGATCAGCTTCGGCTCGAAGCCGTCGTCGATCTTGCGGCGCAGGCGGCGGACCAGCACCTCGAGCACGTTGGCGAAGGGGTCGTGATTGTCGTCCCACACGTGCGCGGTGATGGTGGAGCGATCGAGCACGCGCCCCTGATGCAGCACGAACAGCTCGAGCAGGGCGAACTCCTTCGCGCTCAGCGTGATCGGCCGGCCGCCGCGCCGCACCTGGCGGGCGCCCAGGTCGACCTCCAAGTCCGCGATGCGGTGGCGCGCCGGCGTCAACGCAGCCCGGCGCCGCGCCAGCGCCTTGAGCCGGGCCACGAGCTCCCGGAAGGCGAACGGCTTGGTCAGGTAGTCGTCCGCTCCGACCTCCAGCCCGCGCACCCGGTCATCCACGGCGTCGAGCGCCGTCAGCATCAGGACCGGCGTCGTCACCCCGTGACGCCGCAGCTCTCCGCACAGCTCGAACCCGCTCCCGCCGGGCAGCCGGACGTCCAGAATGATGACGTCATAGGAGCTCAGCGCGGCGCGGTCCCGGCCTTCGGCGACCGTGGCGGCGAGCGTCGGGTCGATGCGTTGGGCGCGCAGGCCGTCGCGCAGCAGCCCGGCCAGCTCCGGGTCGTCCTCGACGATCAGGACCCGCACCTCGTCACGCCACCTCCGCCCCATCGAGCGCGCGCCGCACGGCCTGGAGCAGCGGGCCGATCTCGAACGGCTTGCGGAGAAACGCGGCGCCTTCCTCCAGCAGGCCATCGTGCGCGATGGCCTCCGGACTGTACGCCGACATGAACAGGACCTTGATCCCGGGCCGCCGCTCGCGCACCCGCTCGGCCACCTCGCGGCCGTTCATTTCAGGCATGATCACGTCGCTGAGCAGCAGCTGGATCGGCCCGGGGTGCTCGCGCAGTACGCGCAGCGCTTCCTGACCGCCCGCCGCCTCCAGCACGCTGTACCCGTTGCGCTGCAGGATGCGCTTGGTCACGAGCCGCACTGCCGGCTCGTCATCCACGACCAGCACCGTTTCGCCGGTGCCGGTGGCGGGGGCCGCTTCCGCCGGGGGCGCGGCTCCCGGGGCGGGCAGCGGGGCGTGCCGGGGCAGGTAAATCGTGAACGTGCTCCCCTCACCAGGCGCGCTGTCCGCCCAGATGTATCCGCCGCTCTGCTTGATGATGCCGTACGTGGTGGCGAGACCGAGGCCCGCGCCGTGGCGGCCCGGCTTCGTGGTGAAGAACGGCTCGAACAGGTGACCCAGCGTCTCCGCATCCATGCCCACGCCCTGGTCCCGGACCGCCAGCGTCACGTAGCGCGCCGGGGACATGGGATCGTGCTCCCGCGCGAACGTCGCATCCACCTCGACCTCCGCCGTGGTGAGCGTGAGCCGGCCGCCGCCGGGCATCGCCTCGCGCGCATTCAGCACGAGGTTGACGATCGCCTGCTCGATCTGCGCGGCATCAGCCCGCACCGCTCCGAGGCCTTCACCGAGCTCGAGCCGCAGCTCGACGCCGCCGCCGACCAACGGTTGGAGCACCCGCTCCATGGCGCCGATCAGCGCGTTGAGATCGAGCATGCGCGGCGTGAGCACCTGCTGCCGGCTGTAGGCCAGCACCTGGCGGGTGAGCTCCGCCGCCCGCGAGGCGGCGGCCTTGATCTGCTCCAGGTCGTCCCGCCGCGCGTAGGCGCGGGGGAGATCATGCAGCAGGATCTCGGCGGAGCCCAGGATCACGGTCAGCAGGTTGTTGTAGTCGTGCGCGATCGCGCCCGCCAGCCGCGCCACGGCGTCCATGCGGTGCGCGCGCCGCAGCCGGCTCTCGAGCTGTTTGCGCTCGGTGATGTCCCGGAAGCTGGCGACGATCGCCCCGATCTCGGGCTCCGCGATACGGTTGACGCCGACCCCTTCAATGGACCGCCACGAGCCATCGCGGTGGCGGACCCGATACTCCGCGACCACGGGCACGTCCGGCCGCGCTGCCGCGGCCGCGAAGCGCTCCCGCGCGTACAGCACGTCGTCGGGATGGATCAGGTCCAGGGCGCTGCGTCCCACCAGCTCCGCCGGGGCGTAGCCGAGCAGGCGGGCCGTGGAGGCGCTGGCGTAGACGATCTTGGCGTCGGCGTCGATCAGAGCGACGGCGTCGTAACTGTTCTCGACGAGCGCTCGGAAACGCGCCTCGCTCGCGCGCAGCGCTTGCTCCGCCCCTTTGGTAACGCTGATGTCCTGTAGCAGCGCCACCCCGGCCACGACCGCCCCCCGCTCGTCCTGGAGGGGCCCCGCGTGGACGGCGAGCCAGCCTCCCTGATACGCGACCTCCGCGCTTCCCGCGGTTCCGGCCAGCGCCGCCTGGAACAGCGGCTCGAGCGTTCCACGGATGTCGGGTGGCAGCGTTTCGGCGAGCGTCTTGCCCTCGAGCGCGTCGTGCGAGAAGCCCGCGGCGCCCGTGCCCTCCGCCAGGACGAAGCGGAGCTCGCGGTCGAACAGCGTCAGCGTGCCGTTGGGGAAGTTGCGCGCGAGCGTCCGGTAGAGCGAGGCCACGTCGGCAGACCCTCGCGCCCGCGCGGGTGTTCGGCGGGATACGCCGCTCCGGCTCACTGCTACCTCCCTCCGGTACGGGACTCCGCGATGGGCCGAGACGGAATCGAACCGTCAACCTAGCGATTAAGAGTCGCTTGCTCTGCCAGTTGAGCTATCGGCCC
>WNGO01001546.1_pt1 | contig 14827 bp, 11 predicted proteins | sample 5400511 | NCBI WGS metagenome assembly WNGO01 (sample SAMN13153380, study PRJNA577476) | soil metagenome | isolation source: 20 cm soil or saprolite under Garry oak tree replicate 2 | place: USA:California | collected 2016-06-15 | reverse complement strand
ATGGTAGGGCGTGATCGGATTGGCCACCACCCACAGCTTGATGGGAACTTTTTTCGCCGCGCCGACAATGCCTTCCGTGGCGCCCATGTTGATCGACATATCGATGTCGCCCGAGAGCAACGCCTTGACGTGCGTATTGTCGCCGCGGAACTCGACGACTTCGACGTCGAGTCCATATTTCTTGAAGAAGCCTTTTTCGATGGCGACGTACGGCGTGATCGACTCCAGTGAAGGCGGGCTTAACGAAGAGCCCATTTTGATTTTCACATTCTGCGCGTCACCCAATGAAGGCAACGTCAATAGGGCACAAGCCGCGCCGGTTAATGCCGATTTCCAATTCATGCTCGATCTCCTGTCAAGGTTCTTTGTTTAAAGAAACTGAGATTGCATAGCATGGCGCGCGGTGTTGCTCAACGCTTCACGACAACAGCAATTCCAAATCCTCCCGCGTGAGATTGCGTATGACGCTATTGTCGGCGCTGATGATCGCGTCGGCGAGATCGCGCTTGGACTGCTGCAAGGCGAGAACTTTCTCTTCCACGGTGTCACGCGCGATCAAGCGATAGGCAAACACCCTGCGCGTCTGGCCGATGCGGTGCGCTCGATCGATCGCCTGCGCTTCCACGGCAGGGTTCCACCAGGGATCGAGCAGATAGACATATTCCGCTGCGTGCAAATTGAGACCCAAACCGCCGGCTTTCAAGCTGATGAGAAACAACTTCACGTCGGGATCATTCTGAAACTGCTCGACGGGCGCCTGACGGTCGCGAGTGCGGCCGTCGAGATAGACGTAGGCAATCTTCGCCGCATCGAGACGGCTGCGCACGATGGCGAGCAGGCTGGTGAATTGCGAGAACACTAAAACTTTGTGGTCTTCTTCGAGCACCTGATCGAGCTGCGCCAGCAGCGTGTCGAGCTTGGCGCTCGACTCCGCGGTCTTTTTCTTATCGATCAAGCCCGGATGACACGCCGCCTGGCGCAGGCGCAACAGCGCTTCGAGCACTTGGATCTTGAATTGACCCGATTCGCCGCTCGTGCCGTTTTTTAGCAGGCGCGCGCGGTAGTAGTCACGCAGCTCGTTGTAGAGTTTCCTGTCCTTGGCTTCGAGATCGCAATAAATTGTTTGCTCGGTCTTTTCCGGCAGCTCGGTGGCGACCTGACTTTTCGTGCGCCGGAGAATAAACGGCCGCAGCGCCTTTCTCAGAATCGCGCGCGTAGACTCATCAGGATTTCGCCCGGCGTTGGCAAAGATCGAAGCGCTGCCAAGCATGCCGGGATTGAGAAACTCGAACAGACTCCAAAGCTCGCCCAGGTGGTTTTCCACGGGCGTGCCGCTCATCGCCAAGCGGTGGTCGGCGCGCAGCAGGCGCACCGCCTTGGCGGAAAGCGTGCCGGCATTTTTGATCGCCTGGGCCTCGTCGAGAATGCAATAGTCGAAGCGCTGTTCTTTGAGCAGAAGCGCGTCACGCGCCAGCGTGCCATAGGTCGTAATGATGAGATCGTACGCTCCGAAGTGATCTCCGGACTTGCGCCGCGCCGCGCCGGAGTGATCGAGAATTTTTAAATCGGGCGTAAAGCGCGCCGCCTCTTTTTTCCAATGAAACACGAGCGAGCGCGGGACGATGACCAGCGATGGACGCGCTGCATTGTTTCCATCGCTGCGGCGGAGCTGACGGCGCGCTTCGAGCAGCGCCAGGACTTGGATCGTCTTGCCCAATCCCATGTCGTCGGCCAGGCAGCCACCAAAACCGAAGCGCTGGAGAAAAAACAGCCAACCCAACCCTTCGCGTTGGTAGCCGCGCAGTTCGCCGGCAAATTGCGCGGGCGGATCGGCCGCCACGACGCCGCCAAAGTTGCTCAGCTCCTGGCGCACCCGCGCGAATACCGCATCGACAGCGACCGCAGGCTCTCCAGCGAGCAAAGCATCCAACAAGCCCGCCTGCGGCCGACTAAAGCGCAGATGTTTTTCCTCGAGACTGCCGAGTCCCGCGAGCAAACCGTATTTCTTCATCCACTCTTCGGGCAGAATGCCGAGAGTGCCGTCGTCGAGCTTGACCATCGACTCGCCATGCTTGATGGCGCGGAGCAACAGCGGCAGGGAAATCTTAGCCTCACCGAACACGGCGCTGCCGTCGAGCTCGAACCAATCGACGCCGGATTTGACCTCCATCTTCAGCGTATCCGCGGTGCGATAGAGCTTGCCCTCCGCCTGGACCTGCCAACCTTCGTTGGTCAGCGTACGCACGACTTTCGGCAGTTGATCGGCATACAACTCGGCGCCTGTATCGCCGTTATTAGCGCTGCGAAAACCGAGCTGGGTCATCCGCCGGCGCGCGGCGGTTTCGAAGCCAACATCGCGGCGAATCAGCCGGCGCTGCTCTTTTCGGTACACGTTGCCGTGTTCACCGTAAGCAACTTTCTGATCTTCGTAATCAAAAGAAAGTTTTCCCAACAACCGAGGATGGCGAAACGGATGGTGGGGTCCTGGCCTGATGACCAAATTCGCCCTTGGCTGCGCCAGAACTTCCTCGAACCTAAGTTCTTCGGGAAGCTCCAGAGCCGGCTGGTGCACGAACCGCAAAAGGTCGGCGAGAAACGACTCGCTTTCTTGCTTGGGAATCGACAACTCGCCGCGCGCCCGCAGCAGAGAGATCCAACCGAAAGCGCCATGATCGTTGAGCCGGCTCACTCGACCGTCGCCAAAGACCAAACCTCCCGCCAGTAGGAGCGAAGGCTTGGACAGCGGCATATCAGCGTCGCCGCGTCGCAACCCGCCGGTCACTTTGTAATGCGCACCGTCGTCCGACGGCGCGACTCGCAAATAAAACTCCCAGGCGGCGCCGTCATCCCACTCAACGGAAGGGAGATCTTCGCTGCTTAGGGAAGACCGCAGCACGCAGCGTCCGGTAGCGCACATCAGTGGCAGCGCAACATCCCAGAGCGGTGCCGGCAAAGCGAAGTTAGGAGAGGTCGACTCACGATAATAGGGCGAATAGGCGTAACTCAAGTCGCGCCGCGAGCCGAAGAGAATCGCCAATATCCGGCGATCCGTGGGATCGGGAATATCGCCGATGTCATCCAAGCCAAGCTTCTTTGTCTTAAGCTTTCCCCACGCGCCGTTGGCCCGCCGCTCCCGCTGAGCCACGTCGATGATGAGGCGATCGTCGCTTCGTGTCGCCGAAACGTCGATGACATAAATAAATTCCCGCTCCGCCGGCGTGGAAAATCGCAAACGGCTTTCCGCGGCGGCTAGAGAACTTAATAGAGGCTCCAGCTGTTTCTTCCAGGAGGGCGCGGGCGGAGGACGTTTGACTTGAGAAGGCTTGGCGGCTGGCGTCCTAGGAAACGGTTCCCGCAAGCCCGCAAAGCGATCCAGTGCACTAGCATCTTCCCGCCCGCGCAAATAACCTTTCTGCTCCGCCGTTAGAGCCACCGCCCAGATATGTTTGCAGGGCTCGAGATCTCGCTCGAAGTACGGGCAACTGCACGAGTAGTCCAAGAACTCGTCGATGCTGGTGATTTCGACGTTGTAACGGATCGTGCCTTGCACGACGGCATTTACGGACAAGTCATCGCCATCGATTTGTTTAACTGCGCCGCGAATATAGTACTGCCGTCCCCGCTCCTGGGAAAGTCTTCCTACTTCGTCGGCGATTTGCTCCGTGAGATAACCCATTTAATGAGTCGCTGTGAAATCAAGACATTCCATAATCGGTAACGGTTAATCATATACATTGACAGACTGAGAATCTCCGTGCAAGAAAAGCGGCAGATTGCTGAATAAGGAAAACTTTATGACAAATCACCAAAGAAAACCTCGCATCATCGACGCCGACGGTCACGTGCGCGAGACCGACGAAGAAATTATCGAATACATGTCCGCCGCCTATCGCAATCGCCGTGACGCCATGCTCTATTTTCCGCTGACGCCGCACCACGGCTGGCATCGCTCGATACCGGCCAACGATTTTCGCCATCAGGACTTTCGCGTGCCGGACTGGCGCGAATGGGCGAGCAAACTCGACGAGGGCAATTTCGAGCTGACGGTGCTCTATCCGACCCGCTTCATGCACATCGGCCAGATCGGCAACCCGCCCTATGCCGTGGAGCTTTGCCGCGCTTACAATGACTACCTGCACGACAAATTCCTCAGCCGTGATCGCCGGTTTCGCGGCATGGCGCTATTGCCGCTGCAAGATCCGAGCGCCGCGGCGAAGGAACTGCGCCGCGCGGTCAATAAGTGCGGCATGCTCGGCGGCATCTTGCCTGCGGACGGATTGCCGCTGCCTTTGGGGCACCGCCAGTATTGGCCGCTCTTCCAGGAAGCCGACCGCCTCGGCTGCGCCCTGTCGATTCACTCGTGCAATTCGCTGCGCGACAACGACCGTTATCTTCAACCCAACGAAGCGGCCGCGCTCACCCATGTGATCCCGCAGATGCGCCAGTTCAACAACATCATGTTTTCCGGCCTGATGAGCAAACTAAAAAATCTCCGGCTCGGCTTCCTCGAAGCCGGCTGCGGCTGGGTCGCGTTCTTAATGAGCAAGATCGAGGAGCGTCTTGAGCGCGTCTCCCCCAACGAGCGTCCAGTCCTGCCGAGTGAATTACTCGAGCGAAAACAGCTCTACTTTCAATGCGGCGAAGAGATCACAACCAAGCGGGATGTCGAATTGCTCGGCGACGATTGCCTGTTGTGGGCGTCCGACTTTCCCCACGAAGCCACGCGCACCGACATGCGGAAGCTCGTCAAGGAACACTTCGGCCGCAAAGACCTGAGCCGGGAAGCCAAGAAAAAAATTATCTATGACAACGCCAAGCGGTTCTACGCGCTGTAGGAATTAATCCCGAATCGAAACTTTGAACCTTGAACGCTTGAACTTTTGAACGGCTTGCCTTCTTCCAACGAATGCAACGTTTTGAACGGATCGAAACGAATTCGCGAGCTCACCTCGTTCGGTCGGCAATCGTTTCGTCTACCGCAACCCGAAAACTTTTCGAACGACGCGGTATCGATCTGACTCACGTTTACATAGCATCCTCGTCGGTAGTCTTGTCGGTACCCCGCGCTGGTGGCGCTGAAAGAAGAAAAAGCCAAGCGCACCGTATCCGCGGCACGCGCGGTTGCCAATTCGGATAGCAACGTCAGCACGAAAACGATCGCCGGCGTGAATCGCAGTGTCGCGTCAGTCTGTCATCTCATCACTGGTTACGTTCTCCGTTCGTACTGAGCGCCGTCGAAAGGCACGAGACCCGACCTAGATGACCAACAACTAATGCCCATCGGCGCCCAGCCCATAGAAGCGCCGCGCGTTGCCTCCGAGCACAGCCTGTTTGTCGGCGCTGGTCAAATCTGCCCTGGCAAGCAGCTGGTCGATCTCATGGCGGCATTTCTCGGCGTTGAAAACTTCATGGGGAAAATCACTGCCGAAAACAAACGCGTCCCGACCGGCCTTCTTAACCGCGAAGCCCAGGCCGTCATCGTCGACGTCGAAGCCGACATAGATTCTTCCCTCGCGCATTTGCCGGCGTAAATAATCGCTCGCCTTCTCCCCCGCTTCGGGCCCGCCGACCGGTTGAGCGTTAAAATCCACCTGCAGATGGCCGGGATGATAGGAGCGGTCGAGGCGATCGAGAAAGAACGGCACCCAAGTCGACCCACCTTCGAGAAACGCAACGCGAACCTTGGGAAATTTTTCGAAGATGCCATGGGCCAGCAACCCGGCGGCTTGAATGGCGAGGCCGAAGGGATGTCCCAGGGCGTGAACCGGATAGTAGGTGCTGAATCCGTCCATGCCCAAATGTTGCAGTGAGCCAACATGCACCGCCAGAGCGCAGCCGAGCTTCTCAGCTTCCTCATAGATCGGCCAATAGAGCTTGGCGCCGAGATGATCCTTGATACCCTCGCCGTTGGACGGCAGCATGCCGCCGAGCATGCCGAGCTCTTTCACTGCGCGCCCGAGCTCAACCACGCTCGCCTCGACGTCTTGGATCGGAATCAACGCCATGCCCTTGAGCCGGGAATTCTTGCTGATGAATTTTTCATGGAGCCAGTTGTTGTAAGCCCGGCAGGCGGCAATAGCCCAATGTTCCGAGACGAACCGCCCCACGGCCAAGCCGAAGGTCGGATACAGCACGCTGCACGAGATGCCGGTGTCATCGAGAAAGCGAATCCATTCCTCCACGCTGGGATTTTCCAGCGCCGCGCGGTTGCCCGCCGGCCGCAGATAATGAAAGTGCAGATGATCGAGCACCGGAAAGATTTGCGACGTACGGTTACCCGCCGGCATATACTTGGCGATTTCTTCCTGTCCGGCAATGTCGTTCACATGGCCATCAGCATCGATGATTTCCATCCTACCTCCCTTTGCGTACCGTCGCGTCAAGCGCCGTTCACTTCGTAGGAAATTCCTTGTGCACGGCGTCGGTAAAGCCATCGGCTTCCAACCGGCTCAGCGTTCGGCTAAAACCGATTTCACAAACCCGCTCTGATCGAGCTCGCGCACAATTCGACTATCGGCGAAATCCTCCGGCTTCGCTCCCTTGGCTTTGGCGTTCGTCGGCTCCAATCCCCGCAGCAAGCTCGCGATTCCCGGCACCGACGGATACGGCGGCAGCACCAAATTGCCTTTGATGATCAGGTCGTAACTTTCTTCCAATAGCTCTCGGTCGTCCGTGCGAAACGTTCTTGCCATCGCTTTGAGCGCGAACGCTTTGTCTTTCTGCCCGCGCGCGACACCTTCCACATACGCCCGCATGAAGCGCCGAACGGTGTCTTCATTGCTTTTCAAGTATCGCCGTGTGGTCACCACGCCGTTGATGTGGTACTCGGCGTCGAGCTTGGACATATCGAGCAATTCTTTTAGCTTTGCTTTTTTCGCCTGCAGCGTCGCCGGCGGACTCAGCGCCGCGGCGTGAATTTTTCCCGTTAGGATCGCGGTCACCGTCTCCGCCGGACCGCCGGTCTGCACCATCGTGATGTCGCGCTCCGGGTCGATGCCATAAGATCTCAGGGCAAACCGCGACGCGAGATCGGAGAGCGTGCCGAATCGCGTGGTGCCAAACACTTTGCCTTTCAAATCTTCCATGCGGCCGATTTCCGGCCGGCTGTAGATCCAGAACAGGAACTTTTTGACGATAGTCGCAATGATCACCGTGTCGGCGCCGGCTAGATTGGCTTGCATCGACGCGGCGCCGCCGAGTTGGATGATGGGTAATTCGCCGGCAAGCATCGCCTGCAGCGCCAGCGAACTGCCGGGAATGCTGATCGCTTCGACGCTGAGCCCGTGCTTTTCGTAGAAGCTCCCTTCCTTGGCGAGCCACATGGACATCTGCGTCGCCGAAGTAGATCCGCCGCCGATGCGAATCTTTTCGAGCTTCTTTTCCTGGCCGGCAGCGCTGCCTGCGAAAACGCTGACGCAAAGAATTACGATGCGACACAGGAGACCTATCCTTCTCACGGCTTTGTCTCCTTTCCGCCAATCTCGTAAAACCCCGTCTCTGTCGCCGTTTGCGCTACGGAGCCTTTCCACCAGCGCCCCCATGGAAACGGAAAAGAAATGGTTAGGCACCAGCTCCTAGCTCGTGCCTGGCTCTCTGCCAATAGTTTTTCGTAAAGCTTGATGAATTGATCCTGCGAATGCTCAACCGAACATGCCACGAGTTGCTCTGAGTGCTTGTTAAGAATCACCTGTTGGGGAAACTCAATTTGCGATTCGTTTGCGGGAATCGTTACATCCGCTGCCAAAGTGAACACCCAGCCGAATGCGCGCTCGACCGTTTCACTATCAACGATACGAATGCGCTCGCCACCGTTACGAGATCGGAATCTTGCGAGAACAAGCGCCTCGGCGTCGATTTGACTTACCATCTGCTTACGCCCTCTTTTTGCGAAATTATCGTATATTATAGCTCCTTTACGCCTGTCGTTTCACTAGCTCGCGCACCTTTTCCGCTCCCATGAATCGCATCGCCGTCACTCCAGGTTCTAACTTCCGCACGACAAGGCACCCTTCGACGCAGCGGACAAAAACCGGCCACTTCTTCGGGTCTTCGAGGATCTTTAGGAACAAACCAGCTGAGCTTCCGCGGGGTTCCAAGTACGTGTGAGAGTTCGGACGCAGCTTAGTTTTGTTCCTTGAGGTACGGCAAGTCATCATTCCCTTCAGACTCACGACGGTCTCCACTCCCGTCGCTCTCAGATCGCGAAAACCTTCGGCTGTCGGTTGAGAGCTGCGCGACGCGAACCTGGGCACAACTCTGCGATTATTACTTCGGCGCAGCCAGAGCAAAAATATCAGGCCAGCAATACTAAGCCGCATCGTCGGGACAGGCAGCCTGTTGACACCCAATTCGATAGCGCTCGGCTGGCGGTCATTCTGGTCATTTACTGCTGTCGATCGAGCCGATTAACCAGCCAGCGCCCGATTAAAGTCAACAGCCCCAAACAAAAGATCAGCAAGACGCCCAATGCAGTCGTCTGGCCCGCGTTTCCGTCATCCCACATGCGCCACATGACCATCGATATGACCATGCTGTTCCGATTGGCCAACATGAGCGGCAACGAAAACGCGCGCAGAGAATGTGAGGCGATCCAAATCCAACCGGCAATGAAAGACGGAAGCAACAATGGAAATATGATTCGCCGCAAGATCGTCAGCCAACTCGAACCGGCGACTTGGCCCGCCTCCTCCAATTCCGGATGAAGTTGCGTCACTGCTCCATTCATCGTTCGGCTGCCAAACGGGATGAAGCTCACGGTGAGCGCTAGAATGATCAAAGATACCGTGCCGTATAGATTCAAATAACTCAGCGGCGGTTGCGCGTTCAAAAAAATGAACGCAATGCCGATCACCACCCCCGGCAGAGCGTGGGGAAGAAAGAGCAGGCTATCCAGCCACGCCTTGCCGTTGAATTTCCCGCGCACGATCACCCACGCAGCCACGAGCGAGAGCAGCATGGTGAGAGTTGCCGCGCCGGCGCTGACCCAAATCGTGTTGAGAATCGCGTTGACGAAGTCGCGGGTCTCCAAGACCGCCCGGTAATTTACCAGTGTAATCCGCTCGAGCGCGGCCAACGAAAGCGGGGTCTGGTAACGGAAGAGCGAGCGCCAAACGAGCACGAGGGCCGGAGCAGCGACCGCAAAAAGGAAATACAACACGTACAGGCCGAGCGCGGGATAGCGCCACGTTCCCAACGCGATCAAGCGCGGGCGATAGCCCTTGCCGGTGATCGTCGCGAAGCGGCTTGCCTGGCCGACGATGCGCCGATAGCAAAAAACCAAGGCCGTGCTCACTAGGATTAAAATGACGCTCAGAGCCGCCGCCAGCCCGTACTCGGGCGGCGTGAATCGTTGCGTGGTGAAATAAATATAAGTCGGAAAAACATGGATCGCAGCGGGGACGCCGATGACGATCGGTATCTCCAGTGATTCGAGATTGGTCATGAAGCTATAGGTCACCGCCGCGAGGATTGCCGGCGCGAGCAGCGGGACGGATATGCGCAGAAAAGTCGTTCGGCTCGATGCGCCGGCGACGCTGGAAGCTTCTTCCAGCGTCGCATCCATGGCTCTCATGACGCCGACCAGCATGAGAAATACCGTCGTAACGCCTCTCAGTCCTTCGAGGAAAACCATGCCCCACAGGCTATAGATGTTCAACGGACCTTCGGTCTGGCTCGCGCCGAAAAAATTAAAAAAATCGCGCAGCCAGACATTGAAAAACCCGATTTTAGGCGACAGCAGAAAAGTCCAGGAGATCGCGAACAAGAGACCGGGCAGCGCCATCGGGATCAGCATCAATCCCCAGGCGACGTTTCTCAACGGCATATCCGTCCGCTCCGTTAGAAACGCAAAGATCAGCGCCAAGGTAACGGAAATCAAAGTGCTCGCGCCCGCCAGGATCGCGGTATTTAGAAAAACGGCGTAGGTCGCCGGCGTCGAGTAAGCGGCGAGATAATTGCGCAACGTCAGCGCGCCGGGTTCCCAGGGCGTGCCCTGACGCAGGCTAAATAGCAGCAGGTAAAAAAGCGGCGCGGCGATCAGCGCGACGGCGAACAGGATGGTGACGAGCGGCAGAACAACGTCTGGACCATTCCACCGGCTTGTGCTCGCGGCATCAGCGTAGGCTATTTTGTGACTCCGGGTAGGTTGAGGATTTCCGCGTACTCTTTGTTGTAATCGCCCCAGCGGCGAGCGCACTCGGCGTCGCAGACCGCCACGTACTTTCCCCTAGCCATCGGATACTTTCTCGATTTCGGATCCCAGGGGAAACCGCGATAGCCGAATTGCTCCACGGCCGCCTGCCCGCCGCTCGCCAACCACAGGGCGAAGAGCTGCGTGGTCGCCGGAGTCTGCGACCACTTGGTGACGTAAAGCCGCGACCCGATGTCCATGGGAATGGGATCGGCGAAGACGAATTTGATCGGCGCTCCCTGATCGATCTCACGATAGGCGCTCGTGTAGTTCACGCCGCAGGCGATGGGAAATTCCCCCGACGCTACTTTTTCCACCATGGCGTTTTGACCTTGGGTAAGTACCGGACTATTAGCCGCAACCGCTTTGAGCCATTTGATCTGTTTATCGCGGGTTTTCGGATCGTGCTGCAATGACTGCAATCGGTTGCGCGTGTCGAAGAGAAATTTGCCTTTCCATGCCGGATCGGCGCAGGCGTTCCACGTCGTCGGCTCTTTCCCTTTGGCGACCATGGCCGGGTTCCAGATAATCCCCCTCGCGTTGGCCGTGGTGCCGAGAAAGTAACCGTTGGGGTCGAGAGTTCGTGGGTCGAGTTTCGTCCAGTCCTTCGGCAAGTGCGCGTTCATCTCTTTGTAACTGAACAAGGGTTTAACGAACACGCCTTCTTTTTCGTACTGCGTCTCGAACTCGCCGGCGATGTGCATGATGTCGAAGTCAGGGTATTCTCCCCGCTTGATGCGAATCAAATAATTGGCAAACGGACCGACGTCGCCTTCATGGACATAGAGAATCTCGCGGATGAACGGAAACGATCGTTTGAATTCCGGCAGAACATTTTTCGTGTCCGCCTCGGGCCAATCGAGCGCCATTCGTAGTTTACCGCTTTTCTTCGCCATCTCGGCTTTAGCGGTATCGGCGAGCTTGTTGAAAAGATTTTGCGCCGACGCTGGCGCATGGGCGCTTACGAGCAACAAGCCGAGGACTCCGAAAGCCGTGCGAATAATTCGCTCCATCATGCTGCTCGCGTCCGCCTAAATCTTTCCGATCCATCCATTATTCAATTTTGTGCTCGATGGAATGAAACTTGTTCATCGAATAGAGATTCCCGCAAGATCTTCGTCCGCGGCTTTTGACGCAGCTCCTCGTTTCAGCTCTTGAGAAAATCCGTAACCAAACAGTTGAATCGATCCGCGTGGTCCCACTGCACCCAGTGGGCGCACTGATCGAACAGGTGAAACTCGGCATTGGGGATGAGTTGAAAGAGCAGGATGCCACGCTCCACCGACACGCCACGGTCCTGGGCGCCCCACAAAAGCAGCGTCTTCGTCTTTAGGTTAGGCAATTCGTTGAATAGCGGTCGCGGCGGTCTAACGCCGCGCCGTAGCCGCGCGGCTTCTTGATTCTTCCCGACGCTCATCTCGTGACGGGCGCGCACCAATTCTTCGGTGACGAGCTTCTTGCGAAACAGAGTCCCCAGCGTCAGCGCGCGCATATTCTCCAAGCTCGGCACATACTCGCGCAACTCTTCTGAGTGCTTCTGTCCCAGCGCTTGCGATTCCGACGATCCTTTGGGCGCCAGCGTGCCGCTGGTGGTGGTGACGAACTTACCGACTCGAGAATCTTCCAGCGCCAAGCGCGCGGCGATGTAGCCGCCGACCGAGTTGCCGACGACGTGATAACGATCGAGTTTTAGGGCGTCGATGAACGCCTTGGCATGGGTTACGCGATACTCGATGGAAAGATCGGTCGGATTGTCCGTGCGGCCGAATCCAGCTTGGTCGTAGGCGTAGACGATGAAACCTGCCGCGGCTAACGGCTCGATATTGAGCTGCCAGTTGACTTGAGCCGAAGCGCCCGGCGCAGCGCCATGAAATAGCACAACCGGAAAACCGTTGCCGGCTTTAACGTAGAAGGTTTTCAGCCCGTCAGCGTCAATGTAGGCATTCATGCTATTTTCCGATGCCGGCTTCGGCGTAGCGCAGCACTTTGCCGCCTTTCGGCGCGCGCGTTGGCCCGTAGGGCGTGTCTTTTTCGACATAGATGCACGAGCCTGCGCTGTATATCGTGCCGCCGATCTCGATCTCGCCTTCGAGCACATAAAACATCTCATGGTAGGGATGACTATGCACGGGGATATCCGTATCGGGTCCCCAGTTACGAATCATCATCTCCGGACCCGATCCGCCGGGCGAAACATGGAGCCACTTGGTATAACCGCGCCCGCTTTTTTTCTTTTCGACGTCTTTTTCGTTGACCGCGTGAATCGCCATAAGTTCTCCCGAATATAAAATGTTTCTTTGCGGCTATCTCCCCCTCCTCTTTCCTCCCACGCATTGCGGGGGAGGACGAAGGTGGGGGCGCGACTTTTTTTCTCGGCGGTTGAATATTCTTACGCCACGGCGGCCGTCTTGCCAAGATTTCGTTCACTCTCCGGCACCCATTTCTCATAGGCGGGAATGACGATCATCTTGTTTTTCTCGGGATCGCGTACGACGCACTTCGGATCTTCACCGCGTTTGACCTTTTCGATTTCACGCAGATACATCTGGCGCAGCTTGATGATGCCGTCATCGATCGCCGGCCCGAGGTGCTCGTTCTCCCGATCGGCGATCGGCGGCATGCTGTCGACGACCATGCCGTCCTCGATGAAATGGAGCGGCGGGATTTCGTAGCCCAAAACCGGATTGTCCGAATCCCGATATTCTTTGTAAGGCGCGATAAACTCCTGCGGCGGCTTCCAGCGCCGGCTGAATGGATCGCCTTCGTATTTGCCGGGATTGTCCGACGGCTTGAAGCGCACGCGCATCAGCAACGTATGCGTGTCGTCGATCGGCACGCTCCAGCGCGCCGCCGACACCGGCGTGCCGGCTTGACCGCCGGTCAAATACCGGCCGCCGCTGCCACCGCAGCTGATACCGGGCATCAGCAAATGATGCTCGCGATAATTGAGCATGCCCGGTTCTTTGGTCTTGCGATACGCCTTGTAGACCATGCCCCATTCGGTTTCGTGAAAGCCGAGCTCCGGCTCGGTGCTCATGATATCCGGCCAGGCGCCTCCGTGAGTGAAACTCGGATGTACCGGGTCCATGCCGTTCTCGACGCATTGAAGCCAATTACAGTTCTGAAAACCTTGGATCGTTATGTAAATCTCGCCCTCGCCGACGAGAAAATTGTAGTGCGGCACCAACGGCGCAGGCTGCTGGCCGAAGTAGGCGAAGATCAAACCGCCTAGCTCGTCGACGGGATACGACGGCAGACGAATGTCTTGTTTTCTAATCGGGCTATCGGCCGGCTCGCCGGGAATCTGCACGACCTTGCCGCTCGTGTCATAAAGCCAGCCGTGATAGCGGCAGCGCACGCCGTCGCGCTCGATATCGCCGAGACACAAGTTGGCGCGCCGGTGCGCGCAGTAGGCGCCGATGACGCCGGGCTTGCCGGTGGCGTCGCGAAAGAGCACCAAATCTTCGCCGAACACACGAATGAACGTAGGCTTTAATTTTAAATGCGCCGAGATGCCGATCGGCCACCAGTACTGACGCAAAAACTCGCCCATCGGCGTGTCCCGACCGGTCCGCGTAAGAATCTCATTTTCTTCTTTGGTGGTTTTGTACATCGAAATCCTCCGAGCAGAGCGCAGAAAACTTCCTTTCGCCACGAAGATCACGAAGAATAGAATTTCTCATCTCCAAAAGCATCGTCTCTCCTTCATACCGTTCTGGTCAATCAATTACAGAGACCGTCACTGCGGTTGAGCGCCTTCATCAAGGCTTCCCGCAGCATTGCCAAACGGTCGGCCGGCAGACCCGGCGGCGCAATCAGCGGACGGCCTCGGGTAAAACCGCTCTTGGACCCGCTACGCGTGGGCTCGGTGCCGAAGTATCCTTCCAGACTGCCGGCGCGGCATTGACCTTCGCCTTTCTGCGTCGCCAGATCGATTTCCGCTGCGCCCGGATAACCGGTCACGATACTGAATTTCACGCCCGCGACTTCTTCGATGAGCCGCGGAAAGTAGTGACCCACGGTGCCGAGAGCAGTGGCGCCGCAGCGCGGCCGCTCCGAGACGGTGCGAATATCGTCGAGTGTCTTATACGATACGACGTGTCGGCGCGGCCATAGATGATTCGCAATGTCCGTTCCGGCGAGCCGATCCAACTAAACTTCGCCCAGTCGAACTTCACTTCCTTCATGTCCGTGAGCTGGTTGAAGTAGAGCCCCGGCGTGACAAAGCCGATCGTCAAGCCGTCGGGTTTGGCGAGGTTGTAGATGTAATTCGCCGCGGTCAGCGAACCGGCTCCCGGCATATTCTGCGAAATAATGTTCGGCTTGCCGGGAATATGCGGCGTCATCGCGCGCGCCCAAAGATCGCTGATGCCGCCGGGCGAAAAGCCGAGCACTCGACGAATCGTCTTGTCCTCAAAAAACGGCGACTCCGCCCTTGCCTGCCCTGCCCAAATCAACGTAATGAACAAAAGCAACGTCAACCGCTGGAACAACTCGCGCTCCGTTACGTGTCCGAAATTTTCAATTCTCCATTTTCAATTATCAATTATTCCTTGAAATCCATCCGCGGGTCCCAGGAGCGCAGCATATCCAGTTCGTCGAGCATTTCTTTGAGATATTTGAAGTTGTAGTAATCGC
>WNGO01003753.1_pt1 | contig 14830 bp, 9 predicted proteins | sample 5400511 | NCBI WGS metagenome assembly WNGO01 (sample SAMN13153380, study PRJNA577476) | soil metagenome | isolation source: 20 cm soil or saprolite under Garry oak tree replicate 2 | place: USA:California | collected 2016-06-15 | reverse complement strand
TCAACAGAAATTGCGGCAGTGTCGCCAGGAAATTCTCGAATGCCTGCAGGTTCGAGGTGCTGCGGAAAAGATTGTGCAACACTTCGTTCTTAATGTTCGACATCAGCTCCACGAACATGTCGTAAGCTTCCGCTTTGTATTCAATCAGCGGGTCCTTTTGTGCATAGGCGCGCAGATAAACACCTTCGCGCAAGGCATCCATCGCGTAGAGGTGTTCCTGCCAAAGCCGATCAATCGCGTTAAGAATGATATAACGTTCCAGGCTTTTCACCGCCGTCGGTTCTTCGTGCGACGATTTCCGCTGATAGGCATCCTTGATTTTTTCAATCAAAAATTGCGCGTTTGCCTCCGGATCGCGCGTTTCGAATTGGGCGCGATCTTTATTTAGTCCGAGCGGGAAGGTAGTATTGACCCATTGCAGCAGGCCGGCATAATTCGCGTCCTCGCCGGGCTTCCCGGTTCCAAGATATTCTTGAACTTTGGCCGGAACCGCTTCATCAATCACCTCGTAGATCAAGGGGCGCGGTTCCTCGCTATCGATCACTTCATTGCGATAACCATAAACAACCTCGCGCTGATTGTTCATCACGTCGTCCATGTCAAGCGTGCGTTTGCGAATGAGATAATTGCGTTGTTCCACTCGCTTCTGGGCCGTCTCCACCGACTTATTCAGCCATGGGTGTTCGAGCTCCTGCCCTTCTTCCAAACCGAAGCGTTCCATGATTTTTGTCATCCGATCGGCCGCGCCAAAATTCCGCATTAGATCGTCTTCGAAACTGACATAAAAACGCGATGCACCCGGATCTCCTTGTCGCGCGCAGCGTCCGCGTAGCTGGCGATCGATGCGGCGGGATTCATGTCGCTCCGTGCCGATCACATAAAGACCGCCGCGCTCGGTTACGCCGGGACCCAGTTTAATATCGGTGCCGCGTCCGGCCATGTTGGTTGAAATGGTGACAGTCCCGGGCTGGCCCGCGCGTGCGACAATCTCTGCTTCCTGCATGTGATACTTCGCGTTCAAAACATTGTGCGGAATTTTTTCGCGCTTGAGCATGCGCGAAAGCAACTCGCTTGCTTCCACGCTCACCGTCCCAACCAGGACCGGTTGCGTCTTGGCATGGCATTCCTTAATCTCGTTAATCACTGCGTTGTATTTCTCACGCCGCGTTTTATAAATGCGGTCGTTGGAATCTTTGCGCGCGACCGGCCGATTGGTCGGAATCACCAACACGTCCAGCTTGTAGATGTCGTGGAATTCGTTCGCTTCTGTTTCAGCCGTGCCCGTCATCCCGGCCAGTTTTTGATAAAGCCGGAAATAATTTTGAATCGTAATGGTAGCGAGGGTTTGCGTTTCGCGATCGATTTGCACCGCTTCCTTTGCTTCCACCGCCTGATGCAACCCATCGCTCCACCGCCGCCCCGGCATTTTTCGGCCGGTATATTCGTCCACGATGACGACTTTGTTTTCTTCCACCACGTACTGCACGTCCTTCTCGAACAAGCAATAGGCGCGCAACAATTGCGAGATGTTGTGAATTCGCTCCGCTTGCGTGTCGCAAAGCTGTTGCTTTTCCCCTTTTTGTTTTTCCTTTTCCTCGTCGCTTAACGACTGGTTTAGATCGATCTCGGTAAACTCGCTGATCAAGTCCGGCAGCACGAAGGCGTTCGGATCGTCCGGGTTCATGAACGAGCGGCCCTGCTCGGAGAGGTCCGCTTCCTGCGATTTTTCGTCGATGGTAAAGAACAACTCTTCCTTTAACGCAAAAAGTTCGTCCTTGCGGGTGTCCTGATAAAACGACAATTCCGCCTTGTCGATCGCCTTGCGCTTTTCCGGGTCCTCCATCATGCGCAACAATTGCTTATTGCGCGGCTGACCGAGCTTTACTTTGAACATCGGGAGCCCGCCTTCCTCCAGCTTACCCGCGTCGAACTTCTCTTTGGCCTCGCTCGCAATGCGATTACAAAGCATGGTCTGTTTGCGCACCAGCTGCTCAACCAGCGGCTTCCACTTGTCGTATTGGTGCGTCGAAATTGTCGCGGGTCCGCTAATGATTAGTGGCGTGCGCGCTTCGTCGATCAGGATGGAATCGACTTCATCGACAATGGCGTAGTTGTAGCCGCGCTGCACCTGCTGTTCGCGCGTCGTCGCCATTCCGTTGTCGCGCAAATAGTCAAAACCGAACTCGGAGTTTGTGCCGTAGGTAATGTCGCAGGCGTACTGCTGGCGGCGAACGCTCGGTTCCTGATCATGCTGAATACAACCGACCGTGAGGCCAAGAAAGCTATAAAGTTGCCCCATCCACTCGGCGTCACGTCGCGCCAGATAATCGTTCACCGTGACCAAATGCGCGCCGCGCCCGGTCAGTGCGTTTAAATAAAGCGGTAAAGTCGCAACCAGGGTTTTGCCTTCGCCCGTCGCCATCTCTGAAATCTTGCCACGATGCAATACGATTCCGCCGATGAGCTGGACATCAAAGTGCACCATTTCCCATTTCATCGGCTGATCGCAGACGGTGAAAGTGTGCCCTCGCTCTGTGAGCCGGCGGGCGGCATTTTTTACAACCGCGAACGCTTCCGGCAAAATCTCATCGAGACGTTTCCACTGCTCCTCCAGTCCGGGCAGTTTCGCCAACTCTTCCTTCCAACTCGCCGTCAGCTCGCGCAGTTGATCATCAGAGAAACTCTGAAACTTCTCTTCCAACTCGTTGATCTGATGGACGATCGGCGCCATTCGCCTGATCTCGCGCTGATTTTTCGAGCCTAAAATTTTCTTTAAAATCCAACCAACCATGTCATCATCACTATCGTCGAGATTCCGCGATTTGTCATTCAAGCGAAGGCGGGGACTCTCAGCGTGTTGCCGTTAGGGATTCGTTGGCAGATCCTGCAGCTTTCGCCTGCTCGGCCACGGCACGACAGGTCGCTCGACATGGCAGAGGCTGCCGCTAACATGGCACCATGAAGAAAATCATCTCCACCTCGGAGGCCCCCGCGGCAGTCGGGCCGTACTCGCAGGCCATTCGTATTGGCAATCTCGTCTTTTGTTCCGGCCAAATCCCGCTGGATCCGGAGACTGGCGAAATCGTTCCCGGCGACGTTAATGCGCAAACGAGGCGGGTAATGGAAAACATTGCAGCCGTGCTCCGGGCAGAGAGACTCAGTTTCGATAACATCATCAAAACGACGATTTTCCTCGCCAATCTCGCCGACTTCCAGGCGGTAAACGAACTTTATGGCTCCTATTTCAAATCGGACCCTCCAGCACGGTCCACGGTACAGGTGGCCGCGCTTCCCAAAAACGCGCAGGTTGAAATTGAAGTTGTTGCTGCCACGAATGCAAACGGCGGCAGGGCGATCGATACATGGGAATAAGGCTGTCGTTTCAGCGTAGCCGCGAAAACAATGAACGATCCAGGTGAGAAATGCTGGTAAGCCGAAATATGCTTGCGAAGCCTTCTTCACGCACTGACTTTCGCGGGTTGAGGAATGGAGAATAATCGAGAGTTGCCGTGGACGGGAGAGCGGTTTGTCCCAAGTTGTACCGGTCAGCTGCTCTATGAGCATCTTCATCGCTACGCCGTTGCGGCGGCCCTAGCCGATGGTAAACGTGTCCTGGACATCGCTTGCGGCGAAGGCTACGGCGCCAATCTTCTCGCCGCGACGGCCGCACAGGTGATAGGCGTTGATATCGCGTCTGAGGTCATCGCGCACGCACGCCAGGCGTATCGAAAAGAGAACCTGATCTTTCGTGAAGGGTCATGCCTGAACATTCCTGTAGAAGATCACAGCATCGACCTTGTCGTTAGCTTCGAGACGATCGAGCACATTGATGAGCCGCTCGCTTTTCTCCAGGAGATCAAGCGTGTCCTGGCAGTGGACGGCGCCTTGATTATGTCCAGCCCGGACAAGGCCGAATACACTGATCGCACCGGCGCGACAAATCCCTTCCACAAACAGGAACTATACCACGAGGAGTTTCTTCTTCTGTTGAAGCAGCACTTCAAACGTTGCCGCATCGGCAAGCAAAAACTGGTTGCCGGCTCCTGGATCGCCGCCGACGACCTCGCCGCTGAGGATACCTTCGGCACCTTCAGCGGCGACATTCATTCCATTGCCTTTCGCCCTGGAGTCTACCGTGGTGTTTACTCGCTCGCCCTTTGTTCCGACGCGCGCCTGCCCGCCTGGAAGCTGGGTGTCTATGCGAACAGCCGGGAGAGCGAGAGGATTTGGAACCTCGTCGAGCGATTTGGCAGCCCGGAGAACATCCAGAATACGGTCGCATCGCTTGAGCAGCGAGCGGCGCGTCAAGCTGAGGTGCTCGCGCAACTGCGATCCCATCTCGGAGAACTTAAAAGTCAGTTGAACAGCAGTCGGATAGGTCTCACCCGTACACAAGCCCGCGTGGATGAGCTGACGGGCGATCTGCGCCGGCAACTACTCGCGACTAAAAAGCTGACCTGGTTGCTAAGCGAAACAGAGAAGTCGGCTGCGCGGCTGCGCGCTTCACGCCGATGGAAAATAGCTAATCCGTTTGCCGCGCTCAAGGCGTTCTTAAGCGGTCGCGAAGTCGAAGGCTATGGGCATTTGGAAAAGATTGTTTCCGATTATTTGCAATGGCGCCCGCATCACCCAGAAGTCTACAAAATCGATGAACAGATCGGGGGACTCGAGCACCGCTCGCTCGCGTCTCCGCCACGACTCGCGGGCCCAAATGGAAGTACTGCGGCGCCAATCACTCCGCCCGCTCCCACCAAGCCTATCGAGTTCCCCGTCCGCGACTCAGTGGATGTTTCGGTAATCATCCCTGTTTTTAATCAACTTCAATTCACACAATCATCCCTCGCCTCCATTCAAGATAATCAGGCAGACCAAAGTCTGGAAGTCATCGTGGTAGACGACTCTTCCACCGACGGCACCGAAGAAACTCTCCCCCGAATTCCGGGTCTGGTTTACCTCCGCAACGAAGAGAATGTGGGGTTTGTTGCCTCTTGCAATCGGGGCGCTGCCAAAGCACGGGGTAACTATCACCCCGATGGCCGTTTACAAGAAGCCGGCGGGATTATCTGGCGGGATGGTTCGGGTTGGAATCGCGGGAAATTCGATGATCCTCGCAAACCAGAATACAATTTCTTGCGTGAGGTAGATTATTGTTCCGCCGCCTGCCTTATGCTCCCGAAATCGCTTTTCCAAAGGATCGGCGGGTTTGATAGTCGTTATGTTCCCGCCTACTACGAAGACACAGATCTGGCTTTCAAGGTACGAGCGGCCGGATTCAAAGTGCTTTATCAACCGCTCAGCGAGGTGTTCCATTTCGAGGGAGCGACCGGTGGAACTGACATATCTACTGGCACGAAGAAGCATCAGGAAATTAACCGAAAGGCGTTCGCAGCGAAGTGGAAGGAAGCTCTCGCCACCAAACCTGCCAACGGCGACGTTGCTGCGTTGGAACAACTCCCGCAAGGGTATAAACGTATTCTTGTTATCGACCATCATCTGCCCATGCCGGACCGGGACTCCGGTTCGCTTCGCATGTTTCAGATCCTCACGATTCTCCCTCATCTGGGACACAGGGTTAGCTTCATTCCCGACAACCTCGCCAACATCCCGCCTTATGGCGACGACTTGAGGAAACGTGGCATCGAAGTAGTTCTGCGTCCGCACATCAAAGACGTGACCAATTATATCGAAAGTCACGGTCGGAAATACGATGTCATAATTCTAAGCCGCTGCGGAACGGCAAAGAAGCACATCGCAGCAGTGAGGCTCCATGCTCCTCAAAGCCACGTGATTTTTGACACCGTCGATCTACATTTTTTGCGCGCCGCCCGCGAAGCAGAGCTGACACAAAAAGTCGAATCCAGAACGCAGGCGCGTGAAACGCAGCAACAGGAATATGCCGTTATTAACGAAGCCGACGAGACGTGGGTAGTCAGCGTAGCTGAACGCGAGCTGCTGCTGCAGGATTTGCCTGGCAAACAGATCGAGGTGGTTTCAAACATCGTTGACATCGAGACGCCGACGACAGCATTCGCCGACCGTGCCGATTTTCTGTTCATCGGAAGCTTTCTGCACCCACCGAACGTTGATGCCGTGCTTTACTTCGCCAAAGAAATTTACCCGCTCATTGCACAGCATCTGCCGACCGCGAAATTTTACATCATCGGTGACAAGGCCCCTCCCGAAGTTGTCGCGCTCGCGAGCAACAATGTAATTGTTACCGGGGCCGTGCCTGACGTCCGGCCATTTTTTGAGTCGGTGAAATTGTCTGTCGCACCGCTTCGTTTCGGTGCCGGCGTCAAAGGAAAAATCAACCAGAGTATGGCATTTGGAGTACCCGTCGTAGCCACTTCAATCGCCGTCGAAGGCATGTCTTTGACGCACGAAGAAGACGTGCTTGTAGCAGAGGCACCGGCAGATTTTGCGAGAAACCTGGTGGCGCTCTACCAATCGGAAGAGATGTGGAATCGGCTTTCTGAAAACGGTCTAACGAAAGCGAGATCGTTGTACTCGCCTCAGGTAGCCCGCGAGCAACTGTCTCGGCTTTTCAGCGACGAACATACCTCTAAGTCCTTACACCGCCGCGCGCTGGCCGTCGCCGGATGATTCTTCTCGTTATTAGGCGCGCCGTAAACGAAACAATTTCGACATGACTCAACCCGAGCTGAGCATTGTTATTCCATTTCTAAACGAGAAGAGAGTGCTACCCCTGTTGCGCGAGCGCTTTGAGAACATTGCGAAACGATCGGATTTCTGGGAGCTAATTTTTGTTAGCGACGGTTCCACTGATGGTAGCACCGAGTATGTTGAAGACTGGTCGCGCGTAAACCCAGCGGTAAAACTTGTGGTTCTAACACGCAATTTTGGCCATCAGTACGCTGTCTCTGCCGGTCTGGCTTTGACTTCAGGGCGTTATGTCGGAATCATGGATGCGGATTTGCAAGACGAACCGGAGGTGTTGCTCGACATGTATCAACTTCTCCGCAGTGACAAACTTGATGTGGTTTACGCTGTCCGGGCCACTCGCCCGGAGGGAAGATTAAAGCGCTTCTGCTACTACATGTTTTATCGGCTATACACATTTTTAGCTGATACTCCTGTGCAAGTGGACAGTGGGGATTTTTGCGTAATGACGCGCCGCGCGGTGACACTTCTTTTGGCTTTACCGGAAAAGTTGCGCTTCGTGCGCGGGCTTCGAGCCTGGCTTGGCCTGCCGGCCAGGCCATTTCCCATTTCCCGGGCGGCTCGCGCCGCCGGCCAACCTCAGTATTCCATTTGGCAGCTAGTGAAGCTTGCCTCAGCAGGACTTACTTCCTTTTCGACTAAGCCACTTCGAGTAGGTCTGATTTGCGGCGCTCTTCTCTGTTTTCTCGCCCTCCTGACGGCTGTGGTCTATGCTGTTATCGCGGTTTTTACCAATACCCGCATCGCCGCACCGGGATTTTCAACCTTGGTGATCCTTCTACTGTTCTCGAATGGTCTTGTCTTTCTCTACCTTGGAATACTAGGAGAGTATATCGGCCAAATGTTCCTGGAGGTGAAAGGGCGTCCACCATTCATTATTGAACGCACCATTAACTTCGAGGGACAGAACTCGCCTGATGAGCGAAATTGAGTTCCTTTCACCGCCTACTTCGGTTTCGATGGCAGATGAATGGTTTGATCTGGCAACCACGGATCATTTTTGGATTAAATGGCGTCACTCCGTCCTGCTTCGGCAGCTCAATCGCGCGAGTTTTCGCGGGAAGATCGCTCTGGAGGTTGGATGCGGCCACGGGCTGGTCCGCGAGATGTTGGAGCGCGACCTCGGAATTCGTGTTGACGGTTGTGATCTAAATCAGCATGCATTAGAAAAGGCGACGAGTGGTAAGGGGCGACTGCTGGTCTATGATGTATTCGACCGAAACTCGGCGATGCTTGGCGCTTATGATTTGCTTCTTCTGATGGATGTGATCGAACATATCGACGACGATTTGGAGTTTGTTAAGGTATCACTTCAACATCTCAAGCCAGACGGGCTTGTCGTAATTAACGTTCCAGCACATATGACCTTCTACAGTCAATATGATGAAGTCGCCGGCCACAAACGCCGTTACGGTGTTGCTGATATCAAATCTCTTTTCCGCCAAGCACGTCTGAAGCCAATATCTATTGCACAGTGGGGGTTGTTTCTTTTGCCTGCCCTCTTAATGCGTAAACTTATCCTTCGTCTTACACCACCTGAACACACCATTAGGGTGGGTTTCGTTCCGTCAAACCCATTTTTGCACGGTATCCTAAAACGATTACAAGCTCTTGAGACAAGTATCCCGTTCTCAATGCCCATCGGCAGCTCCCTACTTGCGGTCGGACGCCGTATGTCGGACGCGTCTACCTGAATGGAGCAGCGGACAGAACGAGCAAAAACGTTTTGGCAGCGGGACGGAGTTTTCCTTCTGTTATTGCTGCTGATTTTTGTCCTTCGCTATACCCCGTCAATTTTGCGTGGGGATTTGTTCGGTCCATTCAAAGATAACATTTGGATTTATGGCCCTATTTTTTCCAGGGCTTCAGAGATTGCGCTGCATGGCAGCTGTCCATACTGGCTCGACACCATGCTTACTGGATATCCGTTGTTCGATTCGCCTCATTTTTCCATCACTTATCCGTTCTATTTCCTTGGCTGGATCAATTACGGCATTGAGCTCGATGCTGTTTTCACATTAACGCGCCTCACCTTTTTCCATCTGCTCATTCTTTATCTCAACTCCTATGCAATGATTCGACTTGCCGGGGGCAGCGGTTTCGGCGCGCTTTGTGGGGCGACCTTGGCCTTGGTCGGCGGCAGCACTGTTGGTTATTCGACCTGGATTACTATTATCGCAAGCTATAGCTGGCTACCGTTGCTAATTGGCAGTGCCATCTGGCTCCTTAAGAGACCGGGCTTTGCCAGTGTTCTTCTTTTGAGTGCTTCAGCCAGTTTGCTTATCATCGCGAGCCCGGCGCAATCGGTGATTCACGCCCTGTTGTTCTGCCTTTGCTTTTTTGCTTGTGCCCTGCCCTGGTTTGCAAAGAACCAGGGGGCCGGTCACGCGCTGAAGATAATCCTTTCCCTTCTGGTAGCGCTCGCATTTGTGGCCGGTCTTACGGCCGTGGCCACGATTCCGATGACGATTGATACTGCCGGCATGATCCGGCATGTCGGCGACAGGACTGCCGTGATCGGACATCAGCGGATACCATGGCAGGCCTTTACCGGCCATCAGCTTGAACCTGCTCAGCTCTGGCATGTGTTCGCCAGCTCCTGGCCGTTAGGCATACTTGGCGGTCCCTACATCGGTCCTCTGGGCGTTGCCGGAGTGACTTTGTCCTGGCTGCGTTTCCGCGGGCAAGAGCGGTTCGGCAAGTTTTTAGTAATCTTCTCCACACTGTTTGCCATCTATGGTTTACTAGCGGGTTTGGGCACTCACAGCGGCATCACTCAACTTCACTTTCATTTACCATTACTGAACCGTATCCGGGAGGCCGGGCGTCACCTTATTTGGTTTACTATATTTGTCAGCTTACTTACGGGCCTGGGTTTCGACACATGTGCGCGGCATTTTCGGCTTTCGCTATCCGGCAGGATTGGAGCTGCAATTGTCGCCAGCGGCCTGTGGATCGTCGAGTTGGTGATTGCTTATCGCTCACACACATGGAATTGGTTCCCTCTTTGCGTTATCCCTGTCGGACTGGTACTCCTCTATCTAGCGAGAATTGCAATAACTCCTCTCCTTGCTACAGGCCTCATTTTTTCTGGTCTGGCAGCGGCGATCGCTCACAACGGAACCACCCCGTCGTACCTGGCAAGCTATTATGATCCCGAAAATCTTACGGCCTTACGTGTTATCCGAGGCTTAACCAATTTACCCGGGATCTACACTTCCAGGATCGCTTTCCGCGACTCCGCCTTTTGGCCAGGCCATTGGGCGATGGATGCGAGCTTCTATGGCATCAGGAGCTTTTATATGAACATGACTCCGGTACCGTACGATCAGTTTTTGGACATGAATCGCGAGTCTCTCCCCAACTACCGGGAGCTAATGGGGGCCCGTTACCTGGTTTGCGGAGAGAAGGAGAAACCCCGCTCGGATTCGGACACACTGCTTTTCCAGGACGGACAATACCGTGTCTATAGGCTCGCCAACTCAATGCCGCTCACTGTCCTTGTTCATGAGCTCGGCGGATACTACTCCGATGCCGCGCAGTTTTACTCCAGAATAACTCTCGGCTTTGACTACAATCGCATCGCTTATGTTTCACAGCCCGACTATAATCATGTTAGCGCTTTTCTTCGTCAACGTTCGCCCCTCACCGAGGAAGCCCCCGATTTTGTTCAAATTGTGAAATCTGATTTCAATAATCGGGCGCTTTGTGTTGCGACGTCTGCTCCTTCACTGCTGATTTTGAACGAATACTATAACAAAGCCTGGCACGCCCGCGTAAATGGTCGCGAGGTACCGTTATTGCGCGTGAACCTTAATCAGGTAGGCGTATTACTCCGGCAGGGTCGAAATATTGTTCATTTCGAGTATAAACCAGCATTGTTCTGGAAATTGCTGATTCTTCAGCGAGCCACCTTCGCCATCTTGGTTCTAACAGCAATTGCTGCCTATTCAGTCGGCAGGTCAGCGAGCCTGACGCAGTCAAGTCTGGTAGAGACCGGGCCCGTTTCGCCAAATACAGTGTGAAGTCTGACTCTTTGTTGATCCCTTGGAAGCAAATACTGGATTAAGAAGATGGTTGCGAGTGCCAGTGCTATACAACTATTTCCAGGATCTTATCGGCGGCAACAGATTGCGGAAATGGTTTATCGACACTCATGTGCGCGCGAAGCCAGGAGATAAGGTCATTGACATCGGTTGTGGCCCAGGACAAATACTGCCGTGGCTGCCACCTGTTGAGTATATTGGTTTCGACGTGAACGGAAGCTATATTGCTGCTGCCCAAGGCAAATACGGCGACAGAGGAACATTTGTTGTTGGTGATACGAGGGCAATTTGGGACGATCCGCGATTTCAGGCGGCGGACATTGTCATAGGATTGGGTATCTTGCATCACTTGGATGATGAGCAAGCTGCACACTGTATCCAGTTCGCTCATCGCGCTCTTAAGCAAGGCGGCCGATTTGTATGTCTGGAGGCGTGTTGGATCCCGAACCAGGGATTCGTTTCACGATATGTTATGTCCCGCGACCGAGGCCAGCATATTAGAACAGAGCAGTCGTATTACGATCTTGTCCAGACGGCTTTCAAACACCCCATGGCCTGGGTCCAGCCAAAGGCGCTGCGAATCCCCTATGCAACGCTCGTTCTCGAATGTGAAAAATGATTTTGATTGCACACCGTGACCACAGCGTGTTAGCACCAGTAGCGGCTCAAGCTGATAAGATGCACGTTTAAGTTGCGCGTCGCCGTCAATAGTAACTGAAGTCATTAAGACGAAGCGCCATAATGCTTAGGACAACCTCTCGCTTTCTGGCGACCCCGGATGGCTTACAAACTCTGATTGAGTGATTTTGGCGCCGACGCGCTTTCACCGTGGACGAGCGCGACGCAGCTGATATCGTGAGCGATTAACTTAATGGCACGCTCTGGCAACTTCGGCGACGTGGTTGAGCGCATATTCCAAGTTACCACGGGCATACTAGCGCTGGCTTTTCTAGCGTCGGGAATCCTCTTCCTCTGGAACGGTCACGTGACTGTGACTGCTTTCGATATGTGGCACTTGTACACCGTCTCATTGAACCAACCGTTCTGGCAAGCGGCGTTATTGAAATACGGCAGTCATTCAATGTTTTTCCCGACCTTACTTTGGTCAATTGATATTGCCTGGTTTCGCAGCAATCAACAGCTATTGTTTGTCATAGGATTAGCTTTGCTTATCTTATCCGCGATCGTGTTACTTGTCGCGACCTGGCAGGATAAGACGATAGGCACGACAGCAAAGCTCGTCGCTACACTGGTAGTCGTGGTAGCGAATTTTTCGATGACCAGAGCTAGTATCACAGCCATCGGGCCGTTCAATTGCATATGTTCGCTCGTAGTCGTTGGAGCGCTTGCCGCCTTTTATGCTCTGGCACTGATTTGCGGCGGAACGCGACCTTATTGGACGCTAATGGTTTTGGTAGTGACGTCCGGATTGATCGCGTCATTTAGCTTCGGAAGCGGCTTTGCCGTTTGGCCTACTCTCCTCATCTTGGGGTGGAGTGCGCGATTATCCTGGCGCACTCTCGGCCTAATTTTAGCCGCCGGGATTGTCGCGGTTATTACCTACGGTGTATTACCTGGTGCAGCGCCGGAGATTACTCCGGAAAATGCGATATCCCTCGGTACCGCGCTCCGTAGGTTCTGCAGCCTGCTCGGCACACCATTCCTTTATGCGGCAGCAGCATGGAGTTCTCCTGCGCTCTCTCCCGCGGCGGCGCAGTCCTCTAATATTCCGTTTGTTTGCGGCACCTTGGGCCTGGGGCTCGCGGCGGGAGCCGTCATGCCGAGACTGGTCCGACGCGATCTAGGTACAAGCAAGCTCCAGTTCATTGCACTCGCCCTTACGGTTTTCAACTTCGTAGCCATGGGATTTATAGTGATCGGCCGCACCGCTCACATGCACGCCTCCCCCGGCGAAGTAGTTGCGCCGCGGTACATGTTTTGGAGTTCGCTTTTTTGGGCGGGTCTGTTTCTCATTTTCGTTCAGAACGTAGACTCAAAAAAATGGGCGAGGTGGCCGACCTTTTCGGCGCTGTCAGCGCTACCCCTTTTGATTTTTCCGGAACACTACCAGGCAGCTGCATGGGGAAGACACGTGCATCTAATAATGGAATCTGCAGCTACGAGTCTGATAAATGGAGTTTGCGATACCGATATGGTCGCCCAGATGTATCCGACCCCTGCCACCGTATATAGTCTCGCGAAGCAGTATCGCCAACGTCGGCTTGATATGTTCGCTGACGGTTTGCAGGATTGGATCGGAGTTTCAGAAACGAATTTGTTTGGCGGCCATTACAAATCGGTAGAGTTAAAAGGCAGCATTGCAGTCCAGTCGCTTGTTCGGTGCGCAAACGGCGCCCCCGCAGCGCGAGTGACCGGCTGGGCCATTGAGCGAGAAACATCTATTCCAAAGCAACTCATCCTTGTCAACGCCGGCGGTAAAGTTTGCGGCCTGGCACGGCCGACAGAGATACGCACGAATATTAACGGGCAGTATAAACTGCCTAAATTCGCGACCAGCGGATTTCTTGGTTACATTCGCGATTACAATCCACAAACGCCTTATTTTGTTCGGAGTGCTGATGACAACAGGCTTTCCAGGGAAACTCTTCGCGTTACTTCATCCGTACCGATGGCTGCCAGCAACTAATGCGAGGGCTGTTAGGATTGTTGATGCACCAGTCGTTCGTGACTGCAAATCATGGCGATGCCCGTGAACGTCAAACCAGCACAATCGGAGATAGCAGCTGGGCAGCCCATTTGATAGCGGAGTGCGTCCTAGTTGTAAGTTATGTTTCGGCCAGTACGTTGGTTCGCCTCCACTCGCTTCCAAGGGGTGGAAGGTGGGCGTAGTGTAGCTGCTATCGAAAAGCATTGCAGCTAACTTGCTTGATTATAGCTGATGCCCGAAGCTCGCGTGGTGGAGAATTTTCTTGCTATGTCATGCGAAACGACTGCCTGGGTCAAATGTGTTTCATACAGGATCCGGGGCAGGGCATCTGAGACTCATTACCAAGCTGGCCCTGGTACCATAGGCTGATCACATGCAACCAGGGACGCTATTTTTTCAGTGCAACATCTGTGGCACGCTCTGCACTGTTGAATTAGCGTCGCTTGCACGCGAAGCTAAATCATGTCCCAATTGCAACTCCAGCCCACGCACTCGTGCTGTCATTCGAACCCTGTCCAGTTGTCTCTTTCAGGAGAACCTCATTCTCTCTGAATTCCCAATCCGCAAGGACATTAAGGGCTTGGGATTGACTGATGCAGAGAACTACGCGTCACAGCTAAAGCAAAAATTCGATTATGTAAACACGTATTTTCATCAGGAACCGCGTCTCGATATAGCCTCTGATAGTATCGCGCCTGAGCAGCGTCAAGTCTACGACTTCATCATATCGTCTGAGGTGTTTGAGCACATAGTCCCTCCCGTGCAAGTAGCTTTCGATAATGTGTACCAGATGCTGAGACGGGGCGGGCTGTTGCTATTAACAGTCCCCTACGGACTACAGCCGGAGACGATTGAGCATTTTCCGGAACTCCACGAGTTCACTTTAGTAGAACGTGACGGTGGTTGCGAACTTCATAATCTTACTAAATCCGGCGTGAGACAAACATTTCGAAATCTGGTGTTTCACGGCGGACGCGGATCAACTCTGGAAATGCGAGTGTTCTGCTACTCTGACTTACTGCGTCTCTTGAGTGCCGCCGGTTTCGTTGATGTTGCAGTCCATAGCGCTCCGGATTTTCGGCATGGAATTTGGTGGCCGCAGCCCTGGAGCTTACCCATCACAGCGAGAAAATTGCCTGCTGGCGTGCGCCCATAAAATATGACCGCGCTGCCCGTCCAATGGAAATAGCAACTAAGGCATTGGCGGCCTGATGAGAACAGAGATCTGCGGGATAGCGCTGTAAAGGCCCTGCGCCATGCGCATTAGAGTGAATTCAAACTGTCCGCCGGCCGAAAAAGGATTTCGCTTTAACAAACCTTCCTTTTCGCGAATTTAAATTTTTGAACGGAGATGACAATCGGGTCAGGTAAGTGTTGCTCGCGATGGCTTCCATGAATATACAGTTGGATACTACGCGGGTTTATGAATAAACCT
>WNGO01001545.1_pt1 | contig 14833 bp, 15 predicted proteins | sample 5400511 | NCBI WGS metagenome assembly WNGO01 (sample SAMN13153380, study PRJNA577476) | soil metagenome | isolation source: 20 cm soil or saprolite under Garry oak tree replicate 2 | place: USA:California | collected 2016-06-15 | reverse complement strand
GCTACGGGCATTTCACGTGGTCGTCCGCCAGCCGCGCGATGAATCCCGATTCCACGCTGTTCGACCTGGCGTCGCTCACCAAGGTCGTAGCGACGACCCCCGCGCTGATGCTGCTCGTCGAGCGCGGCCAGGTCGATCTCGACGCGCCCGTGGCCCGCTACGTCCGTGAATTCCAGACGCCCGCCATCACCGTGCGCCAGCTGCTGACGCACACGTCCGGCTTGCGGGCCGACATCCCAACGACCGAGCTCCGCGCGCTGCCCGACAGCGCGGCGCTGATGCGGCGGGTGATGGCCGAAATGCCGCGCGTGCCGCCCGGGACGCGCGTGATTTACAGTGACCTGAACGCGATCCTGCTCGGCGAAGTCGTTCGCCGCGTGACGGGCGAGCCGCTCGACGTGTTCGCGGCCAAGGAGATCTTCTCACCTCTCGGGCTGCACTCGACGCTGTTCCGGCCGCCGGTGCGACTGCAGCCGCGCATCGCCCCTACAGGCGTGTGGCGTGGGCATCCGGTGGCGGGCGTCGTCAACGACGGCAGCGCGTTCAAGTTGCGGGGCGTGTCGGGCAACGCCGGCTTGTTCGCCGCGGCGACGGACATCGCGCGCTTCGCGCAATTCATGCTGGCGCGCGGTGTGGCATCCGACGGACACCGGCTGCTCCGCGCCGAGACCGTGCGCCTCTTCACGACCAAGGCGACTGGCGCCGACAAAGAGGCGCGCGCGCTCGGCTGGCAGGCGCTGCCGACCGGCGAGGAGACGTCGAGTGCCGGCACGCTGTTCGGACCGGCGAGCTACGGGCACACCGGGTGGACGGGGACGTCCCTGTGGATCGATCCGGACCGCGACCTGTTCGTGCTGCTGTTCACCAACCGCGCGTACGCGCCTCGCGCCCGCAAGCCGTTCACGGTCGTGAAGGAAGTGCGCGCGTCGCTCGCCGACGCGGCGGCCCGCGCCTCCGATGCCCGCTGAGCTGCCGACGCTGATTTACGACGGCGAATGCGGCTTCTGCAGGCGCGCGATGGAATTGGTGCGGCGCTGGGACCGGGAACATCGGCTGCGCTACGTGCCGTTCCAGGACGAGGCCCGAATCGCGCGCTTCGGCGTACCCTTGCCGGCGCTCGCCGCGGCGATGCACTTGGTGCTGCCGGACGGCCGTGTATACGCGGGTGCCGATGCCGCGCCGGAGATCTTGAAGGTGTTGCCGGGGAAACGGTGGTTGGCGGTGCCGTTTGCCGTCCCCGGAGTGCTGCCGGTCGCGCGTCGCGTGTATGCGTGGATCGCGCGCCGTCGCCGCTGTCTGGTGCGCGGGCGACCGGCGGGCTAGCGTTCGCTGGGAGGAGACACAGTCGTGACTGCAACGTTGACGCCTGAGGGGATTCGCACCGCGCTGCGGCAGGTGAAGGATCCCGAGCTGGACTTGAACATCATCGACCTGGGCCTCGTCTACGACGTCGAGGTCGACCAGGGCGAAGTGCGCGTGAAGATGACGCTCACGTCACCGGGATGCCCCGCGGGCCCGCAGATCGTCCACGATGCGGACCGCACGATCAAGACGTTGGAGGGCGTGAAGGACGTGGACATCGAAATCGTGTGGGAGCCCTACTGGTCCCCTGAAAAGATGGACCCCAAAGTGCGGGCCCTGCTCGGCTTCTAGGTTCGGGCCTTCAACGCTGCAAGCAGGTCGTCTCCCAACACTTCGACTTGCCACCGCCGCAACTCGGGCACTTGCAGCAGCCCGGCGCGATTCGCCGGCTTGGCACGCGCCACTGCCTCGAGCGTGGTGCGGCCGCACAGCACGCCGGGATCGAGCCCCAGCTTCTCGGCGACCCGCGTCCGCGCCGCCTTGCAACGTTCCACGGCGTCGTCGAATCCGGGATCCTTGGGCGCGCGGTGCGTGCGCTCGAGCTGCGGCAGGTCGCGCTCCGGGATCGCCTGCGCTCGCCGCACGGCGTCGAACAGGGCCGAGCCGTAACGCCGCGCGAGCGACGCCGGCAGCTCGCGCACGCGCGTCAGGGCGTCGGGAGATTCCGGCAGCGCTTTGGCGACGGCCAGCAGCACGTCGGGTCCCACGATCCGGAACGGCGCCTTGTCCTCCTTCTCAGCGACCGATTCGCGCCAGTTGAACAGCTCGCGCAGGGCGGCAAGCTGGCGCGGCGCGAGGGTCTTTGCCCTCTTCACCCGGAGGTAAGCGTCGCTGTCGTCTTCGCCGGGGCCCGTCCAGCGCAATCCCTCGAGCCGGACGAACTCCTCTTCCGCCCAGGCGAGCCGGCCCAATTGCTCGAGCCGCGCGCGCAAGGCGGCGCGCAGTTCGGGCAAGTGGCGCGTGTCCGCGGCGGCGTACTCGAGCATCCCGGGAGGCAGGGGACGCTGCGACCAATCGGCCTTCTGGTGCGTTTTCGACAGCTTCACGCCGGCATATTTCTCGAGCAGCGACGCGAGGCCGATCGCGGGTTCGCCCACCAGCTGCGCCGCGATCCGCGTGTCGAACAGGTGCTTGGCGTGGAAGCCGTAATCGCGGTCGAGAATGCGCAGGTCGTAGTCGGCGTCGTGGAAGATCTTCTCGACCTGCGGATCGGCGAGCAGCGCGCCGATGGGGCCGAGGTCGGTGACGGCAAGCGGGTCGACGACGGCCGTCTCCGTGCCGGCCGAGAGCTGGATCAGATAGATGCGGTCGCGATAGCGATGGAAGCTCGCCGCTTCGGTGTCCGCCGCGACCAGCGGCGCGCGGCGGAACCGGGCGACCACGTCCGCGAGCACCCCGGTGGTCTGGATGAAATGGTCGGGAGGAGGGGTCACTCCTTTTTGGCGACCTGGTCGAGGCCCGCCGCGATCTCTTCGAGCGCTTTCGCGAGCGTCTTATAGAATTCCGGGTCCGGCGGCTGCGGCGGGCCGCCGAACGGATCGCCGGCGCACTTACGCGCGAGGCGAGCGGCGTGGCGGATATAGTCGGTGGCGACTGACATGATGCCCGATCCGAAGCGGTTGACGCATAAGATAAGGGAGCGGCTGCGCAGCCGCAGTCTCGGCGCGCGCCCGACGCCGCTCGCCGCCGCCTTCGGCGCGCTCACTCGTGCGGTGGGACTCGACGCGCTATGGCTCAAACGGGAAGATGCGATCGGCGGCAACAAGGTCCGTTCACTCGAGTTCCTGCTTGCCACGGCGCAGCCCGGGGATGTGGTCCTGACCATCGGCGGGAGCGGCTCCAATCACTGCCTCGCCACCGCGATGCACGCCCGGGCATTGGGCTGCCGCGTGGCCCTCGCGCAGTTTCCCCAGCCCGATACCGATACCGCCGTCGCGACGGCCGCCGTCACCGCGACCTATGCCGATGTCTTGCGCCGCTCGGGGACGCTCGCCGGGTTTCCCCTCGCATTTCTGCAGGCCTGGCTGGCGGCGCGCCGGCGGGGTCGGGTGGTCCGAATTCCGGGCGGCGGTGCATCGGCGCCGGGTGTCGTGGGGCAGCTGTTGGCAGGCCTCGAGCTGGCTGATCAGATGAGTGAGCCGCCCGACGCGCTGGTCACGCCGCTCGGATCCGGGGGCACGGCCGCGGGGCTCGTGCTTGCCATGGCGACACTCGGCTGGCCTACGCGGGTGATCGCCGTGCGCGTCGCACCGCGCATCATTGCAAGCCGCTGGCGGATCGCCCGGCTCGTGCGCGCGGCACAGCGGCTGCTGGAGCGCCATGACATCCCGCTTCCCGCTGACCTCTCACGGCTCACGATTCTCGACGCCCTCGGCCGCGGCTACGGGCACCCCACTGCCGCCGGCGAATCTGCTCGATCGCGCGCCGCCGAGCACGGGCTCGTGCTCGACCCGACGTATGGCGCCAAGGCATTCGCGGTGTTGCCCGAATGTGCGCGGCGCGGATTCCGGCGGGTGGTCTTCTGGCATACGTTTGCTCGCCCCAGTATCCCGGAGTCCGCCGCGTGAGTGCGTTTCCGACCGTCGACGTCACGGTCTATCCCTACGATTGCGATGCCTTCGGCCACCTGAACCAGGCCGCCTGCCTGCTGTTGCTCGAGCGGGCACGCTGGGACGCGCTGGCGCGCGGGCCGGGGATGGACGCGTTCAAACGCAACGGCGTCTGGCCCGCGGTGCGCAAGACGACGATCGAATACAAGGCCGGCGCGTTCCCGGGCGACGTGCTGCGAGTGGAGACGGCGGTTGTAGGCCGCGGCACGACGAGCTTCACGATGCGTCACGTGATGCGTCGAGTGGCGGACGGCGGGGTTGTGGCGGAGGCGGAGATCGTGTTCGTGTGCATCAACGCGGCGGGGGCCTCGACCCCGATTCCTGAGGAGCTAGCGCGGGTGCTCGCCTAGCTCCCCTTACGCTGGGGCTTTCCCGGCGGCGTCTCGCTCTGGAATATGTCGCGGTTCAGGGCGGTGTACTTCTTCCACTGCGGCGGCACATCCTCTTCCGGGAAGATCGCCGTGACCGGGCACTCCGGTTCGCACGCGCCGCAGTCGATACACTCGTCCGGATGGATGTACAGCATGTCGGGCCCCTCGTAGATGCAATCCACGGGGCACACGTCCACACACGAACGATCTTTGACATTGACGCACGGCTCGGCAATCACGTACGGCATCTACGATTCTCCAGAAAGGCTGCGTGAGTACGCAAAGGTAATTCGCCTGGGCGCGACGGTTCTCGATCTGCCGCCGCGTGCTCTATCAGAATCAGCAGTTCAGATACTGGCCGGTATCCCAACTTCGCGTCTTCGGCGACCAGATACTAGCGATTTTAGAACTCATCAGTATCATAGATACCTATGGGTACCATCCGAGCACGCCGCAAGGCGGAAACGCGATCACTTTTGCTCGAGGCCGGTCTGCGCCTCTTTGCCCAGCGCGGCTTCGACGGCGCGACCTTGGACGACATCGCTGACGCCGCCGGATTCACCAAGGGAGCCGTGTACCGCCAGTTCCCTTCCAAGTCGGCATTCCTGCTTGCCCTCTTCGAGCAATACGCCGCGGTCGCGCGGGCGGGGTCGGGCGCCCGGCAAGCCGCCTGGTTCATCCCCGTCACCATTCACTTCGCCGCCCAAGCCCTGCGCGACCCCCTGCTGCGCCGTCGCTTCCCTGTGGTCTTGTCCGAAGCCCCGGACGGCGGCACGCCGGACGGTGCCCTCTTGAAGGCCCTCGCCCGGGTGTTCACGCCGGCCTAGTCGGCCGGGATTGCCTCCCGCTTTTCCTTCTTCTCGGGCTCCCGCAGACCCAGCGACCGCTCGATCTCCCGCGTGATGTGCATCGAGCAGAACTTGGGCCCGCACATGGCACAGAACTCGGCGCTCTTGAAGTACTCGGCCGGCAGCGCCTCGTCGTGCAGCTCGCGCGCGCGGTCGGGGTCGAGCGACAGCCGGAACTGCTCGTTCCAATCGAAGCCGTACCGCGCCCGTGACAGCGCGTCGTCGCGGTCGCGCACACCGGGCCGGCGCCGCGCGATGTCCGCCGCGTGGGCGGCGATCCTGTAGGCGATCACGCCCTCGCGCACCTCCTCGGCGTTGGGCAGGCCGAGGTGCTCCTTGCGGGTCACGTAGCACAGCATGTCCGCGCCGTACCAGCCGATCATCGCCGCGCCGATGGCCGACGTAATGTGATCGTACCCCGGCGCGATGTCGGTCACGAGCGGGCCCAGCGTGTAGAACGGCGCCTCGTGGCAGATCTCCTTCTCGAGGCGGACATTGAGCTCGATCTGGTGCATCGGGATGTGCCCCGGGCCCTCGATCATCACCTGCACGTCCTGCTGCCATGCCTTCTCGGTCAACTCACCCAGCACCTGCAGCTCGGCCAGCTGCGCCTTGTCGGTGGCGTCCGCGAGCGAGCCGGGCCGTAAGCCGTCGCCTAGCGACAGCGTCACGTCGTACTCCCGGGCGATCGCGAGCAGCCGGTCGTAGTGCTCGTACAGCGGGTTCTGCTTGCCGTGCTGCGTCATCCAGTAGGCCATGAGCGACCCGCCGCGGCTCACGATGCCCGTCACGCGTCCCAACGCCAGCCCCACGTGTTCGCGCAGGATGCCGGCATGCACGGTGACATAGTCCACGCCCTGCTGCGCCTGGTGCTCGATGTTGTCGAAGATGTGGTCCACGGTCAGCGTGGAGATGTCGCCCGCGGCTTCGATCGCCTGGTAGATCGGCACGGTGCCGATCGGCACGGGCGACGCGGCGACGATGGCCTCGCGGATGGCGTCGATGTCGCCGCCGGTCGAGAGATCCATGACTGTGTCGGCGCCGTAATGCACGGCGTGATGGAGCTTCTCCAGCTCCTGGTCGATGTTCGACTCGACCGCCGAATTGCCGATGTTAGCGTTGATCTTGACGCAGGCGACCTTCCCGATGGCCATCGGGTCCAGCCGCTGCGCCAGGTGGTTCACATTGGCGGGAATGACCAGCCGCCCGCGCGCCACTTCGTCGCGAATCAGCTCGGGGGACAGCTGCTCCCGCTCGGCGACCCGCCGCATCTGCGGCGTGATCGTGCCCTGGCGGGCGAAATACATCTGCGTCTTCACGCTCATACGGACTCCCTTCGCCGGCATGATCCGGATCAGGTTCTGAGGGTTTGTTCTCAGCCCGCCGTGAGGCGGGCACCCCTGTCATCGGCCAATCTAGCTGAGCCGGGCGGGCGCTATCTAGCCTCCTCGACCAACAGCGTCACGATCTCCCAGGGCTTGAGCGTGACCGTGATCGTGCGGCCGTCGCGGGCCACCGGCACCGCGGCACCCGGGTCCTCCAACAGGTTGGCCAACCGTACCCGCCCAATTCGCCGCCCGAAGACGACGGTCGTGGTCGCGGGCCGGCCATGCCACTCCACCAGCCGCAGCACCCACGCATCGGAATCCTCGGCGCGCTTCACGGCGGTGACGTACACGTTGTCCGCCGCGACCGTCGCGAACGACCACGAATGGCCGTACGCGCCATCGTGCGCCGGCTCGGCGGCGGCGACGAGCGGCCAGTTGAACTCCTGGCCGCGCCGCTCGGTCAGCGCGCTGCGCCAGTCGCCGGCGTGGGGATAGACGGCGTACTGAAAGTGCTGCGGCCCACGATCGGCGAGCGAGTCCGGCCACAGCGGTGCCCGCAGCAGGCTCAACCGCATCGTGTGGCCACGCGTGTCCCAGCCGTACTTCGAATCGTTGAGCAGGCTGACGCCGAACGTGGTCTCGGACAGGTCGGCCCAGCGGTGCCCGGCGTGCTCGTACTTGGCGCGCTCGGCCTGGGTGCGCGGGGCGGTGGGCTGCCCGATCGCGCCGTAGGCGATTTCGTAGGTGGCGCTGTCGGCCGTGACGTTCCAATCGAACGCCACCTTCAGGAGACGGTGCGTCTCATGCCAATCGACTTGGTTGTCCACCACCAGCAGCGGCTCGTCGCGCCGCAGGATCAGGCGCTGCACCACATGCGTGCCGTTCCACGGCTTGTCGAACTCGATCCACGCACTCATCTCGTCGGAGCCGCGGCGCACGCGCCGCACCGAGTCGAGTCCCCAGTGTTCGCCGGTGTAGCCGATGTCCCAGGCGTCCCAATTGCGCGGCTGATCGCCGAACAGCTGTAGCGCGTTCCCACGGCCGCCCGGCGCGATGGCGTCGCGCTTGGCGCGCTTGTCGTACAGTTGCGTGATCTGGCCGGTGCTCGTGTCGACGTCGATCGCGAGGAAATCGTTCTCGAGATGCGCCGGCCCGCTCGTCAGCGTTCCCTCCGACGGGCTCCCCGTGCGGATCCAGAACACCTTGAACCCCAGCGGCGGCACTTCGCGCGCCAGGAAGCGCAGGGTGTCGCCGTCGGCCTCGGCGAGCGTGGCCCGTTTCGCCGCGTCCACCGCGCGCAGCAGGCGCTCGCCCTTGAGCCGCGCCAGCGCGCCGTCCAGCGCGAGTGACGCGTACGACGAGCGCACCCAGGACGACGGATTGAAGACCACCACCGGCACGCCCTCGCCCTTCGTATCGACTTGCGCGCGCAACCGTGTGAATGCGGCGTCGCGCATCGCCCCGGCCGCGGTCTGCGCGCTGTCGTAGGTGCGCATCGCGTCCAGATAGATCCGATGAATGCCCGAGCCCGGCAGCAAGTCGTGGAACTGGTTGAACAGCACCTGGTGCCACGCCAGCTCGATGTCGCGCCGCGGATACGGCGCCGTGTCGAGCGCGGCGAGCATCTCGGTGGTGCCGAGCAGCTCCTCGCTGCGGCGGTTGCGCCGCTTCATCCACGACTGCGTGGTGTAAGTGCCGCGGTGGATTTCGAGGTACAGCTCGTCCGGCCACACCGGCCACGCCGCATCGGGGTGCGCCGCGCGCACGCTCTGCAGCGCGCGCTCCGGTGTGTCGTCGGTCAGGACCGGATAGGCGGCCAAACGGCGCAGGTCGTCGCGCCGCTCCAGCATTGCGATGGTCGGCCCGCCGCCGTGATCGCCCACGCCGTAGAGCACCAGCATCTGGTGGGCGCTGTCGGTGCGCGCGTTGTCGGTGCGCATTTCCTGGGCGAGCCGCGCGCCGTCGAGGTCGTGGTCGTAGCCCCAGGGATTGTAGGAGAAGATCCGCGTGCCATCGCGCCCCTGCCACACGAACGCGTCGTAGGGGAACTCGGTCGAGTCGTTCCAGCGGATCTTCTGAGTGACGAACGTCGTCATGCCCAGGCCACGCCAGATCTGCGGCATGGTCCACGGATAGCCGAAGCTGTCGGGTGTCCACGCGATCTTCGAGCGCCGTCCGAACATGCGCTGGAAGTAGCGCTGGCCGTACAGCCCCTGCCGCACCAACGACTCACCGCTGGGAATGTTCTGGTCGGCCTCGAGCCACCAGCCGCCCACGAAACTCCATGTGCCGGCGTCCGCCACCGCGCGAATGGAGTCGATCAGCCCGGGCGCGCGCGTGTCGAGCCAGCGGTAGTACTGCGCGGCGCTCGCCGCGAAGGTGGCCCCGGGAAACTTCTGCTGGATCTTGAGCTCCGTGCGCCACGTCTTCTCCACCACGCCCCACGTCTCGGAGTATGGCCACAGCCAGGCGGCATCGATGTGAGAATTGCCGACCAGATGAATCGTGTCGGGGCGCACCGCCGCGGCCATCGGTGCGAGCAGCGAGTCGTAGCGGGCCACTAACGCCTGATAGCTCCGCTTGTCGGGTTGCAAGACAGCCGCGAGCCACGCGCGCGCATCGGGGGGCGGCACGCGGCCGCTGGAGTCTCCCAGGGCGGGCAGCAGCGCGACGTTGCGCGCGACATCGGCGAAGGTCCGGTCGCGCACCCGGGCGCGCGGCACGTCCCACAGCTCATGACCCGCAGGCCGGAGGATACGGATCGCCAGCGTGTCGCCCCCCACGCACGGACCACACAGCGCCACCGCGCCGGCGGCCCAGGCGCGCGTGGTGCCGTTGACGCTGTAATGCGCTGCGGGACCGAGCTCCGCTGGGATCAGGTCGATCGTCAATCCGGCAAGCGCTGGCGGCACTGTGAGATGCGCTGTCAGGATACTGTCGGATTGCTGCCACTGAAGCGCGAAGCGCCCGCCGAGCAGCATCAGGGTGGTCACCGCCTCGGCGGCGCCGCCGGAGGTCACGCGGCCTTTGGGCCACGCGGCCACGATCTGCGCGTCGCTCGTGCCGAGCCGTCCCAGTATCGCGAGCGACAGCGGCAGCGTCACCGCGCGCGGGCGCCCCGGCACGAGCGAGTCGGCGGTGCCGCGCGCCACGGTGTCGCTCCCCAGCGCGACGCGGACCGCGGCCGCTGTGGGAGCGCCCGCACCCCACGCCGTGACGCTCACCTCACCGGTCGTGCGCAGCTGATCGCCGCTCCACGTGAACGGCGCGGTCAATCGCAACGCGCCGAGCGTGAGGGTCGCGGCGGGCAGAGCGGGGACTCTCGCGTCGGCCGGGCGACGGATCGTTGTCGCGGGCGCGGGCCCGTCGAGCCACGCCCCGTAGCCGAACCCGCCCTGGCGATTCACCACCTTCACGAGGAGCGTGTTCCACCCACCGGCGAGGCGCACGGTGACGCTGTCGCGCTCGACGTCCACGCCGCGCGACGTGATATGGCGGTGAATGAGCTGGCCGTTGAGCCACGCCTCGACGTCATCGTCGCTGGTGAGAATCAGGGTGCGGGTTTCGTCGCGGGCGCTTTGCAGGTAGGTGAAGGCGTACACGGCGGCGTGATTGGCGCCGCCCCCGGGCACCGCGTTGAGGTCCACCAGTCCTGCGGGATCCGCCGTGACGGGGTGCCAGGTCGCGTCGCTGTCGGGGAAGACCGCGGTCTCACCGCCCAGATAGTCGCGCGTGACGCGCGCCGCGCCGGTATCGGTGGGCAAGGGCCGGGTGATGAGCCAGGCTCGGATCGGCGCGGGGGTGGAAGCGACGGCGGCGGGTTGCTGCAAAGCCGCGAGGGCGGCGCATGCGAGAGCGAGCATCGTACCGATTTACACGTCGCGTGGTGTGGGAGGTCCGTAGCGCTCGGCCCGCGCGTGCAACTTCTCCCACTCCGAGCGGAACGCGAACGGATCGAGTCCCACGGCGCGGTCGACGGCGAGAATGCCGTCGAGGTGGTCGATCTCGTGTTGTAACAGCTCCGCCATCGGTCCTTCCAGGTCGACCGACTTTTGCTTCCCCTTGATGTCCTGATAGCCGACGGTGATGCGATAGGCGCGGGTCAGGCGCACCAGCAGGTTGGGGAAGGAGAAGCAGTCGTCCCAAACCAGGAAATCCTCCGACCCGACGTCGGTGATCTCCGGGTTCAGCATGATCGTCCGCGACTTGCCGGGGTCCACCACCAGGACGCGGACGGGCGCCCCGATCTGCGGCGCGGCGATCGCCCGACCCATCTTGTACTTACGCTTCGCCGCCGAGAGCGTATCGCGCAGGTCGTCCGCCACCAGCCGGATGGCGGGCGACGTCGGGTCCTGCACGCGCTCACAGCGCGCCCGGAGCACCGGGTCGCCGAGTTGGCGGATGCGACGGACAGCCATAGGGGCCCTAATTCTGGGGTCGTGCGCCTTTGCCCGCCAGCATGAAGCGGACTATGCTAATGCCCCCATGTCCCTGGCCGGCGTCGTGCTGTCGGGCGGTCGTTCCGCCCGGATGGGAACGCCCAAGGCGCTGCTCGATTTCCGGGGCCAGCCTTTTGTCGTCCGCATCCTGGAAGTGCTGGAAGCGCTGGATCTGAAGACGCGCGTGCTCGTCCTGGGTCCGGACGCGGCCCGCCTTCGTGCCGCGGTGGCCGCCCACGATTGTCTCATCGTCGAAAACCCGGACGTGGATGGCGGTCCGATCGCCTCACTAAGGAAAGCGCTGGAAGCCCTGCAGCCGGTGCGCCCGGCCGCCATCCTGGTCTGGCCCGTGGACCTGCCGCACGTACGCCTCGCCACAGTCGAGCGCCTGATCGAAGCGCACGAACGCGGCCGGCCCAAGGCCGTGGTGCCGGTGTTCGGCGATCGCCGCGGCCATCCGGTCATCTGGGACGAAGCGCTGTTCGGCGAGCTGGCCGCGAGCCCCGCCGCGACCGAGGAAGGCGCCCGCGCCGTGCTGCACGCCCACGCTGCTGAGGTTTCCCAGATCGCCGTCGACGATCCCGCCGTCATCGACTACATCAACACGCCGGCCGACTACGAGCGCCTGATTCGAGCGATAAACCGCGACGTATACTGATTGCTGACAACGTCTTATCAATTCACACCAATATCGTTGGAATTAGTTGACAATCACCCAGCCGCGCGATAGCATTCGCCCTCATGGGTACTCCACTGCCTCAACTCTCGGCCCACAAAGGACTTCGGGGCCAGATCCTGCTCGAGTTGAAGCGTGCCCAGCCGCTCACTGCGACGGAGCTCGCCGAGAAGCTCGGCGTCTCACCGAACGCGGTGCGTCACCATCTCAAGGAGCTCGAAGCCGAGCAGTTGATCGCTTACGGCCGCGAGCAGCGTGGCGTGGGCGCGCCGACGTTCGCGTACCGCCTCAGCGCGGAGGGCGAAGGACTGTTCCCGCGGCGCTACGAGCAGACGCTCACCGAAGTACTCGATCGTATCGCGACACGCGTGGGTCGCGACGCGGCGATCGAAATTTTCCGCGATCACTACGCCGACCTGGCGCGCCAACTCACGGGGCAGCTCGCGGGTGTTCCGGCGGAGCGCCGGCTCACCGAGGTCGTGCGCGTGATGTCGGAGCTGGGGTACATGGCGGAATGGAAAGCCGAAGAGGGCGCGTTCAGTCTGTCCGAACACAACTGCGCCATCCGCGCGGTGGCCGAGCGCTTTCCCGAGGTGTGCGCGGCGGAGGAAGACTTCCTGCAGACCGTGTTGGGCGCGGCGGTGGAGCGGCGTACGCACATCGTGCAGGGGTGTAACGCCTGCCAGTACCACGTGTCGTTCAATCCCCCCGCCCCAGCGCCCGAGTCCGTATGACGTCGATCGAATCCCAGGTCCTGCAGCCGTACAAGTACGGCTTCGTCACCGACATCGAGTCGGACGTCGTCCCGCCCGGATTGAACGAGGACATCGTCCGGCTGATCTCCGCGAAAAAGGGCGAGCCGGAGTGGATGCTCGACTGGCGGCTGAAGGCGTACCGCGCGTGGGTGAAGACGAGCGAGCCCACGTGGGCCAACGTGCACTACGGTCCGATCGACTATCAGGCGGCGAGCTACTACGCGGCGCCCAAGCAGCGGCCGACACTCGCGAGCCTGGAGCAAGTCGACCCCAAGCTGCTCGAGACCTTCGACAAGCTCGGCATCCCGCTGGAAGAGCAGAAGCGCCTGTCGGGCGTCGCCGTGGACGCGGTGTTCGACAGCGTGTCGGTGGCGACCACGTTCCGCGAGGAGCTGGCGAAGCACGGCATCATCTTCTGCGCCATCTCGGAGGCGATCCGCGAGCACCCCGACCTCGTGCGCCAGTACCTCGGCACCGTGGTGCCGCACAACGACAACTTCTTCGCCGCGCTCAACTCGGCCGTGTTCTCCGACGGCTCGTTCGCCTACATCCCCAAGGGCGTCCGCTGTCCGCTGGAGTTGTCGACCTATTTCCGCATCAACGCGTCATCCACCGGGCAGTTCGAGCGCACGCTGATCATCGCCGAAGAGGGCAGCACCGTCAGTTACCTCGAGGGCTGCTCCGCGCCGGTGCGTGACGAGCACCAGCTGCATGCCGCGGTGGTGGAGCTCGTGGCCCTCGACGACGCGACGATCAAGTACTCGACCGTGCAGAACTGGTATCCCGGGGACGAAAACGGCAAAGGCGGCATCTACAACTTCGTCACCAAGCGCGGCCACTGCCGCGGCAAGAACTCTAAGATCTCCTGGACGCAGGTGGAGACCGGTTCGGCGATCACCTGGAAATATCCCGGTTGCATTCTCCAGGGCGACAACTCGATCGGCGAGTTCTACTCGGTGGCCGTGACCAACAACCGCCAGCAGGCGGACACCGGCACCAAGATGATTCACATCGGGAAGAACACCCGCAGCACCATCGTTTCCAAGGGGATTTCCGCGGGCCACGGGCAGAACACCTACCGCGGCCTGGTGAAGATCATGAAGGGCGCGGAGGGCGCGCGCAATTATTCGCAGTGCGATTCGATGCTGATCGGCGACCAGTGCGGCGCGCACACGTTCCCCTACATCGACGTGCGCAATAGCAGCGCCGTGATGGAGCACGAGGCGTCCACGTCCAAGATCGGCGAAGACCAGATCTTCTATTGCAAGCAGCGGGGCCTGTCCGCCGAGGATGCGGTCTCGATGATCGTCAACGGCTTCTGCAAGGAAGTCTTCAAAGAGCTGCCGATGGAGTTCGCCGTGGAGGCGCAGAACCTCCTCGGCATCTCCCTCGAAGGCAGCGTGGGGTGAGCGTGGGCAACGTGATTCTCGAGGTCAAAGACCTGCAGGCGACCGTCGAAGGCAAGACGGTCCTGAAGGGAGTGAACCTGACCGTCAATGCCGGTGAGGTGCACGCCATCATGGGGCCCAACGGCTCCGGCAAGAGCACGCTGGCGCAGGTGCTGGCGGGCCACCCGGCCTACACCATCACCGTCGGCACGGTGCGGTATCGCGGCCGCGACCTGCTCGACATGGATCCCGAGGAGCGCGCGCGCGAAGGCGTGTTCCTGGCGTTCCAGTATCCCGTGTCGATTCGCGGCATCACCAATGCGTATTTCCTGCGCTCCGCCGTGAACGCGATCCGCAAGTACAAGAATCTCGAGCCGCTCGACCCGCTCGATTTCATCCAGGTGCTGGAAGAGAAGCTCAAGATGATCGGCTGGGACGACAGCTTCCTCAATCGTGCCGTCAATGAAGGCTTTTCCGGCGGCGAGAAGAAGCGCAACGAGATCCTGCAGATGGCGGTGCTCGAGCCGGTGCTGGCGGTGCTGGACGAGACCGACTCAGGGCTCGACATCGACGCCTTGAAGACCGTGGCCGAAGCGGTGAACAAGCTGCGCCGCCCCGACAATGCGACGGTAGTGGTGACGCACTATCAGCGGCTGCTCAACTACATCGTGCCCGACGTGGTGCACGTCCTGGCCGACGGCAAGATCGTCAAGTCGGGCGGCAAGGAGCTGGCGTTGGAGCTCGAAGCCAAGGGCTACGACTGGGTGCGCGCGGCGTGACGGCGACCGCGACCACTCCGGCGGCGGAGGCGCGCGAGCGTTTGCTCGCGGCCTACCGCGCGTTCGCGGGTGAGAGCCGGGGGCCGGTTTGGTGGCGGGAGTTGCGGGAGCGGGCGATCGCCCGGTTCGAAGCGACGGGTTTCCCGACCACGCGGCAGGAGGAGTGGCGTTTCACCAGCGTCGCGCCCCTTGTCGAAGCCGCATTCCTCCCGGGGGCTGACGCGACGCGGGTGACGCCGGCGCCGGCGGGTGTCTCCGTCGAGCCGTTTGGTGCGGCG
>WNGO01003671.1_pt1 | contig 14834 bp, 18 predicted proteins | sample 5400511 | NCBI WGS metagenome assembly WNGO01 (sample SAMN13153380, study PRJNA577476) | soil metagenome | isolation source: 20 cm soil or saprolite under Garry oak tree replicate 2 | place: USA:California | collected 2016-06-15 | reverse complement strand
CAGACGCCTGCGCTCGCGATAATCGTCGAGGCCCGCGATCTCGAGACGACCCGACGTTGGCCGCATCGCCGTGGAGAGGATGCGGAGCAGTGTGGTCTTGCCCGCGCCGTTCTCGCCGAGGACGGCAATATGCTCGCCGCTGTCGACCACCAGATCCACGCTGTCGAGTGCGTGCTCGCCTCCGAACCAGTGCGTAAGCCCGTTGGCGACGATGACGCTCATTGGTCTGGTGGCGTCCTCAGGAGCGGCCAGAGCACGAAAGGACCGACCAGGAAGAGCAGTAGCGTCGCGACGATGATGGCCATGCCTAGGCGGGGAGGGTAATCGGGATGCGGCGCCTTGCCAACTCCGAGGCGAGGCTGCCCACCCCCGCGTTGCCGAGCACGACGCCGAGGATGATCACCGCGCCGCCTGCCCAGATCCACGTCACCAGCGGATTGATGAACACGCGGAATGACGCCGACCCGTCGCCGTTGGTGGACGCGAGCACGACGTAAACGTCGGCAAACGGCGTCGTCGTGATCGCGACGTGGGTCAGCGCCTGGCCGCCCAGGCCCGCGTACGTGGCGCGCGACGGCTCCAGCGTCCGCGCGCCGAAACGCATGGCGGTGATGAACTCAGTGTGGTCGACAAGCTGCCGGTGCTCGGAACCTGTGTACGTGAGGGTGTAGCCGGCGACCGTCACCGCCTGGCCGGGGGCGAGAGTCACGTCCTTTTCCTGCTGGCCGAGCTGCGAGGCGGCAATACCGACCGCAGCCACGAGGAGCCCCAGATGCGCCAGGTACGCACCGTACCGACGTCGCTTGCGGACCAGGATCTCGGGTCTCTTGAGCAACGCCCTGCCGTACTCCGACAACACGGTCGTCGCCGCGGCGGCCGCGAGCGGGACGCCGATCAGCGCCGGCAGCGAATGCACACCGGCGGCAAGCATTCCGATGGAGACGATCGCGGCGCCGGCGACGGGCCACCCCAGCGCGCGCAGCGTCGGCCTCCCGGCGTGGCGCCACGGGAGGAGAGGCCCGGCGGCCATCAAGGCGAGGATCGCCGCCAGGAGAGGCGCGGCCGCTCGCTCGTAATAGGACGTGCTGGCGACCCGTTCGCCGCCCAACAAGCCGGAGACCAGTGGAAGGACCGTGCCCCACATGACGACGGCAATCACCCCGATCAGCAACAGGTTCTGGAGGACGAAAGCACCCTCGCGCGATGCAGATCCCGAGAAAGCCGAGAAACCATGGACCGATCGCGCTGATGGCAAACGTGTGCACCGAAGGCACGACTCCGCTGCGCACGATGAATGTGCCGAACACGACGAGCAGGAACGCGAGGATGACCAACCCGAAATTCCACGCGCGCATGCGCCCTCGCTTCTCCTGGACCTGCGCCGAGTGCAGGTACGCCGTGGTGGCGAGCCACGGCATGAGCGCAACGTTCTCGACCGGGTCCCACCCCCAGTAGCCGCCCCAGCCGAGCACGTGGTAGGCCCACCACATTCCGAGCAGGAGCCCGGTGGTCTGCAGGCTCCAGGCGAGGAGCGCGAACCGCCGCGTGTGCCTGATCCATGAGGCGTCGGCGCGGCCGGCCATCAGCGCCGCGCACGCGAAGGCGAAGGGGATGGCGAATGAGGCAAAGCCGGCGAGGATCACCGGCGGGTGGATGAGCATCCCGCCATCGCGGAGGATCGGATTCAGGCCGAGGCCGTCGGGCGGCGTCACCGAGAGGAGCTCGAACGGGCTCGCCACGACAGCGAGGACGAAGAGAAAGAAGGTAAGGATCGCGGCGAGGATCCCCGCGGCGTACGCGGCGACCCGCTCGCCGAGGCGCGAGCTCGCGAGGAGCGAGGCGGTGCCCAGCACGCCGAGGATCAACGTCCAGTAGAGCAGCGAGCCTTCCTGGCCGCCGTAGAAGCCCGCCGCGACGAGCGCGATCGGCGTCGACAGGTCGCTGTGCTCGGCGACGTAGGCAAGCGAGAAATCGCGCGTGAGCAGCGCCGTTTCAAGCAGCCCCGACGCCAGCACGGTCATCCCGGCAGCCGCGTAGAACGCCCGGCGTGCGACCTGGGTGAAGACCGGGCTCTCGCGCGCGCCGGCCCAGAAGGAGAGCAGAGTCGAGAATCCGCCAAGCACGAGCCCGGCGAGCAAGGCGCCGGCGCCGAGGTAGCCGAGAATCACGATGTGTAGGGTTGCGTCGAAAAGCGCGAGGGGCATTTGGCGAGCAGCGTCCTGGCGTGGAAGACGCCGTCGCTCCCCAGCCGTCCCTCGGCGACCACGGTGATGCCCGGTTTGAAGATGTCGGGCAGGGCGCCCGAGTATTCCACCGGCATCGACGCGGTGCCGTCTTTCTCGGTGAACGTCACGTGCAGTCCGCCCTGGCCCTTCTGCACGTCGTCCTGCACCACACCGGCCACCCGCACGTCACCCGGCTGGGTGTGCGCCCGCAGCTCGGAGACCGTCAGGTAGTACTGGCTCGAACCGCCAGAAGCGGCGATGATCAGATACCCGACGCAGGCGGCGACCACCGCGACAGGAATGCCCCATTTCAACGCCATGGTCATGTCGCGATCAGCCCGACGTAGTGGCCCAGCGTCTTCGCGTCGAGGGGGCCGATGAAGGATGCGACGACGACGCCATTCGAGTCGATGAAGAACGTCGCCGGCAGCCCGGCAACGCCATAAGACTGGTAGGAGCCGGAGACGATCGGGCCCGCGGGATAGGGGTGCGGGTGGAGCTGCTCGAAGGCCTGGAATCCCGTTGTGGTGTCGCGATTGTCGGCGCCGATGAATGCGAGCTCGGGATAGGCGTTCGACGCCGCGGCCAGCACTCCGCCCTCTTCGACGCACGGCCCGCACCAGGAAGCCCAGAAATTCAGCACGACGGGTTTGCCGTGGAGCTGGGAGACGCTGACGCGATCGCCCGCGACGGGCTGGATGGCAAGGCCGGGTGCGCTGCGGCCAAGCACGGGCGGGTTGGACAGCGCCGCATGCTGAAGTCCCCAGACGAGGGACAGCATCAGGATCGAGCCGAGCACGATCGCCGCGGCCCCCAGCCCAACCGACCGGCGGGTCATCGCGCTGAGTCTAGTTAAGAGGCCAATCCGTTCGCGGTGGCGATCCGCGCGTACAGACGGCCGCTCGGTTTGACGGTGCGCTCCAGCGTCTTGCGGTCGACCGCGATGAGCCCGAAGTGTGCCGTGTAGCCTCGGGTCCACTCGAAGTTGTCGAGGTTTGTCCAGTGGAAGTAGCCGCGCACGTCGACCCCGTCCTCGATCGCCGCATGCACCTCGCCCAGGACGTCAGTCAGGTACTTCCCGCGCGGCGCGTCCTCCGTTGTGGCGAGTCCGTTCTCGGTGACGTAAACGGGTTTCCCGTAGGGCGCAAGCTCCTTGAGGACGCCACGCATCCACGAAGGATTCGAGACAAAGCCCATCTCGTTCACCGGGCCCGGTGGATTGAACCGCCTGATGAGCTGGTTCCGTGGTCGCCGCGGATCGAACGCGCACATCTGACCCCAGTAGTGAGCGATGCCTATGTAATCGCTGGTCGCCTCGACGATCGGCCGAAGTCGACCGGGCCGGACAGGCCAGCGGTCGGTCACGGCCTGAGTCACTTTCGCCGCGAGGCGATCCCTTCGCTTCGACGAAGCGGGCAGGAACAGGAACTTGTGATGCGAGAGGCCGACCAGAGAATCAGGCCATCGGCGCTTGATCACCGCATAGGCGAGCTCGTGCGCCCGATGCATGTTGCGCGTGACGCGGTACTGTGCGGCGAGGTCGCCATGACGGCCGGGAGGAAACTCGCCTGTGATCCACCCGTTCGCGGCGTAGATGCTCGGCTCGTTGATCGTGCACCAGATGGCGACGAGATCGCCGAGCTCATCGATGACGCGATGCACGAATGGGAGGAAAGCGCGTGGTGCGTCGGGCGAGATCCATCCTCCCTTGCGCACGAACCAGAGCGGGTTCGTGAAGTGGTGGAGCGTGACCATTGGCGCGATCCCCTGCTCGCGCATCTCGCCGAGCACGTCTCGGTAGTGGCGGATCTGGCGCGAGTCGAAGACACCTTCTGACGGCTCGATCCGCGACCACTCGATGGAAAGCCGGTGGGCATTCTGTTTCAGCTCGCGCAGCAGCGCGACGTCTTCGCGGTAGCGCCGGTAGCTGTCGCACGCAATGGCGGACGAGTCGCCGTTCGCAATTCGTCCTCGTTCATGCTCCCACTCCCACCAATCGCAGTTGCGGTTATCGCCTTCGACCTGATGCGCCGCGCTCGAAGTGCCCCACAGGAAGCCTTTCGGAAATCGCCTCACGCGGCGTCAGGCTGCCGCAGTAGCCGGCGTTTCCACCTTGGGCGCCGGAATATACTCCCAGGCTTTGGCCGTCGCACCGTCCATGTCCAGCTGCAACATCCCGGCCTTCTGGATTTGTTTACGATGCATCTCGCGCTCGTTCTGCGGACGTCCATCGAGCAGGATCCAGGCGGCATCAAGAGGATCGGCGTGACTGATGAGCGCCATCGTGTCCCCGGGATGCTCACGCGCGAGGCGGCGCACGATGCGCAGAATGCGTCCGCCCATCACCTCCATCGACTCGTCGCCCGGCAGCAGGCCGCGCTTTGCTTTGTGCACCACCCACAGGGGGCGACGAACAGGAATCTGCCAGTAGGGCACTCCCTGCAGGTAACGCGAAAAATCAGACTCGCGAAGGTCAAAGTCGGACTCCAGGATCGGAGGAGGCGTCAGCGCCTGGCCGATGATCTCAGCTGTCTCTTTTGCCCGTTCCAGCGGGCTGTGGACGACGCGCCTCACGGCGGCGGACCTCAGGGTCTCGCCAACGGCCGCCGCCTGCGCGCGCCCAAGAGCGCTGAGACGGAAGCCTGGGAGGTGCCCATACAGCAGCCGATGCGGGTTTTCGACATCCGCGTGGCGGATGAGGTAGAACCGGTTCAGCGTCGGTAGACGCCGACCGTGGTCCGGTTCGTTCCGGCCGCGCGGCCGGAGTCGAGCGCCTGGTAGGCCTCGCGTAGGAGATTGCCGGTGTACTCGCGGCGATTCATCATGCCCGCCTCGTCCGCGGGCCGGTAGCCGGCGTCGACGGTGGCGGCGCCACAGCTGACGGTGATGCGCTTCCAGGCCCCCGTGGTGCCGAAGTCGTGCGAGGCGATCGAGCGCCGGATCTTGTCTGCCGCAAGCGCGGCTCCTTGCTCGTCGGTCTCTGGGAGGACGATCGCGAAGTGGGGCGGTCCGTCGGCGTCGAGAAACCCCACGGTGTCAGTGTCGCGGATGGCCTGGCCGAGCCGTTCGGCCATCTCCCGGAGCAGTCCTTCGACCTGGACCTGCTCCAGCTCTTTGTGGATGTGCTCCGCGTGGTCGAGCTCGAGGAGAAGAATCGAGAGCGGCCGGTGGTAGCGCACGGCGCGGTTGGCCTCCTGGCCGACCAGCGCATTGACGAACTTCGAGTTCCAGATCCCGGTCGTCGGGTCGACCACCCCAAACAGCGGGCTGGAGGTCCGGTCGGTCTGGCTGTGGCCGCAGCTGGGGCAATACTGAGAGGTCTCCGGGACCTCCGAGCTGCAGTACCAGCAGGTAGTCATGGGGGCGAATTCTAGGGACAGGGCCCTGATCTCGGTCTCGACAAACCAAGCCTGCAGTCAGAATCAAGATCGATGACAGATCAGGGGGAGCTCTTTCCGCTCCCGGCGGGAGCGGAGCCGCAAGCGCCGCTGGCGACCCGCTTGCGACCCAAAAAGTTCGAGCACATGGTGGGTCAGGACAGGGTGGTCGACGTCCTCCGCCAGCTGACGCGCAGCGGAAACCTGCCCAGCATCATCCTCTGGGGGCCTCCCGGAAGCGGCAAAACGACGCTCGCGGGGCTTCTTGCGAGCGAGACGAGCGCCCGCATGGTCGCGATGTCAGCCGTGACCGCTGGCGTGGCGGACCTGCGCAAGGTGGTCGCGGAGGCCAAGGTCCACCGCAGGGCCGGCCTGCGCACCGTCCTGTTCATCGACGAGATCCACCGCTTCAACAAAGCCCAGCAAGACGCCATCCTGCCTCACGTCGAGGACGGGACCGTGACGCTCATCGGTGCGACCACGGAGAACCCGTCATTCGAAGTGATCTCGCCGCTGCTCTCGCGGAGCCGAGTGTTTCGCCTCGAACAGCTGAATCGCGATGAGCTGAAGAAGGTCGTGGAGCGCGGGCTGCAACAGCTGAGCGCCAACATCGAGGACGACGCGCTGGAGGCCCTGCTGGAGGTCGCGCGTGGCGATGCGCGCGTGGCGCTCAACGGGCTCGAGGCCGCGGCTGCCCTCGCGGGCGAAGGGGCGATCGCGCTCGAGAATGTGGAGAACGCCATGCAGCAGCGACATCTGCTTTACGACCGCGCGGGCGACCAGCACTACGACATCGTCTCCGCGCTCATCAAGAGCGTCCGCGGCAGCGACCCAGACGCCGCCGTGTACTGGATGGCGCGCATGCTCGAGGCGGGCGAAGACGTGATGTTCGTCGCCCGCCGGCTTGTCATCCTGGCCGCCGAGGACATCGGGCTGGCCGACCCTCAGGCTCTGCCGGTCGCGGTCGCCGCGCAGCAGGCCGCGCACTTCGTCGGGATGCCCGAGGCCGTGCTGCCTTTGACCGAAGCCGCGCTCTACCTCGCGCTGGCGCCGAAGTCGAACTCGGCGCTCACGTCATACGGCGCGGCGCGCGAGCTGATCCAGGAAACCGGCAACGAGCCCGTGCCGATGCACCTGCGCAACGCGCCGACGGGTCTGATGAAGTCGATGGGCTACGGACGCGACTACAAGTACGCGCACGACTACGAGGGAGGCGTCGCCAATCAAGTACACATGCCGGAGAAGCTGAAGAGCCGCAAGGTGTACTCGCCCAACCCCCGCGACCGTAAGGGAGTATGAGCCGGAGCATGTCCCCTCATACACGGTTAGTCCGGCCGACCTGGCGTTTGCGGGTGAGACGCAGCCGGATAGTCCGGACTATCCGGAATGTTCGCGCCGGGTGAACGTTGGCTGACGCGCTGGTCATCTTCAAACCCGACGCTGCCTACCGACTGGCCGCGCGCGCCGGGATCTGGGGGTGGCTTTCGTCCGAGCGCGAGTGGAAGGTGGAGTCGCTGGAATGGTTTCAGCCGCCTGCAACGTTGATCGAGACGCACTACGACTTCCTCCAGGGACGGCCGTTCTTTCCATGGCTGGTCGATTTCATGTCCGCGCTGCCGGTGGTGGTCGGACGCGTCACGGCATCGGCGGAGTCGCTGCAGCAGATGCGCTACGACCTCGGCGAGACGCAGATCGCGAAGTCGCGTCCCGGCTCGCTGCGCGAGCGGTTTGGGATCTTCGGCGGACTCAACTGTCTGCACCTCTCCGACGCGGAGGAAACCGGAGCCGCTGAGGTGAAGCGCTGGTCGGAGTTCGTCCAGCTGGACCAGGTCAAGGTGCGGCTGGAGGTTTCGTCAGACAGGCCCGACCACACCTATCACCTGCGCTCGCTGGCGACGCAGGTCGCAGGGGGAATCCATGTCGAAGCCGCCTCACAGATGTTGAGTGAGCTGCTGGCCGAGGAGTGCGAGCTCGAAGGGCAGAAGCTCGAGGCGATGTACCGGATTACTTTGGGGGCGTTGGCGTAGCGCTCGACCCGTGAACCGTCACCGGTTTGGTGAACAGCTCCGAGTTCGGCACCACGATGAGATCACCGGCGTCGCTCTTGATGAGAGTCACGCGAAGCCTGACATCGGTCACGGTTCCCGACTGGGAGTCAAAAGTTATGCGATCTCCGATCCTGATGTGGCGCTCGAACAGGACGTAGTACCCCGACACGTAGTCCTGCAACAGCTGCTGGACGCCGAGCGCCGCCACCACGGTCGCGATCAAGAGGCCGAACAGCGTCACGTTCGCGCTCTGAACCGCAAATCCGAGCGCCGCAAATAGACCGAGCACGATGACGACCGCCGTGACCACCCGGCGGGTGACGACCACCATGTCGTTCCGCATCTGCCGCTCGCGAACCTTTTCGCCCACGAAACGAGCAACAAGGCGCGCGGCGACGATGGCGGCCAGTAAAACGACAACGCCGACGCCGATCCAGAGCAAGCCGCCCACCCAGGCGGCGGGGATCATTCCTCGGTCTCGGTTTCTTGGCCGGCCGGAGCCTCGCCCTCGGCCGGGACCTCGCCCTCAGCCGGGACCGCGGCCTCCGCGGCCGGAATCTCCTCTTCGACCTTTAGCTCGCGCTTGTGCACGATCTTGACAATCAGCTCTTCGGCGTCCACCAGGAGGGTCACGCCCTTCGGCACTGTGAGGTCCGCAACTCGGAGCTCCATCTCGATCTCTTCGAGGGGCGTGAGGTCGACCTCGAACGACTCGGGGATGTCCGAAGGCAGGCACTCCACGCGGATTGCGTGCAGAGGCTGGAGGACGTCGGCGTCACCGCGCTTGACCGGTGCCGACTCGCCGGTCAGGCGGACGGGGACCTCGACCTCGATCTTCTCCTCCAGGTTGACCTGGTAAAAATCGACATGGATCGGTCCCAGCTGCCGGGGATGGGTCTGGATCTCGCGGACCAGCACCTTCGCGGTGCGGTCGCCGTCGAGGACGAGGTCGACGAGATGCGTGCGCCCTGACTTGACGAATACTTTCTGAAACTCGAGGCGGTCGAGTGTGATCGGCGTCGCCTCAGTGTTGTGGCCGTAGACGATCGCAGGCAGCTTGCCCTCGCGCAGCATGCGCCGCGAGCGTTTGCCGAGCGGTTGGCGGGCCGAGGCTTTGATTTGCATGGCAGCGCCTCTGGTGGAGAGGCCCACTTATGATACGCGAACCTTTTGACCCCAGGCGCCGGCTACTCCACCTCACCCGCCGCGACGTACGCGGCCCCGGGATTACGCGTCGTCGGGGGATTGATCGACGTCGTGATCGTAGGAGCGCTTTTCGGTGCGGTCGAAGGACTGACACATGGCAATCACGGTGCCTCCAGCCTCGTGGACCTGGTCGTCGCGCTGGCCTATTTGGGCTATTTCTGGAGCTCTCGGGGCCAGACGGTCGGAATGATGGTATTCGGGTTTCGGGTCCGCGACCGGGCCACGGGTCAGTTCCCGAGCGTCGGCAAGGCGATCCTGCGCGGCTTCGTCTGGTGGCTCGAGGTCAGCTTCACGCTGTGCGCATTCGGCGCCATCGCCTGGCTGTGGATGTTCTGGGATCCCCAAAAACAGGGACTCCACGACAAGATCGCGGGCACCGTCGTCACCGCAAGTTAGGCACCTAACCAGCCCCATCCCGGCCCTTCGGGCCGGACTTCCCCACAAGTGGGGAAGAGTTAATGGCTCTTAGGTTGGTGTTGGGGTCGAGATCAGGTTGTTGAGAATGCCTGAGCCGCTCAATCCGGCAAACGCCAGCGCGAGGACCACCGCGATCGCTCCCAGGGCCACCGCGACGGCACCCGTGATGATCCCGGTGAGCGCCTTACCGCTTCCGCCGAAGGCGCCCTGGCCGGCGTTCGCGCGATTGCGCGCATTGATGCCCATCACGATCGCGACGATCCCAAGCGGGACGGCGACGATCTCGATGAACCAGCAGTCGCACCCGACCAGCGCCAGAACGGCAGCCACGATTCCGAGGACCATCGCGGGCATCGCGCCCTGGACGTCCGGACGAGCCGCGGCGTAGGGGTACGGCTGGCCCGGCTGAGCAGGTTGATAGGGCTGCATCGGCGGCGGGGGCGGCGGACCTGCCGACGGCGGGCCTGCCGGCGGCGGGCTGGGGGGCCCGCTCGGCGGCTGATCGCCCGGCGGAGGACCGCTGGGCGGCGGCGGGACCTGGTCGGGAGGTTCGCTCGACATGCGCGATGCCGATGTTATTCGATGTCGCGATTACTTGGTGGGCGAATCTGGAAAACGCTTGCGCAGCCAATCCACGATGTCCTGCAGCGGGGTGCCAGGAGTGAAGATCTTCTCCACGCCGCGCTTCTTGAGGGCGGTGATGTCGTCGTCCGGGATGATGCCGCCGCCGAAGACGATGATGTCCGTCGCCTTCCTCCGCTTCAGCTCTTCGACCACAGCCGGGAAGAGCGTCATGTGCGCACCCGAATGGATGGAGAGGCCGATCACCTGGGCGTCCTCCTGGAGCGCTGCATCGACCACCATCTCGGGAGTCTGGCGGAGCCCGGTGTAAATCACCTCGTAACCCGCGTCGCGCAGGGCCCGGGCGACCACCTTCACGCCCCGGTCATGGCCGTCCAGCCCAACCTTGGCGACGACAATCCGGACTGGGCGCACGGCGGTCGACGGCATCAGACGACGGCCGTTTCGGTGTACGTGCCGAAGACCTCGATCATGGCCTGCATGATCTCGCCCTCGGTCGCGTATGCGCGCACAGCATCGAGGATGTAGGGCATAAGGTTGTCGGTGCCCGCCGCGGCCTTGCGCAGACTGTGGAGGGCATTCGTGCACCTGGCCTGGTCGCGCTTGCGGCGCACGTCGCGGACCCGTTCCGACTGCTGAGATTCGAGCCTGGGGTCGATACGCAGGATGTCGATGGGCTCCTCTTCGTCGACCGTGAAGTCGTTCACACCCACCACGATCCGGCGCTTCAGCTCGAGCTCCTTCTGGTAGCGGAACGCGGCGTCGGCGATCTCCTTCTGGAAGAATCCGACCTCGATCGCGGGTATGACGCCGCCGATCTCTTCGATGCGCTTGAAGTACGCCTCGGCCTGGCGCTCCATCTCGTCCGTCAGGGCTTCGACGAAGTAGCTCCCGCCAAGCGGGTCGATCGTGTTCGCTGCGCCCGTCTCGTACGCGAGCAGCTGCTGGGTTCGCAGTGCTAGTCGTGCGGCTCTGTCGGTCGGCAGCGCGAGCACTTCCTGCGTGTGGAAGCGCAGCTTCCACGAGCGCTCCTGCTGCGCGCCGTATCGCTCGCGCATCCAGCGCGCCCAGATCCGCCGCGCGGCGCGGAATTTCGCGATCTCCTCGAAGAAGTCGATGTGGGCATCGAAGAAGAAGGAGAGTCGCGAGGCGAAATCGTCGATGTGCATTCCGCGCTCGAGGCAGGCGTCGACATACGCCATGCCGTCAGCGAGGGTGAAGGCCAGCTCCTGGGCGGCGGTCGAACCTGCCTCGCGGATGTGATAGCCGGAGATGGAGATCGTGTTCCACCTCGGCACCTCTTGCGCGCAGTACTCGATCGAGTCCACGACGAGACGCATCGACGGCGCGGGCGGAAAGATGAACTCTTTCTGCGCGATGAACTCTTTGAGGATGTCGTTCTGCAGCGTCCCGCCGAGCATCGCAGCGGGCACGCCCTGCTTCTCGGCAACCGCGATGTACATGCACAGAAGGATGGCCGCGGGCGAGTTGATCGTCATCGAGGTCGTGATGTCGCCGAGCGGGATCCCGTCGAACAGCGTCTCCATGTCGGCGAGCGAGTCGATCGCGACGCCGCAGTGGCCGACCTCGCCACGACTCGTCGGCGCGTCCGAGTCCTGGCCCATCAGCGTGGGCATGTCGAACGCAACGGACAAGCCCGTCTGCCCGTTGGCGAGCAGGTACTTGTAGCGCCGGTTCGTCTCCTCGGCGGTGGCGAAGCCGGAGAACTGGCGCATGGTCCACAGGCGGCCGCGATACCCGCTGGGATGGATGCCCCGCGTATAGGGGAACTGACCTGGAAGCTCTTCTGCTCGCCTCGGGCGGTCGTCTGCGGTGTACAGAGGCTGCAGCGGGATGCCCGAGATGGTCGACGTCTCGATACCGTCGTCGCGCGTGGGACTGGATTCGAACTCTTCCTTCCAGACCTCCCTGGCATCCCTGGCGCGGACTTTCATCTAATCGATTATCGCTTTCGGTCGAGAATCTCCTCCGCGGTTCGGTACGGAGTGCGGTCATCGAGGAGCCGCCGGGCGAGCTCAGGATCGTCCTCCAGCGCCTCCCGCGCGCGCCGCCGCGCCAGCTCCGCCGCCACCTCGGCGGTCTCGTCGCGGAGCCGCTGTTCGGACAGGGCCTGGGCTTTGCCGCTCTTTTCGAGGTGGCGTCGATGCGCCAGCACCGCCTCCCAAAGCTGCTCGATTCCTTCCTGGCGGCTTGCCACCGTGGCCAGGATCGGAGGCTTCCACTCGGCTTTGGGCGCCAGGCTGAGCATCGCGCGCAGCTCCGCCATCACACGGGTGTAGCCGTCGAAGTCGGCCTTGTTGACGACGAAGATGTCCGCGATCTCGAGGATCCCCGCCTTGATCATCTGCACGCTGTCGCCGAGGTTCGGGGTCAGGACGACCACCGTGGTGTCCGCGACCGCGGCCACCTCGAGCTCTGACTGGCCGACGCCGACGGTCTCCAGGATCACCTCGTCGAAGCCGAACGCTCCGAGAAGCCGGATCGCCTCGCGCGATGCCAGGGACAGGCCGCCCAGGTGGCCGCGCGCACCCATGCTGCGGATGAAGACTTTGGGGTCGAGGGCGTGGCGCTGCATGCGGATGCGATCGCCCAGGATGGCGCCGCCGGTGAAAGGCGAGTTGGGATCGGTCGCCAGCACCGCGACCGAGGAATGCTTCTTGCGCAGCAGAGAGACAACCGCGTCGACGATGGTCGATTTGCCGGTGCCCGGCGCCCCCGTGAATCCGGCGACGCCTGGTGTTTTGGCGTCAGGCCGCAGGGCTTGCTCCAGCTCGCGCACCGAGTCGTCGCGTCGCTCGACGAGGCTGATCGCGCGGGCCAGCGCTCTCACGTCGCCCTGCCGAAATCGTTTCAGTAAGTCGGGATCGGTGTTCTCACCCATCGTGGCAATCGTCGCAGGCGTTGAGGCTGCGGCGTGCCCCCTCCCCACTCGCTGGGGAGAGGAAAGGCGTGGGAGTTACTCGCCCAAGAAGCGCAGGGCGAAGTCGTGTCCGAGCACCACGACGATCCCGTAAGTCTGCTGCCCGCGCGCGGGTGCGGGGTTCGTCGGTGTCGCCGCAACGACCCTGCCGCCAAAGAATCCCTGCAACCACTTCGTGGTAAGCGGGAACTGCCCGCCTGAGTAGTCGAGGATCAACGTCTGCGACGAGGCCCGGTGGGCGACTGGATCGTTGAGCTGAAGACCGATGGGATCGAGCATCGAGGTGACGCGGTCGTCGAGGCCCGCAAAGTTGGTCGACCCGTTGGCGAACTGAACGGGCGCCTTCTCGCCAAGCGTCTTGGGGTCGATGAAGACCGATGCCACATACCTGCGGATCATGCTGAAGGTCGGATCGTCCGCGCACAGCTGCGAGACGGCTCCCATGCCGCAGGTGCCGCCATCAAGCAGGTTGCCTGCAGCCGATCCCGAGGGCGCCGTCAAGGCGATGCGGATGATCGCGCTGTCGGGCAGGTTCTTCCCCCAGTCGAAGATCGCCTTCATGTCGGAAAGGGTCATGTCGGTGTTGATGTTCTTCTGCAGCGCGCTCAGGAGCTGGGGCGCCTTGGCAAAGCCGTTCACCGTGGTCGCCTTTTTCTTGATCGCCTGCATGATGTCCTGCTGCCGCTTGGCGCGCCCAAAATCCGACGATTGCTCGGGCTGGATCGCGTGCCGCGATCGGGCCACCTCCAGCGCTTGCTCTCCGTTGAGGTGCTGGCAGCCGGCCTTGAAGTGGATCGGCCTGTAACCATTGTTGTAGTTGGGATAGGTGTTGTCGTCCAGGTTTGTGCTCAGACATATGTCGACTCCGCCGAGCGCGTTGACCATGTCGCGGAAGGCGACAAAGTCGATCGCGATGTAACGGTCGAAGGTCAGCCCTGTGATCTTTCCGACCTCATGCTCCGCAGCGAGACCGCCACCGTTGATGCCGGTGTACTGCTTGGCGACGCAGCAGATGATGCTGGTGTAAGGCACTTCATACGCCGCGTTGATCTTGTTGGTCCAGATCCTGCTCGAATCACTCTGGAGGTTCATGTGCACGACAAGGTCCCGAGGGATCGACAGCATCATCACGCGGTTGGTCACCGGGTCGATGCTCACGGCCATGATCGAGTCGGTGAGGTACGGCGCATCGTTTTCATATCCGCCTCGCCCGAGCAGGAGCACGTTGACGCGCTGCCCGTGCTTGAGCTTGTAGGCGATCGTCCCCGGTGACGGTTCGACGACCTGGGCGATCTCGCCGATGGCGTTGATGTGGTGGCCGGTAGTGGCTGTCATGAAATCGTCGAAGCGTTTGTACGTCAGCGTGGCGGCGACGACGATGCCGAGAAGCAGGACGGCGACAATCGCCGCAGGGACCGACCTGGTCAGGCGGTGGGAGACGCGATAGCGGGATCGCCTGGCCCTTCTTGGCCTGGCCCGGAACATGAGCACCGGGATTCTAACAACGACGCGAGCGGATCGAAGGTTACGGCGTTGAGTTGTTGAATACCCCGGAGAAGGTGTAGGCGAAGAAAGCGCCCACGCTGGCCAGGAACCCGACGATGCCGAGGACGAGCCCGACCATCGCGAGCGCACCTCCGCCCATCGCGCCACCACTCGTCGCGATTCGCTGCCGCGCTATGAACCCCATGATCGCGGCGGTCGGGCCGAGGATCACGCCCAGGCACAGGAACGAGCAGACGATCGAGATGATCCCGATGACCAGCGAGGCGATGGCGAGCCCGTCAGTCCGCTGGGCCGCATAGCCGGCGTACCCGCCCGGCACGTAACCGGATGGCGGCGGCGGCACATAGCCTCCTCCTCCCGGCGGCGGCGGACCGTATCCACCGGGCGGCGGGGGCGGGGTGTAACCACCGCCGGGCGGCGGGGGCGGGACGTAGCCACCACCTGGTGGCGGCGGGGGTGGATTGAGCCCTCCGCCAGGTGGGGGAGGTGGCGGCGGGGCCGAGCCTCCGCCAGGCGGGGGAGGTGGCGGCGG
>WNGO01001543.1_pt1 | contig 14837 bp, 14 predicted proteins | sample 5400511 | NCBI WGS metagenome assembly WNGO01 (sample SAMN13153380, study PRJNA577476) | soil metagenome | isolation source: 20 cm soil or saprolite under Garry oak tree replicate 2 | place: USA:California | collected 2016-06-15 | reverse complement strand
GCCCTGTTCGTCGTCGACAATACGTTCGCCACGCCGCTGTACCAGCGCCCCATCGAGTTCGGCGCCGACATCGTCCTGCATTCCACCACCAAGTACCTGAACGGCCACAGCGACATGATCGGCGGGATGCTCGTCGTGGCCCGCGACGACGTCGCCGAGCGCGTGGGATTCCTCCAGAACTCGAGCGGCGCGGTCCCGGGACCCTTCGATTGCTGGCTCGTGCTGCGCGGCATCAAGACGTTCCCGTTGCGCATGCGCCAGCACGACGCCAACGGCCGGCGCATCGCCGAGTGGCTCACGAAGAATCCGAAAGTGCGGCAGGTCTACTATCCCGGCCTGCCGTCGCATCCGCAGCATGAGCTCGCGTGCCGCCAGATGGCGGGCTTCGGCGGCATGTTGTCGCTCGAGCTGGGCGACATGGAGCGCGCCAAACGCTTCGTGCAGCGAACCAAGATCTTCGCGCTGGCGGAATCGCTCGGCGGTGTGGAGAGTCTCATCGGGCACCCGGCCTCGATGACGCACGCCAGCGTGCCGCTCGAGCTGCGCAAGAAAATGGGCCTGACCGACAGTCTCGTCCGGCTCTCGGTGGGCATCGAAGACGTGGACGACTTGATCGAGGACCTGGATCAGGCGCTGGCGGGCGCCTGACGCCTCCGCAACCTCCTGAACGTCCGCCACGTACGCACACGCATCCTCCTTTAGGAGTTCTGTATGGCTGCTGTTCCGGCTGCCCGGCCTCGCAAAATCCTGACCCAGATCGCCCCCGTCAGCTGGGAGCACGCGGCCGACCGCGCCGCGCTGCAATCGCTGCGTTCGGTCCCGGGGTTCGATGAAGTCGTAAAAAAGGTGTACGCGTTCTTCGGCGAACGGGGCATCCGCCTCCTGTTCCAGGCCGACGCCGTGCGCGTGGGCGCGACCCAGTTCCCGCGGCTCAATCAGCTCTACACCGACGTCGTGACGACCATGGACTGGCCTAAACGGCCCGAGCTGTACGTGTCGCAGACGCCGTTCGTCAATGCCGGCGCGTACGGGATGGATTCACCGTTCATCGTGATCAACTCGGGCGCGCTGAAGCTGCTCGACGACGACGAGATGCGCGCCCTGCTCGGCCACGAGCTGGGGCACGTGATGAGCGGGCACGCGCTGTACCACACGATTCTCGCGCTCATTCTGTACGTCGGCTTCTCCTCGCTGCCGTTCCTCGCGGGGATCGCGTTGCTCCCCGTCCGCTACGCGCTGCTCGAATGGTTTCGCAAGAGCGAGCTGTCGAGCGACCGCGCCGGTCTGCTCGCCAGCCAGGACCCCCAGGCCGCGCTGCGCATGTTCCTCAAGATGGCGGGCGGCGGCGACATGAAGCAGATGGACCTCGACGCCTTCCTCGAGCAGGCCAAGGAGTACGAAGAGTCGGGCGGGCCGATGGACCGCATCTTCCAGATCCTCAACACGCTCGAGCGCTCGCATCCGTTCAACACGCTGCGCGCGGCCGAGCTGCAGCGCTGGATCGAGGCGGGCAACTACGAGCGCATCGTGGGCGGCGAATACACGCGCCGCGGCCCGGACGCGGACAAGCGGCCCGTCGAGAACGACATCGACGAGGCGCGCGAGCACTATATGAAGGAAGCGAAGGCCGTCGTGACCGACGTGATGGACGGCGCCAAGCGCGCCGCGCAGGCCTTCACGGACGCTTTCAAGAAGAAGTGAGGCTCCTCGTCGTCGGCGGGGGCGGCCGCGAGCACGCGCTCTGCTGGGCCCTGAAACGCGACGCCCCCGCCACGACCCTCTACGCGGCCCCCGGCAATCCCGGCACCGCCACTCTCGCCACCAATCTGAGAATCGCCGCCACCGCCCTGGACGACCTCGTCCGGGCGGCGGGCGAGCACGCCATCGACGCGGTGGTCGTCGGCCCCGAGGCGCCGCTCGCCGCGGGCCTGGCCGACCGGCTGCGCGCGGCGGGCATGGCGACGTTCGGACCCTCCGCCGCCGCCGCGCAGATCGAAGCGTCCAAGGCGTTCGCCAAGGACGTGATGGACGCGGCGGGCGTGCCCACGGCGGCGAGCCGGACGTTCACGGCGTTCGCGCCGGCGCGCGACTGGATCCGCGCGCACGCCGAGCCGTTGGTGGTCAAAGCGTCGGGCCTCGCCGCCGGCAAGGGCGCGGTCGTGTGCGCCACACGTGCCGAGGCCGAGGCCACGGCGCGCGCGTTTCTCGAGAGCGGCACGTTGGGCGACGCGGGTCGCGAGATCCTGATCGAGGATTTCCTGGAGGGCGAGGAGCTCTCCGTGCTCGCACTCACCGACGGCGAGCGTTACGCGATGCTGCCGCCGGCCCAGGACCACAAGCGCCTGGGCGAGGCCGACAGCGGCCCCAACACCGGCGGCATGGGCGCCTATTGCCCGGTGGGCCTCACCACACCGGCGCTGCTGCAACGCGTGCGGCGCGAGGTGCTCGAGCCGACGCTCGCCGAGCTGGCACGGCGTGGCGCGCCGTACAGCGGGGTGCTGTACGCGGGTCTGATGGTGGCGCGCGACGGCACGCCCAACGTGCTCGAGTTCAACTGCCGTTTCGGCGATCCGGAAACGCAGGCGATACTCCCCGGGCTGGCGCCCGGGGTGAGCGAGCATCTCCTCGACATCGCGCGCGGCACATGGCGCCCCGCCACGGACGTGATCGCGGCGCAGCGCGCCGCCGTTACCACCGTCCTCGCGGCGCCCGGCTATCCCGAGAAACCGGAGTCGGGGGGCCCGATCCGCCTGCCGCGCGATCCCGGTCCCAACGTCCTCATCTTCCACGCGGGAACGCAGCGCGACGCGAGCGGCGCGCTGCGGGTGCATGGCGGCCGCGTCCTCAACGTCACCGGGCTCGGCCCCACGGTCGCGGCCGCCGCGCACACCAGCATCGCCGCATGCGCCCTGATCGATTTCCCGGGCAAGCAGTATCGCCGGGACATCGCCTGGCGCGAGATCCGCCGTGCCGGAGCTGCCTGAAGTCGAGACGATCGTCCGGGAGCTCAGCCCCCGGCTGACCGGGCGCCGCGTGAGCGCCGCCCGCCTCGCCAAGAGCGACGTGTTACGGCGCGTCTCCAAGCCGCGGCTCCTCAAGGCCCTCAAGGGCGCGCAATTCGCCGCCGTGGAGCGGCGCGCCAAGCACGCCGTCTTCCGGCTCGCCTCGGGCGAGCGCGTGGTGATTCAGCCGCGCATGACGGGCTCGCTGATCGTGTACGACCGCCCGCTCTCCAAGGACGAGGCGCGCTACGCCGTGCTCACCTGCAACCTCGACGACGGCGCGCTGCTCGTGTATCGCGACGTGCGACGCCTCGGCACGATCTGGCTGTTGGACGAGCGCGCGTGGGCGCGCTACACCGCGCGCATGGGCCCCGAGCCGCTGGACGACACGTTCACGCCGTTCGTGTTCGCCGCGCGCTTGCGCGGCACCAAGGCGGCGATCAAGAAGGCGATCATGGATCAGAAGCGCCTCGTGGGCGTAGGCAACATCTACGCCAACGAGGCGCTGTTTCAGGCGGGGATCGATCCGTCGAAGGCGACGCACCGGCTGTCGCTGGAGGAGCTGGCGGCGCTCTACACCGCCATCCGGGACATCCTGCAGCGCGCGATCGACGCGTCCGGCACGACGGTGCGCGATTATCGCACGGGCACGGGCGAGTCGGGCAACTTCCAGCTCGAGCTGCAGGTCTACGACCGCGCGGGCGAGCCGTGCCGCCGCTGCGGGCGGTCGCTCGCCACCACGCACGCGATCGACGGCCGGCAGACCACCTTCTGCGCGTGGTGCCAGCGCTAAGCGTACAGCCGCAACGTCACCCGCGGCCGGCCCAGCGTGGAGTGCGTTACGAGCCGCACGCGCGCCGTCTCGACCGGCTCGCAGCGCGCCAGCCGCTTGTGGCCGATGGTGGTCCCGCCGGCGCACGTGACCCACGCGCCGCCGACCCACGCATCGAGCGCGTAGCTCTCGACCACCTGCCCCGCCGCGATCGCCTCGGCCAGCGCGGCCACGGCGAACTGCACCGGCCGCGGCCACTCGAGCTCGACCGCATCGCCGGCTGCGTGGACACGGGCGGCCGCGGCCAGGTCCGTCGCGAACAGCGCCGCGCGGCGCTCGCCGAACGCCGCCAAGCTCCGCACGTCGGCGTCCGCCACGAGACCCGCGCGCGTGGGCGGCACGTTCAGTAGCAGTCCCGCGTTGCGGCCCACCGACGCGAAGTACAGGTCGACCAGCTCGTCCGGCGACTTCACCGCGCCGTCCTCGGCCGGGTGCCAGAACCAGCCGGGCCGGATCGATACGTCCGCCTCGCCCGGCCGCCACACTGCGCCCCGCGGGTCGCCGTGCTGCAACTCTTCGATGATGCCGGAACCCTCGGCGCCTGGGGACGGCACGACGACAGGATCGACGGCGCACCAATTGGGATCGCCCGCCACGCCCCGCTCGTTCCCGATCCACCGCACGTCGGGCCCGGCGTCCGAGAACATCACGGCGTTGGGCTGCAGGCGACGGACCGTCGCGAAAAAACGCGGCCAGTCGTATTCCTGGCGCTTGCCGTTCGGGCCTTCGCCATTGGCGCCGTCGAACCACACCTCGACGACCGGCCCGTAGCCCGTGAGCAGCTCCTCAAGCTGCGCCACGTAGTGGTCGTTGTACGCAGGCGTCCCGTAACTCGGCTCGTGCCGGTCCCACGGCGAGAGGTACAGCCCCGCCCCTAAGCCCTCGGCGCGACACGCGTCGGTGAATTCACGCACCACATCGCCCTGCCCGCCGCGCCAGGCGCTGTGGCTCACGGCGTGCGTCGTGAGCCGGCTCGGCCACAGGCAGAAGCCATCGTGATGCTTGGCGGTGAGCACGAGGCGCGTGGCGCCTGCGCTCTTGGCGGCGCGCACCCATTGGCGGCAGTCGAGGGCCGTCGGATTGAAGGATGCCGGATCCTCGGTGCCGTCGCCCCACTCGCGGTCGCTGAACGTGTTGACGCCGAAATGGATGAAGATGCCGATCTCGCTGGCGTGCCACGCGAGCTGCCGCGCGCTCGGCACCGCCCGCGCGGGCGGACGGGACGACCGTTGCTGGCGCGGGCGCGCCGCGAAGACAGCGGCGCCGCACGCGAGAAACGCGCGCCGGTCCATCACGGCTGCAACGTGACCAGCCGTGCCCGCGGCGGGATGCCGGGCTCCAGCTCCATGATGCCGAGCGAGATGGGCAGGTCGAAGCGCCGCGGCCCGGCACTGCCGGGATTCATCACGGTCACCGTGCGGTCCACCAGCTCCAGCAGCGGCTGGTGCGTGTGCCCGAAGACGATGATCTCGGCGTGGGGAAACGTGACGTGGAGGCTGGCGGGCGTGGGACGACCCACTTGGTCGCCATGGGTGACGAGAATGTCGAAGCCGTCGAGCTGCACCTGCGCCACCTGCGGCAGCCGCGCCCGCAGCGCCGGTCCGTCGGTGTTGCCATAGACCGCAGTCACGGGCGCGAGCGTTTCCAGATCGGTGAGGATCTCGAGCTTCCCGACGTCGCCGCCATGGAGGATGTGGTCCACGTCTTCGAACACCTCGAAGACTTCAGGACGCAGCAGGCCGTGCGTGTCGGAGATGATGCCGAGCCGCATGAGCGGAGCGTGCTACTCCCCGTCCCAGCGTTTGACCAGGGACACGTCGACGCCCAGCTGGTCGAGCACCCGTTGCACGACGAAGTCGACGAGATCCTGCACCTTCGCGGGCCTATGATAGAAGCCCGGCATCGCCGGCAGGACGATGGCGCCCGCCTCCGTCGCGAGCGTCAGGTTGCGCAGGTGCACGAGCGACAACGGCGTCTCGCGCGGCACGAGGATCAGCTTGCGGCGCTCCTTGAGCACCACGTCCGCTGCCCGCTCGATCAGCGACCGGCTGGTGCCATGCGCCACCGCGGCCACCGTCCCCATCGAGCAGGGGCAGATCACCATCCCCGCGCTCGGCGCCGAACCGGACGCGGGCTTGGCGCCGCGATCCTTGTCGTCGAAGGTCAGCACGCTCGTCCAGTCGCCGCCCGTCGCCTTCTTGAGGCCTGCTTCGTCCTTGATGCCGCACTCCTCGGCCAGCAGGCGCCAGCCGTGCGCCGACACGAGCAGCCACGTGGGCACGTTGTGCGTCGCCAGTATTTCCAGCAGCCGGACCGCATAGGGCGCGCCTGACGCACCGGTGATGGCGAGGATGACGGGGAGCTTGCTCATCGACCGCGGCGGTTGGGAGTGGGCGAGCGGACGGGATGGCGGGGAGGCGAGGGTGAACGCGGAACGCGGAAGTCGGAACGCGGAACAGGGCGTCCGCGCTCAGGAGGGCGCTTGGCTGTTCCGCGTTCCGCGTTCCCCGTTCCGCGTTTCATATCACCCGATCCACGAGTGCACCGACAAACACCACCACGCTCACGATGCCGTTCACCGTGAAGAACGCGGCGTTCAGGCGCGACAGATCGTCCGGGCGCACCAGGCGATGCTCGTAGGCGATCAACCCCGCGCTGACCGCCACGCCCGCGTAGTACGGCGCGCCCAACCCGGCGCCCCATCCTACCGCCACCAGCGCCACGAGGGCGAGGCCGTGCAGGATCTTGCCGAAGCGAATGCCGCCGTGCCGTCCCAGCCGCACGACGGCCGAGTGCAGTCCCTCGCTACGATCGAACTGCTCGTCCTGCAGGGCGTAGAAGACATCGAAGCCGCCCACCCAGAACGTCACCGCCGCCGCCAGCGCCCACAGCAGCCAAGCCGGCTCGCTCCAGCGTCCCGACACAGCGAGGAACCCTGCGGGCCCCGCGATGGCGTCGCCGAACCCCAGCCACACGTGCGACCACCAGGTGAAGCGCTTGGCGTAGCTGTACAACGTGACGATGGCCAGGGCCACGGGCGACAGCGTAAAGCACAACGGATTCAACGCCCACGCCGCCCATTCGAACACGGCCGCCGCGACGAGCACGGCCGCCCACGCCTGCGCCACGGTCAGCCGTCCGGCGGGCAGCTCGCGCCCGCGCGTGCGCGGGTTGCGCGCGTCGAGGTCGCGATCGGCGATGCGGTTGAATCCCATCGCCACAAAGCGCCCCGCGGTGAACGCCAGCACCACGAGCCCCAGCGTCCGCAGCGTGACCGGGTAGATGAAAGACGCCAGCACCACACCGATGAGCGCAAATGGCAACGCGAACACGGTATGCGGCAGGCGCACGAAATTCACGTAGCGGGTGAGCAGGCCCTCCCCGGCGACCGTCTGGCCTTCGCGCGCGGTCATGGGCGGGACGGAAGATCGATCCCGAGACTCCGCCACATCGCGTCCACCTTCGCGCGCGTCGCGTCGTCCATCACGATCTTGTCGGGCCACTCGCGCGTGAAGCCTTCTTCCTTCCATTTGCGCGTGGCGTCGATACCCATCTTGGAGCCGTAAGTGAAGCCGCGGCTCGAATGGTCGAGCACGTCCATCGGCCCCATGGAGAAGCGCACGTCGCGCTCCGGATCGATGTGGTTGAGCGCCACCCACCACGCTTCCTTCGGGTCGCGCACGTTCACGTCCTTGTCCAGCACGACGATCAGCTTCGCCAGCGACATCAGTCCCTGCCCCCACAGCCCGTTCATCACTTTCCAGGCCTGCCCGGGATACTGCTTGTCGATGCTCACGAACACGAGATTATGGAAAATGCCTTCCGCCGGCATGTGCAGGTCCACGATTTCGGGAATCGTGAGCTTCAGCAACGGCAGGAAGATCCGCTCCGTCGCGTGGCCGAGGTAGTAGTCCTCCATCGGCGGGCGGCCGACGATGGTGTGCGGCCAGATCGGCTCGGCGCGCATCGTGATCGCGGCGATGTGCACCTTGGGGTAGTAGTCGGCGAGCGAATAGAATCCGGTGTGATCGCCGAACGGCCCCTCGAGCACGAGCGGCTCGCGCGGGTCGACGAAGCCCTCCACGACGATCTCCGCCTCGGCCGGCACCTCGAGATCGGACGTCACCGCCTTGGCGAGCCGCACCGGCTCGCCGCGCAGGAACCCGGCGAACAAGAACTCGTCGATCGTGGGCGGCAGCGGCGCCGACGCCGCGTAGATGCTCGCCGGGTCGCCGCCGAGCGCAATCGCCACGGGCATCGTCTCGCCGCGCGCCGCCATTTCCCGCCAGTGCGCGGCGCCCACCTTGTGGCGCTGCCAGTGCATCGCCACGGCGTCCTTACCCAAGACCTGCACGCGGTACATCCCGACGTTGCGGGTGCCGGTGGCGGGGTCCCGCGTGATCACGCCGGCGAGCGTGAGGTAGGGCCCGCCATCCTGGGGCCAGCAAATCGGCACCGGCAATTGGCTGAGGTCCACATCGGCGCCGCGTAGCACGATCTCCTGGCACGGCGGCCGCCCGCCGATGGTCTTGGGCGGGAACTTCGCCACCTCGGCGAGCCGCGGCAGCATGGCGAGCTTGCCGAACAAGCCGTCGGGCACCTTGAGGTTGAGCAGCTCCGCGATCCGCTCGCCGATCTCGTCCAGCCGGTCGACGCCGAGCGCCAGCGCCATGCGCCGCTCCGAGCCGAACAGGTTCACGGCGACGGGCATCCGCGCGGCGCCGCCCCCCACGAGCGTCGGCTTGGTGAAGAGCAGCGCCGGCCCGCCGCCCGGCGACTTCATGCAGCGGTCGGCGATCTCGGTGATCTCCTTGTCGATCGACACGGGGCGATCCACGCGCGCGAGATCGCCCGCGGCGTCGATCGCGCTCAGGAAAGCGCGGAGGTTATCGAGTGCCATAATGGATGGCGCAGATGCCGCCGGTGAGCAGCTCGTAGCCCGTGTCGCGGAATCCGGCGGCGGTGAACTGCGCCGCCAGCGCCTCCGGCGCGGGCCAATGCGCCACCGACTCTGGCAGGTAGGTGTACGCGTCTCTATGTTTCGACACCGCGCGCCCGATGGCGGGCAGGATGTGGCGGAAATACAGGAGGAAGGCGGCGCGCAGCGGCGCGAACCGCGGCGTCGTGAACTCCAGCACCACGAACCGCGCGCCCGGCCGCAGCACCCGCGCCGCCTCGGCCAGGCCCGCGTCGGGATCGGCGAGGTTGCGCATGCCGAACGCGACCAGCGCGCCGTCGAAGGACGCGTCCGGGAACGGCAGCTGCAGCGCGTCGGCCGCAATGGGCAGCGTCCGCGCCGCTTTGCCCCGTCCCCGCTCGAGCATCGGGACCACGAAATCGGCGCCGAGGACGCGGCCGTGGAATCCGGCGGTGCGGGCCAATTGCGCCGCCAGGTCCATCGTGCCGGAGCAGAGGTCGAGGTAGGTGCCGGCGGGATGTGCTTCCCAACCGAGCCGGCGCACCGCGGCGCGGCGCCAGCGGCGGTCGATGTTGAAGCTGAGGAGATGGTTCAGCAGGTCGTAACGCGGCGCGATGGCCGTGAACATGCGGCGCACGTAGGACCGTTTGGCCTCGCCGCCGGGCGGAAATGCGACCACTTCGGACGCGGGAGACGGCGCCATAGGCGCGAAAGATAGGCCGAGCGACCTTCGAGGCGCCAGCGACCAGGACGTGGTTGCGTGGGCAAAGCAGGGCTACGAACGGGCGTTCCGCGAGCTGGTGCGGCGCTACGAGCGGCCCGTGTTTGCGCTCGTCTATCGCATGGTGCGGGATCGGGCGCTCGCCGAAGACCTGGCGCAGGAAACCTTCGTCAAAGTCCTCAACGGCATCGCCACGTACAAACCCGAATTCAAATTCTCGTCGTGGATCTTCAAGATCGCGAACAACGCGGCGATCGATCACCTGCGCCGCCGCGAGCTCGACACGCTGTCGCTCGACGGCTCGCCGCATGCCAGCTCGGTGGAGGAGGCGAGTGCCAGCGCCCCGCAGCTCGGCGCCAAAGGCGAGTCGGCATTGGACGAGGTGGTGCACCGCGAGCTGGGCGGCGCCATTGAGCGCGCCATCGGCCGGCTGCGGCCCGAGTACCGCGCCTGCATCCTGCTGCGTTTCGTGGAGGGCTACTCGTATGAGGAAATCGCCCAGACCATGGAGCTGCCGCTGGGGACGGTGAAGACCTATATCCACCGCGCCCGTAATGAATTACGGACGTTGCTAAGTGACCGCGTCGCCTGAAACCGGCCGATTTGGGCCTGCGTAGGAGACCCACATGACCGACAACATCAAGCAGCACCTGACCCCGGAGGAAGTGGATCTCTGGGCCGAGGGCCTCCTGACCACGGACCGCACCATGCATCTCGCGGAATGCGGTCATTGTCTTGCCTTGGCGGAAGCGGAGCGAAGGCTGGTACTCGAATTGGCGCAGCTGCCGCGTTTCGCCCCGGCGTCCGGGTTCGCGGATCGCGTCATGGCACAGGTGAAAGTCCCGACGCCGTCCGGGGGTTACAACAAGGCTTAGGCGCGCACCACCGCGCCTACGCCCACCCCCAGCAGCCGTACCGCGCTGCCCTCGCGCGCCGCAACCTCCACTTCGCCGTTCGATCCCACATACGCCACCAGCTGCCCGCGTTCCACGTCGCTATACGTGCGCCGCAGCGGGCCGACATCCACCTCGTCCACTCTGATGCGCACGCCGGGCTCCACCTCCGTGCCCGGAATGTTCGTCACCAATGTGCCGAATCGATCGACGTAGATGACCTGACCCACCAGCGCCACGCCGTCCAGGCGGGGCGTGGGGAGTGGCGAGTGGTACGGATCGGTGATGGGCGTGCCGAGTTGCTCCAGGGTTGCCCCCGTCGCGAGACGAGCGGCGGCGATCGCGAACACGTCGCGCGCGTGAAACGTCGGCGCGGCGTCGGACGGGATCGGCAACGACACGAAGCGACCGCTCGCGGCGATCCCCGAGAGCAGGCCGTTGTCGGGGGCGACGAAGTAGTGACCACTGGCCTCGGCGGCGAGCGCCCGCCGCGCGGTGCCGACCCCGGGGTCCACCACCACCAGATGAATGCTGCCCGCGGGAAAGCGGGGCCACGTCCGGCCGAGGACGTATTGCGCGCTGCGAATGTCGGCGGGGGTGACGTCGTGCGTGACATCGATGACCACCGCGTCGGGCGCTTGTGAAGCGAGGACGCCCTTCACCTCACCGACGTAGCTGTCGGCGGTGCCAAAGTCGGTCAAGAGAGTGATCAGTGCCATCAGACGGTCGCGCGGCGCCAGCGGCCGCCGCGCCAGAACAGTGTCATCGCCACGCCGCGCAGCACCGCAGTGAGCGACAGCGCGATCCAGATCCCCAGCAGGCCGATGGTCCGGGACCACCACGCCGAAAGCGGCACGCGCAGCGCGGTGAGCGACAGGCTCGTCACCTGCGGCCACAGAGTGTAGCCCGCCCCGGCGAGCGCGCCTTCGAAAATCAACTCGAAGGTCTGCCCCACCTGCGCGAACGCGATGACGCGGACGTACAGGCTGGCGTCGGCGATCACGGCCGGATCGGTCGTGAACAGACCCGCCAGGGTCCGGGGGAACAGGAAGAACAGGATCGCGGTCGTGACCGTCACCAAGAGACAATAGCGGACCGTCAGCCGCACGGCGTCGCGCGCGCGCTGCTCGAGCCCGGCGCCGAGATTCTGGCCCACGAGGGCGCTGGCGGCGAGCGAGAACCCGGAAATGGCCATGAAGCCCAGGCCCTCGAGCTTGTGGCCGATGCCGAGCGCGGCGAGCGCGGGCGTGCCGAACTGGGAAGTGAACCGCGTCAGCCACATGTAAATCACGGAAAACAGCACGCCTGTGAGTGAGAACGGCGCGCCGATGCGCATGATCGTGGGAATGGCGCGCCAATCCGGCGCGCTGAGGCGGATCAAGCCGCGCCGCACCGCGATCACGAAACCGATGACGAACCCGCCGCCCCGCACCATCACGGACGCGAGCGCCGCACCCTCGACACCCAGACGGGGGAACGGTCCGACGCCTGCGATCAGCAGCGGATCGAGCGCGATGGATAAGACCACCGACGTGCCGAGCAGAAAGAACGGTGTGCGGGTGTCGCCCGCCGAGCGAAACGTGGCTTCGATGGCGAAGAACCCGAACACCAGCGGACCACCCAGGAGCCAGATCGAGAGGTATTGATGACCCAGGCGCGCGACGTCGGGCGGCACGGTCATCAAGCGGAACAACCCGTCCATCACGACCAGGCCGGTGACGCTCACGACGGCGCCCGCCACGAGGGCGTACATGACCGCGGCGCCTGCCGCTCGCGCCGCGGCCTCGGGCGCCCCCTGGCCGTGGCGCCGCGCGGCGAGCGCGATGAGGCCCACCTCGACCATCTCGCCGAGCGACAACAGCACCCACACGTAGAATCCCGCGGTGGACACGGCGGCGAGCGCCGCCGGCCCGATCAAGCGGCCCACCCAGATGCTGTCGATCAAGTTGAAGGAGAGGTGGCAAGCCATCATCGCCACCGCGGGCACGGCGAGGCGCAGCACGGCCGCGCGCAGCGGCCCCACGGTGAGGACGCCCGCGGGTCCGGCGGCGGTCGTCACGGCGCCCGCTCGGGATAGTGGAGCAGGAAGCGCTGGAACACCGCGTTATCGGGATAGCGGTGGGCAAGGCGGTCGACGTAGCTGCGCGCTTCGTGCACGAGGGCGCCGGCTCCCGCCGGATCGCGCGCCGCTTCGCGCACCAGCGCCGACGCCAGCACCCACGTGCCCTCGACCTTCGCCAGGTCGCCGTCGTGCGCCACGCGCCGCATGTACCGGATTCCCTCTTCGGCGTTGCCCGAGCCCAGGCCGATGAGCTTGGCGACGATGCGCGCGAGCGTGCTGGCGCGCGCCAGGCCGTAGCGATACAGCCCCAGACCGAGGTAGCAATCGACACACGTCGAGTCGGCGGCGAGGATGCGGCGGTAGGCCTCCCGCATCGCGCGCGCGTCCTTGGCGGCGCCCCACGAGCTGCCCCGCAAGTCGCGCTCGCGCGCGCGGTACCCCAAGGCCGTGGCGAGCCAGAACTGCGCCGCCGGCCCGGCGGCCCGGGCGCGCGCGATGGCGAGCCCCAGCAGGGAGTCGATGCGTGCCGCTTCGAAGGCGTCCGAGTCTTTCGCCGCCGCCCACCAGATGTAGGCGCCGGCCTCGAAGATCACGGGGGCGGGATCGACGGTGTCGCGCGCCGCGATGCCCGCGAAGTACTCGGCGGCCACGGGAAAGGCGCCGGCGTAGAGGGTGTCGAGCCCCGCGCGCAGGTCGGGGCGGTCGCGGCCGCCGCTCCCGCCCTGCACCAGCAGGATGGCGGCCGCGAACAGCAGCATCAGTGCGCGGGCGCGGCGGCGAGCGCTTCCGCCACCCGCGCCGCAATTCCCGCGAGCGCCTCCGCCGCGGGCGACCCCGGCTCGGCGGCGACCACCGGCTGGCCCGTATCGGCCAGCTGCGGCACGCGCGCCTGCAACGGAATCTGCCCCAGCAGCGGAATACCGAGCTCGCCCGCCAGCCGCTCGCCGCCGCCCGACAAGAACAGCTCGCTGCGGTCGCCGCAGTGGGGGCAGATGTAGTAGCTCATGTTCTCCACGATGCCCAGCACGCGCACGCCCACCTTCTCGAACATCTTGGCGCCGCGCAGCGAGTCGCCCACCGCGACCTCCTGCGGCGTGGTGACGATCACGGCACCGTGGAGGTGAATGGTCTGCACCAGGGAGAGCTGGGCGTCGCCCGTGCCGGGCGGCAGGTCCACGATGAAATAGTCCAGCTCGCCCCACGCCACGTCGCGCACGAACTGCTGGATGATTTTCATGATGATGGGACCGCGCCAGATCGCCGGCGCCTCGCGCTCCACGATGAAGCCCAGCGACATCAGCTTCACACCGTGGCTCTCGAGCGGCTGGATCTTGCCGCCCACCACCTCGGGTTTCTGATCGACGCCCAGCATGCGCGGGATGTTGGGGCCGTAGATGTCGGCATCCATCAAGCCCACGCGGTGGCCCGCACGGGCCAGCGCCACGGCGAGGTTGGCCGAGACCGTGGACTTCCCGACGCCGCCCTTCCCCGACGACACCGCCAGCGCCTTGCCGAGGTGCGGCATGGCGACCGGCGTGGGTGGCGGCGGCACCGACGGCCCGGGGCCGCCCGGCGCGGCGCCGCGCGCGGGTGCGCGCGGCGTGGCGCTCGGGTCCGTTACGTTGACGCGCACGCCGCTGACACCCGCGACCGCTTGCACCGCGCGCCGGGCTTCGCGGGCCAGCGTCGCGGGGTCGTCGCGGGTCAGCGCGAAGGTGAAGCTGACGGCGCCGGCGTCGTCCACGACCAAGTCGCGGACCATGCCGGCGGCCACGACGTCCTGTCCGGTGCGGGGGTTCTGGAGAGCGGCGAGGGCGGTGTGAACGCGCTGCGCGAGGGTCGAAGCACTGGGCACGCGCGGAATGTACCGGGGCGCGGAAGCCGCGGTCAATCCGCGCGCTTTACCAGTCGAACCAGTGCGAGACTTTGATCAGGAACGTGTTGAGCGGATGCGTGTGGAAGAGATCGCTCAGGTCGCCGCCGAGGGAGCGCGCGCCTTGCGCGCCGGCGAAGTCCTGCCGCCCCTGGGCCCAGACGGCGTAGATCGCCGACCCGGGCTTGTACTCCCAGCGCAGCACCACGTTGGAATTGAACTGCTGGAAGTTGAACTGGCGCGGGTTGTTGGTGACGGACGTGTCGAAGTACGTGGTGAAGCGGTCGTCGTAGTCCGCGGCGCGCGGGTTGGCGAGATCGCGCACGTTCGAATAGGTCCCCTTGCTGACAAAGGGGCTGGCGTACACCTGGACTGTGAGCGTCGGTGACGCCGTATAGTCGACGCGGAACGTGATGGCGGACGTCGTCTGCTCGAGGTGCGCGAAGGTATAGTGCGTGCCGAGCGTATCGAAGTTGCCGTACCATTGCGTATTGTCGTGATTGCGGCTGTAGCTCATGCCCACCGTGCCGTTCGCC
>WNGO01001540.1_pt1 | contig 14849 bp, 15 predicted proteins | sample 5400511 | NCBI WGS metagenome assembly WNGO01 (sample SAMN13153380, study PRJNA577476) | soil metagenome | isolation source: 20 cm soil or saprolite under Garry oak tree replicate 2 | place: USA:California | collected 2016-06-15 | reverse complement strand
CGGCCGGAGCTCAAGCTCCGGAGGCGCGCTTATCGCTGGACCAGCGCCAGGGCGCGGCAGGGGCTTCCCGATCCTTTGACCAGTTTCAGCGGGGCGACCAGCAGGACGGCCCCAGTCGATGGGAGCTTCGCCAGGTTGGCCAGTTGGGTGAGGCCGTACTTGTTGGCCCCCAGCAGGAATTGATGGCAGGGGAAAGGGGGATTGAACGAGTGCGCCGCGCCGGCATCCGTTCCCACGGTCTCGACGCCGACCCCCACGACCGGACTCTCGCTCGCCAGCCACCTGGCGAGATCGATATCAATCCCCGGCGTATGGGGTCCGGTCTCGTTGGCGTTCAGGAATGCCTTCTGGTCATTCGCCCGCGTGTCCCAGCCCGTGCGGTAGAGCAGCCAGCAGCCCTCCGGAAGCGAGCCATGCTGTCGCTCGAACGCCCGAATGTCATTCATGGTCAACAGATAGTCAGGGTTGGCCTGCGCCTCCCGTGACTTGTCGATCACGACCGCCGGGCCGACCAGCCGCCTGACCGGCACCTGGGCCACATCATCCCTGTCTTTGCCGGTTATCCAGTGAATGGGCGCGTCGAAATGGGTTCCGGCGTGTTCACCACCTTCGAACCAGTTCCAGTACCAGGCGGGTCCCTTCTCGTCGTAGTGACTGATCTCGTGCGTCCGCCAGTTCGGGGTGTTCGCAAAGGGCGGCGGCAACTGGATCATCGGCGTCGCCTCTGAGAGTGGCTGGGTCAGGTCGATGACGTCGATCGAACCGGACATCAGGCTCTCGACGAAGGACGCCAGGGTGTCGACACCGGCCCCGCCGGCCGACGCGAGTGGCCGGGGCGTCGCCCCACGCGAGTAGCGCTCAAGTGCGTTGCGAGCGTTTGAGACGTCGGAACGTGCCATACGAGCGTTTGAGGCGGTTTCTTTACTCAAGTCACTCCTCCCTTGATTTCAGCGCCGGAATCGTCGTCGGCTGTTCATTGGTGAGGCGGGTCGGACGGCGTAGCCGGTCTTTGTGACGGGGCGGTTGCTGCAGCGCCCGCGGAAATTCGAAGCGGTTCTCCAGCATGTGGATATCCATCAGGAAGCTCTTCGGCATCTCCGCCTCCACCTTGGCGACAATGCAGCTCAACTCATCGAGGTTGAGCGCGTCGATGGCGGCTGCCTCGAAATCGTCGAGCTCGCGTACGGTCCGCGCGTGCGGGAAGCCGGCCGCCTTGGCGATCCCAGCCAGGTCGGTGCCAGTTGAGGTTGCGGTAGTGAACCATTTGTAGCCGCCCGGCGCTCCGCCGCCCACCGACAGTAAGGTCTCGTTGTCGAAGATGACGTGGACGAGATTGTTGGGCCGGGAGCGGGCCAGGGTGGTGAGTCCCCCCAGGTTCATCAGGACCGACCCATCACCGTCGATCACCACCACCTTACGGTCGGGCTGCGCCAGGGCGATACCGAGCCCGACGGACGAGGCCAGTCCCATCGCGTGCTCCAGGTAAAAGAAGTTCGCCCGATGTCCGAGCGAGTAGAGCTCGGCTGCCACCGCGCCCATGATGGTCACGACGGCGCAATCCACCAGCTCCGGATAAATGGCCCTCAGGCAGTCGATCCGCTTCAACGGGGCTCCTCCCACATCAAGTCGCGGCTGAGGAGCAACGCAACCGGCGAGAGAGAGCTTTGCGCCAGGGTCATCGCCTTGGCCAGCCTGGGCTCGACGTCATCTGGCCGGGTCAGGTCTTCGCGGGCGATGTGCAGCGCATCGAGGACAGGACGCGTGTGCTTGCCGCCCTCGGTCTGCCACGGATCCTTCTCTCCGAAGCCACCGCGGTCTGTGATCAGCATCAGCAGAGGGATCTTGTAAAGGAGAGACACGCCCACGATGCCGTTGATCGCCTGTAGGAATCCGTGGTTTTGCATCAGCATCGCCGACTTCATGCCGGCGAAGTGCGCGCCGGCCGACACGCCGACGCCTTCTTCCTCCTTGGCCAGCCGCACCAGCGTCATTTCGGGATCCTCGTCCGCCATTCGGATCAGGTGCACCAGCCAGGTTTCTGGGAGAGCGCTGACCATCCGGACACCCACACCCTTGATGGCGTCGTAGACCACCTGTGAGTTCGCCACGGAAACAGGCACGTAAAACACCCTCCTGAGGTTCGAGTGGATTCTATCGGGGTGCGTCGGGCATTCGAGCCCTGACGTAACGGCGGGTGCCATTGGTTCGTTGTATCGGGGTGGCTCGCCGTGCACTTATGAGAATCGGCGCTTTCCTGATGCTCCTGGCCGTTACGAGCTGCGCCACCCCCGGATCGGGGACTATGCATCCAAGTACGCCGGCAAGATCCTCCGGTGCGGCCACCATCTCGCTGGTCAGCGTGCGGATGGTCAGTCGCCTCGTTGGATGGGGCCTTGCCGGGCCTTCGGCGGGGGGTGCCGCGCTAGCCATCGGCACCACCGTCGTTCGGACAGCGGACGGCGGCCGCCACTGGGCCACTGTTCTGCGGGCGGATGGCGTCGTGACCGCCGACTTCCACGACTCGGCGCGGGCCTGGGTGCTCCTGGTGATTGGTTCCGAGAGTACGGCAAGTCGCGAATCGGTCGTGGTGGCCTCGACTGCCGACGCCGGCGCTACCTGGCAGCGGACAGCCCGGCTTGGGGTCGACGGTGTGGCCACACGAATCCAGTTCGCCGACACCTCGCACGGCTGGGTGTTTGCACAGCCGAGTGCGGGCGGGGCGGTCGGCGCGCAAGACACGACGCTCTACCGAACCGTCGACGGCGGACAGCGCTGGCAGGCGGTGAAACCCGCAAGCCAGGTGCGACAGAATCCGGATATTCGCGGCACACTACCCGAGGCTTGCGCCGGTGGCGGTCCGATCAGTGAGCCCGTGTTTTTGGATGCGCAGACCGGCTGGCTTGGTGGCTTTTGCGACCGAGTATTTCTCTATGCAACGCGCGACGGGGGCCTCAGTTGGGCCCCGCAGAACCTTCCAGCCTTTCCAGGACCTGCATCCACCGTGTCACCGGCGGCCTACCTGCAGTATGGGGTCGGCTTCCTGTCGCAGAAGTCGACCAACGAATTCGTTGCCTTCGTTCACCGGGGGATTACCACGGGAGCGAATGGGCTTCAAGATTCAGCGATGTACAAAAGCCGCGACCTTGGAGCATCATGGAACGCCGTCCGCCTTCCAGCCGCCCTGCTCGCCGCAGACTTCGTCGATTCGGAGCACGGCTGGATGATCGGACTCGGCCCGGACGGCGAATTAGGGCATCTCTGGCTCTATGCCACGGTTGATGATGGCCAGAGCTGGCGCTTGCGCTCCGGACAGGTTGACTACCTATTTACCCGCGAGCTGAACTTCGTCGATGAGACGACGGGCTTCATCAGCAGCGGTCCGGTCAAGGACAAGCCTGGTTTTCTAGCTCGGACGACGGACAGCGGCGCGACCTGGCAGCCGTTGAGCACCACGATCAACTGAGATCAGCCCCGCGGATCTGCACGCGTTCCCGACCGACCGTATGATGGGGGCCGTGCAGGTCCTGGGCAGCATCCTGGAGGCCGTCGGGCACACGCCGCTCGTGCGGCTCCATCGCATCACCGCCGGGCTTCGCCCGACGATCCTGGCCAAAGTCGAGACCCTGAATCCGGGCGGCAGTGTAAAGGACCGGATCGGGCTCCGGATGATCGAGGATGCCGAGCGACGCGGGCTGCTGAAGCCGGGGGGCACCATCGTCGAGCCGACATCCGGAAACACCGGCCATGCGCTCGCCATCGCGGCGGCGCTCAAGGATTACCGAATGATCTTCGTGATGGCCGACAAGCAGTCACCGGAAAAGATCGCGTTGCTGCGCGCCTACGGCGCCGAGGTGGTGGTTTGCCCGACGGCGGTCCCCCGAGACTCCCCGGAGAGCTACTACTCGGTGGCCGAGCGGCTCAGCCACGAGATCCCGGGGGCCTTTCAGCCGAACCAGTACTTCAACCAGGCCAACCCGCAAGCCCACTATGAAACCACCGGCCCGGAAATCTGGGCGCAGACGGAGGGAAAGGTCGACGTCGTGGTGGCCGGCCTCGGGACTGGCGGCACCATGACCGGTGTCGCCCGCTTCCTGAAAGAGAAGAAGCCGTCGGTGATGACGGTGGGGGCCGACCCGGAGGGGTCCTTGTACTCTGGCGATGTCGCGAAGCCTTACAAGGTCGAGGGCATCGGTGAAGATTTCATCCCGGGGACGATCGACCTGGCGCTGATCGATCGGATCATATCGGTGAACGACCGCGACTCCTTCCTGATGGCTAGGCGGATCACACGGGAGGAGGGCATCCTCGTGGGCGGCTCGGCGGGCACGGCGATGAAGGCGGCCGTCGATGTGGCCCGCGAACTCGACGAGAAAACGCTGATGGTCGTCATCCTGCCGGATACCGGTCGCAACAACCTGAGCAAGATCTACAACGACGAGTGGATGCGGCAGAACGGTTTTGTCGAGCGATTCCCGCGCCAGCTCGTGCATGACGTGGTCACCTCGCGCGAGCGTGAGATGCCCGAGTTGATCACGGTATCGTCGCGGGAAAAGGTGGGCCGGGCGATCGATCTGCTGCAGGAGTACGGCATCTCTCAAATGCCCGTCACGGAGGATGGCAGCGGCCGGAGCAAGAAGCTGGTCGGCAGTATCCAGGAACGGACCCTGCTTGACAGGGTCTATCGCGATCCGGGCCTGATCGAGACCACCGTCGGGGCGGCCATGGACGGGCCCTTCCCGACGATCACCGCCGGGGCGCACGTCGACGAGGCATTCAACGCATTGCTCGGCGGCGCCACCGCCCTGGTCGTCATGGATCAGGACCGGCCGGTCGGCATCATCACACGGCTCGACCTGCTCGAGTTCATGGCTCACACCCGCCCGTCCCGGTGAGCGGCGAGAGCATGCCGGGTTTCTCGACCCGCGCGGTTCACGCCGGGCAGGAGCCCGATCGGTCGACCGGCGCCGTCGTCGTTCCGATCTACCAGACGTCGACCTTCGCCCAGGAGGCGGTGGGCAAACATCGCGGCTATGAGTACTCGCGCACAGGGAACCCCACCCGGGCGGCCCTCGAACAGTGCATCGCCTCCCTGGAAGGCGGCGCCCATGGGCTGGCCTTTGCATCCGGCATGGCGGCGGAAGCCGCCATCATGCAGCTGCTCAAGCCCAACGATCACACGGTGGCCGTCGACGACCTCTACGGCGGTACCTACCGTCTTTTTCGCCGGGTCCTCGAGCCGATTGGACTCAGCTTCTCGTTCGTCGACGGCTCCGACCTGCAGGCGGTCGAGCGGGCGCTCACGGACCGGACCCGGATGGTCTGGGTAGAGTCACCCACCAATCCGCTGCTCAAGCTGGTCGACATCGAGGCGGTCAGCAAACTGGCGCACGCCAACAAGGCACTGGTTGTGGTCGACAACACCTTCATGAGCCCTTACTTTCAACGACCGCTCTCGCTTGGCGCCGACATCGTGGTGCACAGCGCCACGAAGTACCTTGGCGGGCATAGCGACGTCATTGGCGGAACCCTCGTGGTCAACCGCGAGGATCTGCTGGAGCAGCTGGCCTTCCTGCAAAACGCGCTGGGCGGCGTGCCGGGGCCACTTGATGCCTGGCTCGTGCTTCGTGGACTCAAAACGCTCGCCGTCAGGATGCGCGAGCACGATCGAAACGCCCGGCTGGTGGCCGCGTTCTTGAGCGAGCATCCAAAAGTCGCGCGGGTGTTCTATCCGGGGCTGCCGAGCAATCCGCAACGCGAGCTGGCGCGACGCCAGATGTCCGGCTTTGGCGGCATGATCTCGTTCGAGGTGAAGGGCGGCCTGGAACCCGCGCGACGGGTCGTCGAGCGGACTCAGCTGTTCACCCTGGCGGAGAGTCTCGGCGGTGTCGAGTCCTTGATCGAGCTCCCGGCGGCGATGACGCATTCGTCCATCCCGACGGAAACCCGCAGAGCCCACGGCGTGGCGGATGGGCTGGTCCGACTGTCGGTCGGTATCGAGGACGTTGCCGATCTGATCTCAGACCTTGACCGGGCGCTGGCCGAGGCGTGAAGCTCAGCGGTAAGGGAGGTGTGAAGTGTTAGTTCAGATCAATTTCGCGAACATCCTGGTTGCCATCATCCTTTTGCTTCTGGGATTCGCCGTCTTCACCCGGCATCGCATTGCGTCGCTTGTGGTCGGCGGCTTTCTGGTGGTGCTCGCCGCGCTCAGCATCCTCGCCTTCCTGCATATCTTTGCGGTCCAGGCCTCCCCGATCAAGATTGGGTAGGGAGCCTCCGCCCCGACCGCCTCAGCCCGGTGAGCCGGTTCCCGGCACCCAGGCCCCGCCGGCGCCGCCGACGCCGGAACGGCCGCCTCCCGGACGACCGCCTCAAACGCTCGCGTCGCACTAAAAGCGCGGCTCGCGTGGGCCGGCGGGCCCGAACCCGTCACTTTCTCGTAACCCGATCGGTCGGTTCGAGCTCGAAAAGGCCGGGTAGACTCGAATCGATGGACGTCCTCAAGATCACGCCGCGGGGTTATTGCCACGGTGTCGTCGAGGCGATCCGCGCCGCCAAGCAGACGGCGAAAGCCCATCCGGGGGAGAAGATCCGGATGCTGGGTTACCTCGTCCATAACACGCACGTCACCGACGAACTGCAGGACAACGGCATCGAGCTAGTCGACAGCGACAACCGTCTCGAAGGGCTCGAAACCATCGACGGCGGTACCGTGATCTTCACGGCCCACGGCGTCTCGCCCGCGGTCAAGGCCAGGGCTGCCGAGCGCGGACTGAACATGGTCGACGCCACCTGCTCTGATGTCGTCGTCACGCACGACCTGGTCCGGGACCTGTGCGAGCGCGGATACGACGTCGTCTACATCGGCCGGCGGGGGCACCCGGAGCCGGAAGGGGTGATCGGCGAGGCTCCGGGCAAGGTCCACCTGGTCCAGGACCCACGGGATGTGGACGCACTCGACATCAAGAACGACAAGATCGCGGTCACCTGTCAGACCACGCTGAGCATCTGGGACACGGCGGCGATGATCAAGCGGGTCCGCGACAAGTACCCGCAAACCGAAGCCTACAACGAGATCTGTCGGGCCACCCAGGACCGGCAGGAAGCGGCGGTGGAGGCGGCAAAGGAATGCGACGTCGTGATCGTCGTGGGCAGCGAGCGCAGCTCCAACTCCAAGCGGCTGGTGCAGGTGGTGCGCGAACTGGCGCACAAGCCCGCCTACCTGGTGGACACGGCGAAGGACGTCAAGCCGGAATGGTTGCAAGGGAAGCACCGCGTTGGCGTCACATCCGGGGCGTCGACGCCAACCCAGTTAACCCGCGAGGTCATCGAGCTCCTCGAGGCTCTTTAGCCAAACCGCGCTAGACTGCGCCGGTCGCTGACGTTTTAGTTCCAGTACCTCAAGGGGTGAACACATGCGCCTGTACCCCGACCTCTACAGCCGCCGCTTTGCCTGGATGCTGGCCGACCTGCTGATGGTGGGCTGGATCTACTTGTGTGTTCAGGCCGGACTCTGGGTCAACAACCTGGTCCTGCAGCTCGACGCGCTGGCCCAGGGCGTGATCAGCGCCGGCAAGACGTTCGACAGCTGGATCCTGTCGTTTAACCAGGGGATCCCAAACGGGGTGCCCTACCTGTCGGATTTCCTGCACCGGACGGCCGAAGCCCTCAAGACGCATTCGGGCGATCCGCTGATTTCCGCCGGGCAGGCGGGCTCCCGTGGGATCCACCTCCTGGCGCTGATCCTCGCCATCATCGTCACCTCGATCCCGCTGTTGTTCGCCCTGCTGATCTTCGTGCCCCGGCGGGTGCGGCTGATCTACGACATGCAGGGCGTCCATGTCACGCTCCGGCGCGCGCTGGCCCGGCCGGAGCTAACCCCGCAGATGCTGGAGATCCTGGCCGGACGGGCCATCTACACGCTGCCCTACCAGCGCCTGCTGGCCTATTCCAGAAACCCGGCCGAGGACTGGTATCTGCGACGGTTTGAGCCCCTGGCGCGAGCCGAGCTGGAGCGCCACGGCCTGACCGTGGAACGCTATTTCGGCGTCCGTCCCGCACTGGAGGCCTGACCCGCCCGAGCAAGAAAGCCAGCTTCGCGCAGGTTGCTCTGGAGAGCCGCCTCGGCGGACTCCTTGCCATGGCCATTCAGCCACCACTCCAAGCCACCACCCCGGAATTCGTGCCAATCGCGCCGGCGCGGACCGAAGATTCTGGACTGCCGGTCGCCCGGCTGGCCGACCTTCTCCTGAAGCACATCTACTTCAAGTCGCCGCTGTCAGCCAAGGACTGGGCGGCCGCGCTCTGTCTGCCCTACAGCACGGTCACACCGGCCATCCAGAGCCTGGTCGAGCAGGGCTGGTGCCAGACCATCGGCCGGATGGCCGGGCCGGCGATGAGCCACGATTTTGGCGAGTCGCTCGGATACCTGATCAGCGATCCCGGACGGCTCCGAGCCCGCGACGTGCTGGCGCGCGACCACTATGTTGGGCCGGCGCCCGTCCCGTTTCTGCAGTACGAGACGTCGGTTCGCGCCCAGGTCAGCCAGGCTGACGTCACGGCCGCGTGGCTGACGCGAGCCCTACAGCACCTGACCTTGAGCAACGACCTGCTGGTGCAACTCGGGCCGCCAGTCAATGCCCGAGCGCCGCTGTTCCTGTACGGCGCGCCCGGAAACGGCAAGACCACCATCGCGGAGGCCTGCGCCGAGCTGCTCGGTGAGCCGATCTACATCCCCTACGCCATCGACATCGAAGGCCAGGTGATGCGGCTCTACGATCCGCTGCACCACCAGCGCGTCCAACGGCAGCTGCCCATGAACTTCGATGCGCGCTGGGTCTTGATCAAGCGCCCCTTCGTCAAGGCGGGCGGCGAACTGACCACCGCCCAGCTGTCCCCGTCCTTCGACCCGCTGATGCGTTACTACGAGGCGCCGATCCAGCTGAAGGCCAACGGCGGGATCTTCCTTCTGGACGACTTCGGCCGGCAGGACTCCTCGCCGCGCGCCCTGCTCAACCGCTTGATCGTTGCCCTGGAGCGGCGGATCGATTACCTGACCTTGGCTGGTGCGGGAATGGCGGTTGGGGCACCCTTCGAGGCGATGGTCGTGTTCAGCACGAACCTGGAGCCGGGATCGCTGGTCGATGAGGCGTTCCTGCGGCGTGTTCGCTACAAGATCCATGTGCCGGACCCGACTCCTATGGAATTTCGACAGATCTTCGAGCGAGCCTGCAAGGAGTTCGAGATCGTCTTCAGCGAGGCGGGCTACAACTACGTGCTCGACCGCTACTACAAACCCTTCAAGCGGCCATATCGTGGGTGCCAGCCGCGGGATATCCTCAACCAGTTGGATGAGGTCGCCTACTTCCTGGGTCGCCCGCCACGGCTGGAGCCGGATCTGATCGACCTCGCCTGCCGCTCCTACTTCGTGCAAGCGTAGGCTGACGGCACGGATCGCACGTCAACCGCCGAGCTCCTCGGGCTGGTCGCCGGCAAGCGCGGGCACTTTCGGCTGGAGTCCGGGCATCACGGCGATTCGTGGCTCGAGCTTGATCAACTTTTCCTTCGGCCGGCGCTATTGCGGCCGTTCGTCGGCGACCTCGCGAGCCGGATCTCGGGCTACGGCGTCGACGCGATCTGTGGGCCCCTGACCGGCGGCGCGCTGCTGGCGGGGATGATCGCGGACCGGCTGGAGCTCGAGCTCCTGTTTGCCGAGCGGCGAGTCACCGCCCGGGCGGGCCTCTTCCCGGTGGATTACCGGATTGCCACGGCTCTGCGCGACCACGTTAAGGGACGACGGGTTGCGATCGTTGATGACGCGGTCAGCGCCGGGTCGGCCGTGCGCTCCACCCACGCGGACCTCGTCGCGCTTGGAGGCCTGCCGGTGATGATCGGCGCCTTGCTGGTGATGGGGCCGGGGGCGGCGGCCTTTGCCGCAGAAAAGGCGATTCCACTGGAACGATTGGTCGACCTCCCTACCGCGATCTGGGCGCCCGCCGAATGCCCGATGTGCGCGCTTGGCACACCGCTGACCGATGCCGGCGCCGTCTAACCCCGATTCTGGTTATAAAACTCGACCTGCCAGCGCCACTCCTTGCGATCGTCGGCGTTCCACCAGCTCTTGAGAAAGCCGGCCTCCCCTCCGGGGAGGATCACGACTAAACCGATGTCCTGTTCGGTGGGCCAGCCGTCTTCCAGCGTAATGCTGGTTCCGCGACGAACGAGGAAGCTCATCGGGCCGGGCTGATGACGCTCGAGCCCATCCCCCCTGGCGACGACATTCCCCGCGGCGTCGAGGACCTTCACTTGCAGTTTCTGTGGGGCGGCATGGACGAGCACCCGATCCCTTACGTCATTCGCGTTCACCCGAGACCGGGCAAAGGGGAGCCCGGTGGCGCCTGGCCCGGGATACCAGAGGTCCCAGGTTTCAAGGGCATCAGGCATGCGGATGTTTTAGCATCTCCAGACGCAATGACACCCGGGATCTCTCCCGGGCGTCACTGCAGGAGGCGAGGCGTTCGAAGTTAGGCGCGCGTCAGGTGCGGACCTGTTTGATGAGGCGGTCCTGGGCTTCGAAGATGATGTCCTGAATATCGAGGGCGCTGGGGCCCGACTGGTCCATGCGATAGGCGAGTTGGGTATCGACGGCTTCGACGATCTGGCGCAGGCGTGCCTGCATTTCTATGGGGACTTCCATCATGTCGCTCTCGAGCAACCGTTCCACCTGTTCGAGCGCCTGATAGAGCGAGTATCGAAGGCTCCGGCGGGCTGACTCCTCCCGCCGCAGCTGATTGAACCACTGGTCCTGCTGGTTGATCATCCTGAGCGTGTTCCTGAGCATGGTCTCCCCCTAGCTCACATGACGAGCGCCGGCACACTGCGCGCCGTCCGGCGTCTGCCGCCGCCGGTAGATCCCCATTTCCGCATGAGCCTTGGTACGCTACCTCCCCTAAATGTGGGGGCTGATGATCAGGTCCAACACCATATATAGGTTTCGCCGATTCTACCGCGGGCTTCGGCTGGTGTCAAGGCTATTGCCGTCGCAAACGATTGCAGCGTTGACCAATCGACCCTTTTCCAATCCTCTCCCCCTCACGACTTCCCTCCCACGCGGGCCCAACTTTGGCGAGCGGGGAGATGAGAATACGACCGGCCGATGCACACGTCCAGACGGAACATTTGTTGCGGGGCTTTCTCCACCAGCTCGCAACGAGACGTGCAAAAATCCTGTGGAAAAGCGGTGCAGGAGCCCCGCTTAAACCCGTTTCTCGTACTTTCGCAGCGTGTTCGACAGGGCGGTGACCAGGTCGATACCGAGGTCATTGGCGAGCAGCACCACGATAAAGAGCACATCACCGAGCTCATCAGTTAACGAACCTGAGGCATCCTTTTGGGTGCGCGGTTTGTCCCCGAAGCGAAAATTCAGCTCACGGCCGAGCTCGCCGACTTCCTCGGCTAATCGTGCGTACTGCGACAGCGGCGACCAGTAACGTCCACGCTGCTTGATCCAGGCATCGATCAGGGCCTGGATCGCGGGGAGATCGGAGGGCAGCGGGGTGCTGTCGCCCACCGTTAAAGCGCCGGCAATCGCTGGTGGAGGGTCAGCGCGTCGTGGAAGAGATCACCGACCTCCAGCAGGCGGTCGCCCAGGGTTTTGATCGTCCACTTATCGGGTCGGAGCCGGGAATCATCCAGCTCGCGCCACGCAATTGGGGTTGAGACTGGGGCCCGCAGCGCGGGCCGGACCGAGTAAGGCCCGGCCAGCGTCTTGTTGATGACGTTCTGCGTGTAGTCGATCCGGATCTTGCCGGTGCGACGCTTGACCTCCCACACTTCGGTGACCTTTTCGGGCATCAGCTCCGCGATCATGTGCGCCAGCTTGGCGACGAAGCCACGGCTCTCCTCCAGCGTATAGCGGCGCTCGATCGGGATGTAGATGTGCAGCCCGCTCTGGCCGGTCGTCTTCAGCACTCCTGTCAGCTCGAGATGGTCGAGCGCGCTCTTCATGACCTTCGCCACGGCGACCACGTCCTTGAAGGTCGCCCCCTCCGCCGGATCGAGGTCGATCACTGACCAATCCGGATACTCGGGCTTGTCGACGCGCGAGTACCAGGGATGCATGTCGATCACCGCGTGGTTCGCCAGCCAGGCCAGGGTCGCGACTTCCTCGATGAGGATCCAGTCTTTGAGGCCTTTCTGGTCCTGGTAGCGGAAGGTGGGAATCCACTCAGGAGCATAATCCGGCTTGTCCTTCACCCAGTAGCTCTTGCCGTGGATGCCGTCGGGATGCGGGTTCATGGAGAGCGGGCGGTCTTTGTAGTACGGGATCATGACCGGGGCGACCTGGACGTAGTAGCGGATCAGGTCCCGCTTGGAGTAGCGGTCTTCCGGGAAGAGCAGCTTGTGCAGGTTGGTGAGATGCACGATGCGCCCCCCGACCTCCCAATTGCCTTCGGTCTTGATCGCGTCGAGCGCCTCGAGCTCGCTGGAAGTGGCGCCGCGGATGTCCGTCCTCAGCTTTTTCGCGATCTGGGCCGCCGCCTTACTTAGCGGTGTGTCGGGGATGTCCGTGGCGGTGGTCTTGCTGGGCGCCGACACCCGGGAGCGCGCAACCCGGGTCGATGTCTTGCGGGCAACCTGCTGGCGCTTGCCTCCTTTTGTCACGACCTTGGTGGTCGGTTTGGCGTGCGCCATCTCGCGATCCGCATCGTGGGGTAGTTCCCGGCGCACCTCGCGCGGGTCGACGTCGTCACGGAGGCCGAGGAAGACCGGCTGCCGCATCACGCCGTCACGCGTCCACTCCGCAAACTTGACTTCGGCCACCAGCTTGGGCCGAACCCAGGTGGGTTTCTCGTTGCCGCGCGGTGGCTCGCCGCTGAACGGTGACGTCTTGACGATGAGCGGCTTCATCAGTTTGGCTAGGGACTCCAGGCTCCGCTCGTCGAACCCGCCGCCGACGTGCCCGGCGTAGACGAATTTGCCGTCCTCGTAGACGCCCACGATCAGCGCGCCGAAGTGTCTGCGGCCGCCACGCGGCTCGGTAAAGCCGCCGATGACGACCTCCTGCTGACGGACGGCCTTGATCTTGAGCCACGCGCTACTGCGCATTCCCGGCTGGTAGGGGCTGTCGCGAAGTTTGGCGACGATGCCTTCCAACTGTTTTTGTTGCGCCGCCTTGAAAAAGGCCTTGCCTTCACCGAGAACATGCTCCGAGTACTTGAGCAGGTCTGAATCTCGGACGATGTCGCGCAGCAGGCGCTTGCGATCCTCGAGCGGAACCCGGAAGAGCCGCTGGCCGTCCAGGTAGACGATGTCAAACACGACGTACTGCATGGGATGCGGTTCTTTCCCCCGGTTTTGCAGCAACTGAAATGAGGGGCGCCCTTCCTCGTCCAGCGCGACGATCTCGCCGTCGAGCACGGCCTGTTTCGCGTTCACGAGACGGCTGACGGCCTGGAGTTGCGGGTACTCGTCATCGACGATGCGCCCGGCGCGCGTTTGCAGGCTGACCTTTCCGTTGTCCATGAAGCTGACCAGTCGAATGCCGTCCCACTTCACCTCGAACAGCCAGCGATCATCGTCGAAGGCCGCGTCGACGAGCTGCGCCTTCATCGGTTCGAGGGTCCTCGGCATCGGCCCCTTCTCGGCATTGGCGAGGTTGATCAGGCCGCCCCCACCCGCGTCGCGGCGGCTCGACCAGACGGCATCCTGCCCCTGCTCGATCTCTTCTTTCGTGCGGCCGGTCTTGACCGATGTGTCGAAATGCTGGATATCAAAGCTGGGATCGGCGGCCTCGTCCTTCTTCTTGATCAGCAGCCAGTCCTTGTCCGACCGGGTGCGAACCAGGGCGTACCGACCAGTCAGCCGGACGCCGTTGAGCCGGAACTTGACCTCGCCGCGGCGCAGCGATTCGGCGGGCGTCGACTCCTCCAGCGCGTAGGTCCCCCAGTCCCAGACCATCACCGTCCCGCCGCCGTACTCCCCTTTGGGGATGGTGCCCTCGAAGTCGTAGTAGCTCACCGGATGGTCTTCGACGTGCGCCGCCAGCCGTCGTTCCGCGGGGTTCAAAGTCGGACCTTTCGGGATCGCCCAGCTGACGAGCACGCCCTCCATTTCGAGGCGGAAGTCGTAGTGGAGCCGGGTGGCCCAGTGCTTCTGCACGACGAAGCGGTTTCCGCCGCTGGCATCGGGCGCGCCCTTCGGCTCCGAAGTCTTGCTGAAATCGCGTTTTCGCTGGTACTCGCTGAGCGAGCGCGGCATCGAATTCAGTTTGACAGAATGATTCGATGGCATCAGAGCTCCGTCGTGCCTCGACGGATGTCGATGCCGTCACGGCTGATCATCTGCTGACCCACCGTCGCGAGCTGCACGCCGTGCCGGAATTGTCTTTCAAAGAGTTCGAGACCTCGCGCTATCTCGTGGAGCGTCTCGATGCGCTGTCGCCGGACAGGCTGGAAGCCGGCGTCGCCGGAACCGGGATTGTCGCCGACGTGAAGGGCGCCAGACCCGGGCAAGCGGTGCTGGTCCGGGCGGACATCGACGGTCTGCCCATCCAGGAGGCGGGTGAGCTGGTGTTTCGCTCGACCCACCGCGGTGTGATGCACGCCTGCGGTCATGACGTGCACATGGCGATCGCGCTCGAGGTGGCGCGGGCGCTGGCGGAGCGCCGGGCGGAGCTGTCCGGAATGGTTCGGTTCGTGTTCCAACCCGCGGAGGAACGCGCCGGGGGCGCCGCGCCCATGATCGAGGCGGGGGTGCTCGACGGCATCGATCGGGTGATCGGCCTCCACGTCTGGTCTGAACTGCCGGTCGGACAAGTTTCGGTGCGCGCCGGCGCCATGATGGCGGGGGCG
>WNGO01002959.1_pt1 | contig 14859 bp, 15 predicted proteins | sample 5400511 | NCBI WGS metagenome assembly WNGO01 (sample SAMN13153380, study PRJNA577476) | soil metagenome | isolation source: 20 cm soil or saprolite under Garry oak tree replicate 2 | place: USA:California | collected 2016-06-15 | reverse complement strand
ACTACGATGGTCCCGAAAAGCCACAAGGGGTGTATGACGACTTCTTGAATATTGAACCAGCGTTTGTCGATGTTGGCACGAGAAGCCTTCAGGACGTCATCAAACTCAGTCCCACCAACATAACGGCTGACGTTGGGTAAGATTGGCACGTATCCTTTGATGAATATAATTGGTGACATCTATGGTCAGCCTTGGAGGCGTTTTCCATACCGTTCCACTACTCAAACACTCGCCTCGTGTCATGCAAGTCATAGTGGAGGAAGTTTTCGTAAGTCCGAGAGCATCTAAAGCTTATTTTTGATCTGATATAGTTATTATGGTAGACCCGCTGTGCCTCGCTCACTCTAGCAGCTGGACCTGTAGTTTCATATAATATCGAGCCTTTCCTTCCAAACTTCCTCATTCACAGCACGATGCAAACCGCTTATCCCCCTACAAGGGATATCACTTACCAGCCATTCAATATCTTCTTTGCGTTTGCTCTTGACCTTCTAGAGGATGTCATCTTCGGCGCCATCAGGGAGAGCGCGGACCGTATCAGAGATGTGGCGATAGCAGACGGTCAGGAGATTACGAATGCTCCATTATATCCCAACTACGCGATTTTCGATACGCCGCTGGAAGACATGTATGGAGGGAACGTTGGCAGACTTAAAGCATTGAAACAAATTGTTGATCCATCTAATGTGATGGGTTTAGCAGGAGGATGGAAATTTTGAAAATCGTGATTGAGTAGGTGTTCATTTTCAGACTTGTAGATATCATATTTATCGTTTAATTTAATATATCTATCGTTGACCATCCAGGCGTCCGCTTCGCATTTTTTTGTTGATTTTGGACCATTCGATCGGTGACTCCGACAAGAGCAAGTACTCCATCGGACTTTGCCTCAGAACTTGTCTGGATAATCTGAAGCACTAGACTCTAAGTAGGGCGTAATCAGATAAGAAGCGAAGTTCGTCGACCTATCAGCGCTTTATTCGGCTCCAGTACAAACTAGCGCTTACGGCATTTACGCATAACTATGGGGTCTTCAAAGGTCGAACTTATCCGTTCCCTGACTCTGGTCACGGTATGCCATTGGAGGTGCCTCTCCATTGCACGGTCGAAGCATTCACGTCGTAATCACCAGTCGAGCGCCATTCTTTCGCAAACCTCATGCCGCCGGTTATGTAAATTGGGAACCGAGGAAGCACCCTTACATACCATACCATGTTCGTCTTCATCAACGAATAAATATAGGCTGCTTCAGCAAACTTTTTCACCCCTACCCGATGATTGGCACCTTTCTCCCGACCGCAACTTTACTCGCGGTTCTCGTATCCACCGCCTATGGTGACGTAGCCCCTCCGGAAAGGCGGAATGGCCTTGACTTCCTAAACGTGTGTGCGGAGATTTCTTCCGCCATCTCCGCTCAAAGTGAAGTTTTCTACCCGGGTGAGCTGTTAAATGATGATTCCCGCATTATTTTGAGACCTTTGGAGATTCCAGTGCGTATGATAACGATATTTATCACTGGGCAAGGTCTAGCTCGACCCTTTCGGCGTGCACCGTCGAGCCCGGAACAGCAGAAGACGTTGGAAAGATTGTACGCATCGATATTTCTTTTCTTTTTTTTTTGTGGGGCTCATGATCGACGCACAAGCTGCAAATTTTGGGCCAAACGCGTACTCCATTCGGAGTAAATCTGCACTTTTTTGCTTGGGGCTTGTGTTCAGTCTCTCTATAGGTCAAAAGCGGTGGTCATACTGGCAATCCTGGCTTCTCCTCTTCGAACGGCGTTTTGATTGCCATGTATCGATTCAATAATGTCGCATATGATCCTGAGTCTGAAACTGCCAACATCGGAACAGGTTTAATATGGGACGACGTGTACGCTGCTTTGGCACCATATAATGTCAGCGTCTTGGGAGGGCGAGTTTCGGGCATTGGCGTTGGTGGCTTTCTTCTTGGAGGCGGTAAGTGGACTACGTCTTGGGCACGTGTAGAAGAATTTACAGCGCCCCTTTATTTGTAGGATATGCTTGGAAATCCAACCAATACGGCCTGGCTTTTGACACAATCACCGAGTATGAACTAGTGAAACCAGACGGGAGTGTAGTGGTTGTTACGGAAGGTTCGGACTCCGAACTTTTCTTCGGCCTTAAGGTTATCCATTTACTCATTCTAGTCGTCTGGCTTGCTCACGACGGCATGTATAGGGTGGTTTTAATAACTTCGTATGGCTTTCGATTCGGGGAAAAGAGGTGAAACTAACGTATTTCAAGGGAATTGTGACACGGATAGTCATGAAGACATATTCACAGACGTTGGTCTGGGTACGAAACCTCATGCTAGCAAGGAAGATTATTAAGTAACGTAACAGGGTGGACTAATTGTATATTCAGAACTCTCGATTCCGGAAGTTACAGAGGCGGTGATCAAGTTTAGTTCTGAAAATACTGATCCTAAAGCAAGTGTGATCACGTCGTATACATGCATCGCAACTGTGGTATCGCTGATCCTATTTCTTGACCTTTCACCTATCCTCATTCCTGAATCCTGCGTCAGACTGTCGTCCTGCAAATTATTTATTATGATGAACCCGACAAGCCACTAGGATTGTTTGACGACTTCTTGAATATCCAACCTCCTCTTTTGTACGATATTGGCACGAAAAGCCTTCAAGACATTCTTAAACTCAGCCTCACCAATATTACGGCTGACATCGAGTAAGATTACCACGTATGTTTTGAACATTATCAAATGATATCTATGGGCAGCTTGGGAGGCGTATTTGACACCGTTTCACTGGTCGAGTATTCACCTAGAGTCATGGAGGTCGTAGTGAATGAAGTTTATGTAAGTACTACCGCTTATTCTTTTCGAACTTCTGATATAAACTATTTCATAGACCCGCTGTGCCGCGCTCACTCTAGCAGCCGGACCAGTAGCTTCATACAATGTTGCACCTGTTCTTCCATCCTTTCTCAGTCATAGCACGATGCCGACCGCTTTCCCCCCTACACGGGATATAGCCTACCAGCCACTCGACATCGTATTTGCATTTGCTCTTGAATCCTTGGAGGACGTCGTCTTTAGCTCCATTACAGAGAGTGCGGAGCGTATCCGAGATGCGGCGATCGCAGATGACCAGGACATTAGTAATGCACCGTTATATCCCAACACTGCGATTTTCAGCACACCGTTGGAAGACATGTATGGAAGGAACATCGACAGACTCAGAGCATTGAAACAAGTAGTGGATCCATCTAATGTAATGGGTTTAGCCGGAGGATGGAAATTCTGAGAAGGTACTGGGGATTGTATTTTATCATATTCAACCGTGTTTATTCAATCTATAATCCTTGGTACTGGATAGTTAACGTGACAGCGTACTAACGGTAACTGCAATCTTGACCTGGCCATTTCTTCTGATCTGCTACCCCTAGCAATGAAAAAGTGCCCAAGTACATGCAATGGAAACGATTTAACCTAACTTGCCTTATAAAATTGTCTTCGCCCATTGTTCGACACTGATGGATTGCATCAAGGTTACATAGTACTTTACTATATGATGTACCTAGCTGTTACCGTTCCGACCAATTAATGTCGCACCTTAACGTTTCCTGTCATGATCCAGCGGTTCCCCGGCGCAGTTTTCTACGCACGACAACGCTGGCATTTGGCATGCTCGTGCGAATTGAGTTCCTCGTTTCTTGGCTGGGGGGGTCGCGCGTCGTTTAGCCCTTTCTCTTCGTTCATATTTGCGTTTTTTTTTGGCTGATTCGACGGACGGCGTTAGTGAGCCTATTCTCGGTAGCATTGCGTCAGAATCCCACCCGCTTCTTTTTATACACGTGCGAGACTGATTGGGATATCTTCACCCAAGACATTATGGTGCTTTGCATTAAATTTTGCACCCAATAGTCGTCTTTTCTCGTCATATTGGCTTCGTGTCCAGCGGCTGTGTTTCGCCTTCGGGCTGGCAGGTGTCGAAAGTTTTTGGTTTTATTTAACCTCCGCTCGGCCTGTGACCCTCAGTAAAAAACGAATTCCGGGAATTGTCACCATATTCTGGGAAGTGTCACACGTATTCCAAGTGATGTCATGAGATGTCAGGTAAAGGTCGGAAATTGCATTCGATCAAGTTACTTTGTACTACTGTTCGTCGTATTAGACCTAGTTAGATAAAATTTCTTCGCAATGAAACTTCCTGGCACATGGCAGCGCCATCTCCCCAAAGTCAAACATTCCCTCGCCGTGTCCTCGCCGTGTCCTCGCCTACCGGCGTGCTCTTGCTACTTCCTCATATGGTACGTGGCCTGTAATTATGGATTAGCTGCTGTTGGGGCAGAGGAGAATCGGCCGAGGCGAATTATGCTGCTGTTGCGGAGACTGTTGCTGAATTGAGTGCGCGTGGGTTTGTTTGATGAGGATAGCGCTGATGGGAGGGATCGCCTCTGTGGTCGCAAACTCGCAGCGACGGTGGGATTGCTGTGAAGCAGTTTCTGTGGAATTATGCTGCTGTTGCGGAGACTGTTGTTGAATCGAGTGTGCGTGGGTTTGTTTGATGAGGATAGCGCTGAAGGGAGGGATCGCCTCTGTGGTCGCGGGCGACGGTGGGATCGCTGTGAAGCAGTTTCTGTGAGGTCGTCCGGGGAGTGCATTAACATAGCCAGACGGCTCAGACCTGTGCTCTCTTCTCTAGGGCAATGGCCGTTTGCGCCTAGTGCAGGATGATGGGGACGGTTGCTGAGAAGACCCACGAGACGAACTTGATGAGCGAGAAGATCTAGAAAGGGAGGTGTTGTTGAAATAAGGAGAATTGGGTGAATGATTATGGTGATGCGAGTCAGCTGGATTAATCTTACGCGAGAAAGACGAGGACTTAGACGCGACAGTGCCTTCTAGGACGGTATCCAGTGATCAATTTTTGCAAAGTTGGCGTGGACAGTGTCTGCAGTACGGTTGTGGGTAAAGCTGGTGCCACGAATCGAGGTTAGAATTCTCGGGGCCAATTCTGGCGGCCACAGGTACGATGCGAGAAGTAGTGTATGATGCGAGAAGTGTCTGCGAGAGGCGATGGCCCAGGCGTGAAGCGCGGTTAGCGAGCTGACTCTTTGCTTACTAAGCAAGATTTCCCAACGCACTCTGCCGATCTTATCAAGCACCATCATCGCACTGCACAACATGCCTCTGAAGCCCCGCATTACATGCCACTGTACAAAATGCCATGGGAAACCACGTACCTTGAAAACTGTTCAAGGACACATGGATGTGGACATCAGACAGCGAAATCGTTATGCCTCTCAGGCTGATGGTGCTACTCCTCAATTCCTGAGTCACATTACTGATTGTATAAGGAAGAACTCACAAGCTCTACAACAATTTGAGGCTTGTGGTGAAGCTGGTGGTGTAGGGGTGGCTGAGGAAGAAAGTATGTACTTGATCAATTATTGACTTGAGTTCTACTCAGAGTACTATATCTATATCAAAACTATGGTCTAGATAGTGGAAGTCACAGTGGCCATTTGGAATTTTTTGAAGATGGAGGTGTGCACCTAATTCATTATCTTGCATGTATTGAACATACTTGTCAGCTTCATTAACTGCAGAAAATCTTGGGGATGAAGGTGTGTAATCAATTGTACAAATATCCAATGGATTGGAGTGAAAAGAGATCTACTAGTGGGTAATAGACAATTTGACAGACAAATTACACACAAAGTTGGTCAACCTTCACATGGGCTCAGTGAAGAGAACCAGCCTAGAGATAATGAAGAAGACACTGCTCTGGAAGAGGGGAATGACTCAGATGACAGTGATCTATTGGGATTGGGGCCTGAAAATGAAAAATATTGGGGGAAGGAAAGACAAGACACAGAAGAGGAAAGCATTGGGGACAGTGATTCTGACCTTGGTGAAAGGGATCAACTTGAGCAAAGCGCTGACAATGATGAGGACATGTATTTCACTTGCCCACAAGAGAGATCTGATTTGCAGAATAAGCTAAGGGGAGAGTATACCCTATGTGTTTCTCCACCAGGTTCCTTGAAACCTCCAGAATCCTTGACTGAGAGTGAGATGTTGTCATTGAAACATTATATTGCATGGAGAAAATCTAATGGTACTGTATTGGCATATGAGCTGCATGCAGCTGTTTTGCAGGAGGCAACAGGCATACAGATACTTCCATTGTATTCTGTGAGGGAATTGGCTAAAAGATGTGGCCGGTTATATCCACAAAAGGTAGATATCTGTCCTAACAGTTGTATGGCCTACACAGGGGATTATGCAAATCTGACTCATTGCTGTCATGTAAGAAATGATGTCATTTGCAGAGAGCCAAGATATGGGGTTAGAGGCAAGGCAAAAGCACAAATGGTTTATATTTCATGCCTTGATGTGATTACTGCAATGTTTGCAAATGTGGAAACAGCAACTATGCTGAGACAAAGGGATACTACACTAAAATGTGTTCTGCATCTCCTTCATAAAGGATCTGATGCAATACGCACATATTCAGATTTTGCAGACTCTGATGTTCATTGCCACCACTATCAAGGTTTAGGCTTGTTTCAAGGGGAGAGAGATATTGCTTTGGCACTATCAACTGATGGTGCACAGTTGACTATGAAAAAGCATTCAAACACCTGGGTAGCACTCCTCATGTTGTTGAACCTTCCAGGGGAATTACGCTATAAGACTAGCAATACTATAGTTCCATTCATAATCCCAGGTCCAAATATTCCTGGAAATATTGATACATTCATGTACCCCTTCTTTGTTGACATGGCAAAAGCTAGTGAAGGTATCTGGATGTGGGATGCTGTTGATTCTTCATACTTTGTCAATCGTGCAAACTTATGCATGGTGTTAGGAGACATGCTGGGATCAGCAAAGATGAGTGGAATGGCTGGCCATACAGCAGTTCATGGTGATCGATTTAGCATGATAAAAGGTGCACGTGCAAGTTTGAAAAAGGGGTCTAAATATCAGTATTACCCAATTGCTCCCCCTAAAAATGCCATTTACAATCCTACACGGCAAGCATGTTATGATTTAGACCAGCTACCTGTGAGAGCAGAGAAACATTACTGGGATACAATCAAAGAGTTACTTGATAAAACAAAAAACAAAAGGCAACATAATGCAATTATCAGGGAGTCTGGCATAAGTCGTATGCCATTGGCAGCTGCCTCTCCTGCATTTATACATCCATCATTCTTTCCATTGGATCCATTTCACCTATTTTTTGAAAACATCATGCCATTTTTGTGGGATACTTGGAGGGGGAGTTCACAAAATGATAAAGTACATGTGAATGATACAAAAGCCAAGGTGTTTGGGCAGCTTGTTGCAGATAGTATGAAGACATTGCCTGCATCATTCTGTGGAAGAGTGCGAGATGTACATCTTAAGAGGCAAAGCCAGTATAAAGCATATGAATGGATGGCATTGTTGTACTGGTATGTACTCCCAGCTGGGGTTGAGGTGGGGTTTCCAGATGCAATTTTGCAGAACTTTGCCTATCTTCATAAAATTGTGGAATTTTCGATGACAATTAAGCCTAGAACTGAAGATGAGATCAATGAGCTACAAAAATTAATCAAGAAATTCCTTCTTGATTATGAATCAGTATATGTTGGTGATGATCCTGAAAAAATATCAAGGTGCAGGCTTTGTATCTTGCAACTTATCCACATTCCAAATCATATAAGATGGTATGGATCTATTAGGCTTGGATCTCAAGCTACAGTAGAGAGAACCATTGGAGAAGCTGGTCATAAAATTCATTCAAAAAAGTCTCCATTTGCAAACATGGCAAACATTTTTTTTGAAAAAGAATTGATCAAGGTCCTGCTTCTCTATTACCCAGGGCTTGAAACAGGAAAACAACATCATGAAAAGCCAAAACTGTTTGGGGATATCAGGATTTTGAAAAGGGAGCGACACCCAGGAGAACAATTTTATAATCAATTAGCCTCAGTATTTCAATACCAGCCACAGCTTGGTGAATTTGATCCAACTTTTGAGATCAAGCGATTTGGAAAATGTAATTTGCCCAATGCAAGGGTTCTGGGCAGCATGCAAAGTGAGGCAATCAGCAATAGAGGCAATCAGCGGTCAAGATGTTATTTTGAGCTCCACAATAAAGGTAGCAACCAGCCAAAATTTGGAAGAGCACTAGCCTTCTTTGAGTTGGCCTTCCAGGAAAAAAAGCAGAACCTGGTTGTGTATAACCCACTGGAAATTGTGTACTCAAAATTCAACATATGGAGAGGGAAATGGTCTGAGAATGTTAATGTCACAGATATCATGAATATTTCAGATCTGATTGGAGTGTTTGAACATAATTCCAGAGTGTATCCACTGCAAAAGTATCCTGCATTGGACTGGATGGCAAATGATGAGAAGGGAATTGAAAAGGAAGATGGTCTTCAAGGCTAGTATATGTACAATGATCAGCTTGAGTACAAAGGATTGAAATACAGTAGTACAAAATACAGTAACAGATCAGAATCAAACCCTAGGCAGGCCAGACCCCATTGCAAATACCAGAACTATATCAGCTGAATTAGCTCGCTCTTCACATTAAATGAACAAGGCAATCTGATAAGGTTGGCACGTGATTATGGGCTTGATTGTTTGCGAACAGCGAACCTTTCGGATGCTCCAGTGCTTTTGGCTTGAACATCTTTTTATCTGCCCTTCCTCCCCTGATTGATCCACATCCTAATCTACCCCAATGCGTAGTAGATTCGTACCGTGAGTGTATCTAATGCCAAAATCATTTGGGCACATGACTTAGTTTACCTTTCTCACGGCAAAGTTGTCATCATCCCGCGCGTTCGCCGCAGCGCGCCCGCTATGCAACACCTAGCTCAAGATATCAGTTACAGTGACGCCCCATGACCAGACTCCGGACCATTCAGTTTTGGATAGACTAGACCCTGGGTCGATCTCCCAGACCGTCGAAAGACTTTGGGCCATCAAGAGCATTTACTAAATTTCTACTCGGATCAACCATTCAGATCGACTGATCTGGTGAGTATGATGCTCTATTCATTGGCTGAAGCCGATTCTTAACGATTTATCTACGTGCGCAGAACATGTGGACATTCGCGGGCAGGGGCTTGATCTGGGGCATACGGGATGTTCGTGGTGGATAAACTAATACAGACCTTGCAGAGACCCTTCCTGCCATGTCAACGGGAGGTTTGAACGCTTCTCAGTGGATCATCGTGGCACCAAACCCTCGCGATCATGCGTAGAGTCTGAAAGTGCCTTTTTGCACAAATACGACATAAATGCATATGCCGCCTTTGGAGATATCCACCGCCCAATCGATTGCGACGATTTTTCGATGAACCCACCTTCATTGCTGTGGAGCTTATCCTCACCCATTTTGACATCGTTGTGTAATAATCACCAAGCCCTGGAACCTCATCGATAGGCCATCTATTGATTACGCCGCCCACAAGTTCGCAGAGCTTGCAACCTGCAAGTGCCTGGTGCCTAGTAGTGCCTCGTCGCACGAATACGACATAAACATATATATTGCCTTTGGAGATATCCGGTTGTGATGATTTTTTGACGAATCCACTTTCATCGCAGTGGAGTGTTTCCTCACCCATTTCGACATCATCGTGCAGCAAATACCAAGCTTTATCCTCCGCCCACTCGATTGTGACGATTTGTCGATGAGTTCACGTTCATCGCCACGCAGCCCTATCCTCACCCATCTCAACACCGTCATGTAACAAATGCCAAGCCTTAGGACCCCATCTGATCGATTGCTCCGTCTATTCGTCACCACCGCCCACGAGTTTGCGGCCTGGCCGCAGTGTGCTACTGACTACATCTACATCCTACTCCGTCCATCCCCATTCATATCTGTCAGTAACTCTCATTGCATCCTCTCACCTGGTTACGTTTTCTGGGATACGCCATATACGGCAAGGAAGATTACATCTCAAGTGAAAGCTAGCTGTTGCTGGTGTTAAGGGATAAGCAAAGCATCTGGCACGTCTACGGTGGCGACCCTGACACCGTGATTCGCCAGCTCTGCAGAGCAACTCCTGCGATGTCGGCCAACGGCTAGCGATGTGTATACTACCACTTCTGCGGCTGCTGCTGGTGTTGCCGGATAAGCAAAGCATCTGGCGCGTCTACGGTGGCGACCCTGACACCATGATTCGCCAGCTCTGCAAAGCAACTCTTGCGATGTCAGTTTACGGCTAGTGATGTTTAGTGATACCACTTCTGCAGCTGTTTAACAGCTCGCAACTCGCCACACCCCTCCCCCCACCTCGTTCTAGCATGTACAAACCCTTACGGCCTGGTGATGCTAGGCGAGAAATCACAGCGTCCCACCATCGTAGGGAGTCCAACGTTGCACTGTACCAACGTGAGCTTGTCTCTCCCCTTGTTTTCACCCGCCAAAACCCCACTCAGCTTTAATGATAGACAACAACTTTCGTTTGCTTGATCGGAAGGGGATGGATCACAGAACCTCCTACACGTCGAACGCTACTAGCCGCCAGGCCAACTTCAAACAGGATGTGGCCAATCGTGATAGGCGTTGCGCGATGACTGGTACAACACAATTTGAGGCGTGTCATATGAAAAGGGAGACCAGGTGCGTTCCGGCCATTTGTACCATTCACGTTGCTCAATTCAAACGACGTACATAAGGAACCTCGTCGCCTACAGGGAAGAAGTTGTCGATCCACCCTTAGAAAGTATCAACAATACGCGGAATGGGATCCTGCTTAAGTGAGAGCTGCACGCCCCATTCGGAACTTCCCAGGTCGCTTTTTACAGGTCAGCTACTCGACGCAATCATCTTAAACATTACCATTGAATGGCTATTGAAGTACCTGTGTTACCTTCAATATGAGAACTCCTCGAAAACGGGGACACAGATCTCCAAGATATCAAAAACCTCTTTCACCTCCACCAACTTCCGACCCACAACTTGACTTTGCCACCTGCGGATTCAAGCGATCTAGCTCGTGGTAGCTCGTCAAGCTTTTAAGAACAATTTGAGCATATCGAGAGGAGGGACAGCATCGTGAGGGACTATGTAAGTCCACGATGGATATTTGACAATGCGCTGGACTCAGCAGAAAATAATTGCAGTGGGTCGCAGTCTCGGATGATCCTTCGTCTTGCATCAGGGCATATATGATACTTGTCTAACGACGATGATGAAAAGAATGAAGACGATAGCGACCGTGCCGCCATCAACCAATCAGTCAGCAAATCTATTCGGGATCTGATACCGCACTCTTCGTGTTCCGCCACAGTATATATTCTGTACTCACTCAGTACTCAGTGTTTCCGCATCGCGGGCAATGGTCTTGAGGTTTTAGGACCAATTGAGACTCAACGCGAATTTATTTGGATGCCAAGATCGGATCGACCTAGGGTCAATTTTACCACCAAAGTCGAACGTTCTTTTTTGCTCGTTGAACTCGAACCTCTTTTCTGGCTTAAAATCAAACTTCCTTTTGTGTCTCCAGCAGAACATGCAGGAAACTCCGGACCCACTTGACTCGGACGACGACTATGACACCAACCCCTACGAGCCGACCCCAGCAGCAGCCCCAACAGCACGCCAACCTACGCATTATGAACTTACGCCGTCTCCGGGTCTGGGACCATCCATGTTTTCTAACCGAACACAGCAACAGTCCCAAGGCACTGTACTAGTGCCAAACTCGTCTCCTTCCACATTCTCATCCTCACTTCAAGCGCCTCCCTGCGGCCAGCCTCTGAGAAGTGCCTACAATTCACCACGGACCAGATACTACCCATCAAGCTTGGGCCCCGGACATCACAGCAGGCGAAATAGCGAGGGCCGCTCTTCAGCCCCTCAATCTCGCGAGCTCTCAGGCAGCCCCAACATTCCTTCCACCTACCCATCAAGCTTGGGCTTTGGGCATCACAGCAGACGGAGTAGCGAGAGCCGTGCTTCAACCCCTCATTCTCGCCAGCTCTCGGGCAGCCCCAACATTTCTTCCACCCAAGGGACTGACCTAAACCACGAAATTCTTTGGATTCGGGACGAGTATGCCGAGTTGAGGGATAGCCAATTACGGATGATGGAACATGTTCTACATTTGACGCAGAAGCTGGATAGGTTGTCGAGCGAGTTCTTTCAGTCCCAGAAACCGTTGTCGACTCATCAACTTGTCGGCACTAACATAAGGTGGGCCAAATAAGTCATTTCTTGAATATTAGAGCTAATAGCCATCTCCCAAGCATTGCCAGCACTCTAGGTGACCATCCCGGCATTCTATCAGTGATCAATTTCCACCTCCACTTCCCCGATTTTGTGATGGGACACCCTGCAGACCGTCCGAGTGAGTATACATGGAAAATCTTATGGAATTACGATGACTGCACCAAAGAGGTAGATGAAGTCATTTTCAGGGTCGGCAACAAGGGCCGACCATGTATGGAGAAAGCCCTTAGAGACGAGGATGGGAAACTTCTTACCTTAGAAGCATACAGTAGAGTCAAGTCGACAGTGCGTGGTGTCGCAGCACAGCTACTTGCACTTCCTCCGATACCAGTTCCGGGCCAAAAGGAAGCACCTACGTCACGTACTAAGCGGTATTTCACGGCCACATATCCCCGGGAGTGGGCAAATGCGCTCGGCATGATAGGTTATATGGAACCAGTTGTTCGGCTATGCTCAGCACATTGGAAAGCAGAACACCTTGTTTCTCAACACCTTCGGAACATTAACAAGCCAGATGACGATGAAGATGGAGCACGAAAACGAAGGCGCGTCGCATCTCAAAGCAGTGGACAATCGCCAAATGGTACAGAGTCTCGCACTTTACAATGATTGTTTCTTATTGTGTTTCAGTTCCCCAGGCGAAAAAACCAAGATCCTTGGCCTCTGCAACCCAGGACGTGGAAACGAGCTTCTCCACACCAAAGCCAAAACCCCAACAAAGGATAAAAGCATTCGCAGCTACGTCAACGCCATCGGCCAAGTCCTCATCCACGGAGTCTGCCAAGGCCCGCTCAGCTCCAAGTCTTGCTGTAGCAACCGGTGCATCCCCAGCGCTGGTCAGCGGAAGGGGAACAAGAGGTCCACGAGACGAGGAAGAGATCGAGATGGATCTCCTCCATGGAAAGAAGCGTTTCAACGTTGACCTGAGCAATGTTGATTCGTCACAAGACAATCTTGTCGGTGAGTTCTAATCAAATATCAATTAAACTTGAGTTTCCTTGCTTACATTACGATAATTAGATGTTATTACACGGAACTATGGCTACGATAACGATTACACGGAAATCCTTGATTTATTGGCTTCAATGCCACTTGCTGAATCATTTGGTCATGGAACAACTACTCCAGAAGTGGAGTCTCTCATCCACAGAATCGAAACAGCCGATCCAAACGGTGAGACAAATGAAGACAACCTCAGGGCACAATGGGGGCATTCCCAATTTGCGAACTGGCGAGCGCCCCTCACATCGTGGGAAGCTGTCGGATCACCCGAAATCGCCCGGCATTTATTCGCAGCAATAATAAAGACGGCCAACATCTCACGACAGTTGCGCAAGCTCGATGGAGAACCATCGCCGGCTGTTTGTCTCGCTGACTGCTACCTTCGAGAAGCAGGGCAGGTCCTTTGGGACCTCTGGAAGAAAGCTGGAGGGGTAAGTCAACCATTCTCACACATATTCATTTTCCTTACCTTTTCTTCGTAACGTACTTAGCCAATTGCCAAAGGCAAGGGCAATGCCAGTGATCCATCCGGTGTGGGTCATGGCAGCAATGTGGCTTCGGGCGGCAGCCCATCCAATACCGTCATGTCCAACTTGGGCGGGGGTAGTGCGCCCGATATGCCAGCAGGTACCAATGGCGACGTAGCACCAGATGATGACAGTCTAAGTTTGCCCGATGGAACAACCGCTGGTGGTAGCATGCCTGGTGGGATGGATCCAAAATATAGGGCCACGGATTTCAAGAAGAACGACCTTATCGAGTTCGCCACGAAGCACCAGCTCGGCCCAGCCCGCAAGGGAATGATGAGAGAACGTAAGTCTCACTAAACATCTGTCAAAGACAAGACTAACATGACGACTCTCAGATCTTATGAAGGCCATTGTTGGTCGTCTCCAAGATGCGCCGGCCCCAGGGCTCCAAGCCTCATTTGACAACTTCGTTGAAACAGTAAGACATTGTCCAATCTTTCTGCAACCGTGCATTCATGCCTTCCCTTGTCCATCCTGATAGCACAAGCAAAGCAAACGGCAGCGCACGGCTGCAAAGCAGAAAGACTGACAATCAGACACAATTTCGTACAAGCTTTATTAGTATTTTAGATTGAATCTGCGTAGCAGCATAATGTCTAGAGTAGTCGGACAATATCCAGACGAACTTGAGACTATTACTTGACATATCATAGACAAATGGTTAATGCTATTATTCCGACAGTTTCATGAATTTCTCTCGACATCTCTGTGACATCTCCATGACATTCATGTTGGGCACATTTCAAGGACTATTTTGTGACTAGGAAACGACACAAATGACATATTCCTAACATTATCATGACATTGGCCTGGCCGAGGGCCACTGATGATTTTATGACATTCTTTCGACATTCATGTCTAGTAAATGTCCCGAAAGATTCACGATATGCGACAATCTGACAGCATCATGACTTTGCTTACTAAAACCAGACATTTACCGGAAATTGACCTTTACTGAGTGTGACCTCCACCATCATTTTCCATGTTTTTGTTCAAACATACGCAAGCAGCTCAATACCTCGTTTGTTACAAAACCATCGGCCTGGGCTACAACTGATGATACGTTTTGATTTTGAAGTGCTATTGGTAAGT
>WNGO01003947.1_pt1 | contig 14871 bp, 10 predicted proteins | sample 5400511 | NCBI WGS metagenome assembly WNGO01 (sample SAMN13153380, study PRJNA577476) | soil metagenome | isolation source: 20 cm soil or saprolite under Garry oak tree replicate 2 | place: USA:California | collected 2016-06-15 | reverse complement strand
CGGCGAGATCACGTTGCGCGGACGCGTGCTGCCGATCGGCGGCGTCAAGGAGAAGGTGTTGGGCGCTGTCCGCGCGGGCATTCGGACCATCGTGCTCCCCAAGGAGAACGCGGCCGACTTGGAGGACCTCCCCGAAGAGGTGCGGAAGTCGCTCGAGGTGCACTTGGTTGAGGACTTGGGTGAGGTGCTGAGCCTGGCGCTGCGTGGTGCCCGGTTCGAGTCGGGTCACCTGGTGTTCGAGGGCGACGTGCCGCTCGAGCCCAGTCTCGTGGCGAAGCAGAACTAGTCACGGCATTTAGTCGGATCAGGGCCCCCGGGAAGTCCCGGGGGCTCTGACGTTTGTGCAACCTTTTCCTGGCACGGCGCGTCTAAGTCCCGGTATCCCCGACCAAGGTCCCGGTATGCCAGTGGCCGTCCCGATGCTCGCTCTCATGGTCGTCGTGCAGGCGAACGGCAGTCCCGGCGGCCAGGCCCAGCTGGCGGGGACGCCTCCTGCCATGGCGAACAGCGTGGTCGCCCGGCGGGCCGTGGCCGCGGTCGTCATCGACGGTAAGGACGACGACGCGGTGTGGCGCGAGGCGCCGGCGATCACGGCGTTCCGCGAATTCTCGCCGCGCGAGGACGGGCCTCCCCGATTCGCCACGGCAGCCAAGGTCGCCTACGACGATCGCAACTTCTACGCCTTCATCCGAGCCTTCGATCCCCACCCCGACAGCATTCTGAAAATCCTTGCGCGCCGCGACGTGCGCGCGCCGACCGACCAGCTCAAGATCGTGATCGACTCCTACCACGACCGTCGCACCGGGTACGAGTTCGCGGTCAACCCGGCCGGTGTGAAGCGTGATTACGCCATCTACAACGACAACCACGAGGACGATGCCTGGGACGGGGTGTGGCAGGTGGCGACGACCGTCGACTCGCTCGGCTGGACGGCCGAGTTTCGGATTCCGCTGTCGCAACTGCGGTACGCCCACGCCGACACCAACACCTTCGGCTTCGCCGTGTGGCGCGACATCCAGCGCTACACCGAGCGGGTCAGCTGGCCGGTGTACCGGCAGTCCCAATCGGGGTTCGCCTCCCAGCTCGGGGATGTGACGGGTCTCGTGGGACTGCCGGCGCCGCGCCGACTGGAAGTGGCGCCGTACATGGTGACGAAAAACGTCTCGGTCCCGGCGGGCCCCGGCTTCGACCGGTCTCAGAAACTCACGGCGGGCGCGGACTTGAAGTATGGGCTGACATCCAACGTGACACTCGACGCCACCGTCAACCCCGACTTCGGACAAGTGGAGGCGGATCCCGCGGTCCTGAACCTCACGGCCTTCGAGACGTTCTTCCAGGAACGGCGCCCGTTCTTCGTCGCGGGCACCGGCGTCTTCCGCTTCGACGTCAACTGCAGCCAGGTAAACTGCAACGGGGAGCGGCTGTTCTATTCCCGTCGCATCGGGCGGGCGCCCGAGCTCCCAGACAACGACCCGGGCTCGCCCATCGCCACGACGATCTATGGCGCGGCAAAAGTGACCGGCCGGTTGCCGGGCGGCCAGACCATAGGCGTGCTCGACGCCATTACGCAGCGCGCCACGGGGAGCTCCGACCGCACCACCGAACCCGCCACCAATTACGCGGTGCTGCGCGGGCAGCAGGATTTCCGTAAGGGCCAGAGCGGCGTCGGCGTCATGTTCACGGCGGTGAACCGCAGCCTCGGGGCGCTGGATTTCCGGCACCGTTTCCTGAACAGCCGCTATCAGGTCTCGGGCTCGCTCGACCTGAGCCAGGTGACGGGCACGGCGGCGGCCATCACCGCGACCCAGCGCGACGCGGTGCACTACTACCAACGTCCCGGCGCGGGCCTCCCCCTCGACTCGACCAGGACCTCACTCGCGGGCGACGCGGAGCAGCTGCTGTTCGGCAAGGTGGGCGGAGGGATCACCCGGTTCGAGACGAGTTATCAGCGCCGCTCCCCGGGGTTCGAGGTGAACGACCTCGGCTTCCTGCTGCGCGCCGACCAGCAGAGCTGGAACAACTGGTTCGGCGTGCAATCGCTGCACCCCAGCTCGCTGTATCAGACCGCGTGGTGGAACTTCAACTGGTGGCAATTTTGGTCGGGCGCCGGGCTGCCGCTCGAGCGCGCCGCCAACACCAACGTCCACGTCCAGCTCAACAACCGCTGGTGGCTGTTGGCGGGCACGACACTGGGCCACCTCGGCGCGACGTACGACGACCGCCGGGCCCGCGGGGGCCCGGCCGTGCGGGTCGATCCGATCGTGTCATCCTGGGCGGAGTGGGATGGCGACAGCCGGCCGCCGGTGGTGCCCGCGCTGTGGACGAACTATTGGCGTGGGGACGGCGGCCGGTCCGAGTCGGTCAACCTGAGCTCGCAGGTATCGGTGCGCATCGCGTCGCAGTTCAATACGACAATCGGCGTGAGCGTCACCCACAATATCGACAACACCCAGCCCTTCTCCCCTGTCACCGACTCCACCGGCACTACACACTACCCCGTGGCGCACCTGGACCAGAAGACGCTCTCGTTCACCGGGCGGGTGGACTACACGGTAACGCCCGAGCTCACGCTCCAGATCTACGCGCAGCCCTTATGGGAGTATCGGCCCGGCTCGACGCTGTTCGTCGTCTGGACGCAAGGGCGGGGCGACTTCCTGAGGACGACGGGGACGCGCTCGCTCGCCGGTGACTTCCGCGATCTCTTCGATCTGCACCCCAATAACACCTTCCTCGTGAAGGCGTCGTACTGGCTGAACTGGTGATGGCCGACCTGCGCTAGGCTACTATCGCTCCGCCGAGGAGCGCGATTATCGTTTAGCGCACCTCTCCCACTCCCCGGCTCATGCGCGTACTGGCTCGCGGGCTTGAGTGGTGGTCGGTTGCCTGGCTCGTCGTCGCGGGCTCCGCGCCGCTCATCGCTCAGGAAACGGCCGGCAGGATCGACGGCACGGTGACCGATCAGGCCGGCTTGCCCCTGGCCGGCGCCCAGGTGACGCTCGTCGGCACGTCGTTCCGCACGACGAGCGGGGTCCAGGGCGCGTACTCCATCGACCACGTGCCCGCTGGCGCCTACACGCTGCGGGCGCAGCTCACCGGCTCTCCCGCGACCGACGTGCCCGCCGTCCGAGTGGATGCCGGGGAGATCACTGTCAGCGACGTCCGCATCGGGCAGGTGGCGGCTGCTCCATCGCCGGCGCTGCGGCTCGGCCATACGACCTCCAAAACGATCATTGAGGGATCGTCTTTCTCCGACCTCCCCGTGACGGAGCCGCGGGACGTGCTCGCACTCCAACCGGGCGTGTTCCAACAGGCTGACCAGACGGTGCTCACGCTGCGCAGCGCCCAGCCCGGTGCGGCGGCGCTGTACGTGGATGGGGCGCTGATCAGCCGCGCGAGCCTCGGAACGAACGCGATCGAGCAGGCCGCGGTGACGACGGGTGCCGTCGGCGTGGAGGCGGGGGACGCGCAATCGGGGCTCGTGTCGTTCGTCACGCCGGCGGGAGGCCGGCAATGGCGACGTGCAGGCGCCGGTCTACGAGATGAGTGGTGTCGACACCGTGGTACATCAGCCCGAGACGTGGGGCGATCCCAATAGCGACACCGCGCTGGTGGCGATCCCACGATTCGTGCAGTACAGCGGGTACTGCGACGCGTCGCACAACGCCGGCGCGTCGTGTCAGGGCCTGCGTGTGCCGTTCACCGCGACCGGGTCGTACACCTGGCAAGGGAAGTTGCAGCACACGTACGGCACCGGGTCGTGGCTGAGCCTCACCGGTCTCGCCAGCCAGTCGCGGCAGCGCGACTTCCCGGGGGTGAATCTCTACAACCCCGGCGCCTATACGGGCACGAGCGTGCGGAGCCGCGCCGCGATTCTCAACTGGATGCAGAATCTGGGAGAGTTGGGTCGCGGGCCGCTGGCGCTGCACCTGAACCTGTCGTATCAAGTCGATCGGTCGATCACGGGTCCGCTGACGCGCCAGTCGGAGGTCGACACGCGCAGCCCGTTCGGCGGTTTTCTGCTGAAGCCCCTCAGCTACCTATACGACTTCGACTACCGGCACGACGTGCGCATCAAGGATTCGACGTACCAGGGCGTCGGGCTGCTCGACGACCGGCAGATCCGCTGCATCCAGGCGGGGGAAGGGGCGTGCGTGGACGACGTGCCGCTCCTCAATCGTGGCGACCTGTCTCTCGCGCAGCCGTACCGGATGAACCCGTACGGTGTGGAGCAAAGCCCGCGGTTCCCGCTGTGGACGCAAGGGGTGGACGGAGACATCGGTCTGTGGCGCGAAGCGCGCTGGCAGGTGCGGGCCGCCCTCGACTGGCGGCCGACTCCTGCCAACGACGTCAAGCTGGGCGGCGAATTTCATCGCATCGACACAGGGCGCTACAACGCGAGTGCCGGTCCCATTTCGGCGTTCGGAATCAATGCGTATCACGAGATCCCGATCCGCTACGCGGCCTATGTAGAAGACCGTCTGGACCTGGGGCCAGTGGTGATCTTGGGCGGGCTGCGCTACGACCACTTCGACTCGCGCGCCACGTATCCCTCCACGCCGGGGAGGATCTCCACCGATTCGGGGACATTCAACCCCTACCGGCCTGACGCGAAGTTCTATCCGGCGCCGAATCACAGCGCGCTGACCCCGCAGATACAGGCGTCGTTCTCTCTGGGGAGTCGCTCGGCGGTGCGGGCGTCGTACGGGCGGCAGGTTCGCACGCCCGACCTGAGCCTGCTCTTCCGGGGCAAGAACACGGACCTCGCGGTGACGAATAGTTCCCAATTCTTTGGCCGAGATCTCGATTTCGTGAAGAACGCGATCATGGAGCTAGGGGTCCGACACGCGTTCGGGGCAGGCCTGGTGCTGGACGTCGCGCTGTACGACCAGGCCAGACCTGCCGAGATGGTGGGACGGTTCGTCCAGCTCCCTGACCCTGCGAGGGGCGGGTCTAGCGGCACCTTCTTAATCCTCGCGGATACGGGTTTCCGGCACACCCGCGGGATCGACGTGACGCTGGACCAGCGGTTCTCGCATCTCTTCTCGGGGTCCGTGGCCTACTCATACCAGCGGGTGAGCTTGTCCCCCCGAGGTGCAGGCGCTGACACCCTGCGGATCCCGCGGCACGTCATCGCAGCCTGGGGGGCACTGACCTTCCCGGACGGGTGGCGCCGCGGCACGTCTCTGGGCGCGATACTCCAGAATGCTGGGGTGTTCGCGACGTTCAGGACAACCAGCGGCGCGCGCTACACGCGCGTGTTCCCGGCTTCGTAGAACAGCTCAACGCGTCCGCGCTGCCGTCGTTCAAGACCATCGACGTGCGCGTCACGCGCGGCGTGAAACTCGGTCCCTACCAGGCCTCGGCGTTCGCCGAAGCGCGCAACCTCCTCAACTTCACGAACGTCTTGAACGAGTTCACCGAGGTGGGGGGCGTCGCGTATCCGGACGTGCGCGCGCGCTATGACTCGGAGCAGGCTGTGCTGCTCAGGACTGAGGCGGCGGCCGCTGGCGTCCTGGTGGGAGACGCCGTCGACTTCAACGCGCTCGGCAGTTGCCGGAACTGGCAGGGCTCGAACTCCGGCAACTTCGCCAGTGGCCCCGTGGACTGCGTGTTGCTCGAGCGGGCGGAGCAGCGCTTCGGCAATGGGGACGGCGTGTTCACGGCGTCGGAGTACGGGAAGGCGTTTACCGCCTGGTACGACCTCGCCAACGCACCTTACCGCTTCTACGGGCCGGGCCGGCGGATTCGGGTCGGCCTGGAGGTCTCCTTCTAGGCCCGGACCCCTTCCTAGGCCCGGACCCCTTCCAGCACCAGCTTCACGGCGGCTTCCTTCCAGCGCTCGCGCAGCGCTGGCTCGTCGGCGCCGAGTGGGGGCGCGCTCGCGGCGATCAGCGACTCGAGGCCGAGATACGCGACCATCAGGACGAGCGCCTGCGCCGCCGCCAGGTGGGGATCCACGTCGTCGCGCACCTGTCCCCGCCCCTGTCCTTCCGCGAGCAGGATGACCAGCCGCTTGATCGCCGGCGCGAACGGCCGCGCGTCCGATCGGCCGGCTTGCGTGAGCAGCGTGACGAGCTCGGGATGGGCGGCGAGGAAGTCGAACTGCGCCGCGAGGGCGCCGGCGATGCGATCGAGCGGCCCGTCGCCGGCAACAGCGAGCGTGGCGAGGGCCTGCTCCAGCTCGGCGGCGCCCCGCGTCAGCACCGCGTTGAACAGCCCGCGCTTGGAGTGGAAGTAGTAGAACAACAGCTGCTTGTTGACACCGGCACGTTGGGCAATCTGGTCCACCCGCGCGCCCTCGAAGCCGTGGCGGGCGAACTCGTCTCGTGCGGCCGCGATGATCCGTAATGCCCTGGTGTTGCTGAGCTTAGGCTTCAAGTGTCCCGTTATCAACCAGCTGGTTGACGAAATGTATATCGCCAGCCCGGTCGCGCTAGGTCCGGCCACGCCGCGAGGTTTCCCGGGACCTGGGGCAAACCCTCCTTGAGAAACTTGATGACCAGGCGATTCACCTCGTCGGACGCTTCTTCCTGCACCGAGTGGCCGGCGCGCGGCACCGAGAGGAACGCCGAGCGGTTGAGCTGGGCCGCCAGCGCGCGGCCCAGGGCGATGGGGATCAACCGGTCGGCCTCGCCCCACAGCACCAGCGTGGGCGCTGTGATGGCGTCGAGGCGCCCGTCCAGTGCACCGAAGCGGAACTCGCGCAACACGCCTCGCAGGGCGCGGCCGTAGCCGGCTTCGGCCACCGGTGCGTAGTACTGGTCGACGTCGGAATCGGTCACCTTGCGGGGATCGGCGTACGTCGCCCTGAGGAGCCGCCCTGTCAGGGACCGGCCTCGGCACGCGACTACCAAAGGGCCCACCACGGGCCAGGTGGCGACTCGGAACAGCAGCGGTTCGCGCGTGCCGAGCCCGGCCGCCCCGATCAGGACGAGTCCCCGCACGCGCGTGGGGGAAGCGATCGCCACCTCCGCCGCAATCGCCCCCCCCATCGAGTGGCCTACCAGCACGGCGTCGGGGAGGTGCAGGGAGTCCATCAGCGCGACGACGAGCTGCGCGTAGGCCGTGTTCGTGTAACCGTGTGCCGGCTTGTCGGAGGAGCCGAATCCCAGCAGGTCGAGCGCGACGACCCGGTAGCCGGCGGCCATGACCGGGGCGAGGTTCTTGCGCCAGGCGTACAGCGACGCGCCCAGACCGTGGATGAAGACCACCGGCGTTCCCGTACCGGCGGCGACGTAGCGGATCCTGGCGTCGCCGATCCGAACGAAGTGCGCCGTGAACTGCGTTCCGGCGGGGAAGCGCGCGTCGTCTGCAATCGGTGCCGCGCGGCACGCAGCGCCGAGCGTTATCAGCAGGGCGACACGCCGGCGACGGCGGATCACGCGAGGTTGCGCAACGCGACCCGGGCGAGCGTGGTGAGGAGCGGATGGGAGCTCCACAGGGCGGTAATCTGCTCGCCCGTCCCCGCGGCGGTCAGGAGCTGGGAGTCATCGATCACGAGCAGCGTCGGGGTGGCCGCCGCCACCGTGCCTTTCGCGATCCCCTCGGGCTCCGCGCCCTCCCCTGCGAGCCGGACGTCGATCGCGGCCCGCGTGGTTGCGCGCCGCCACGCCGGGAGGGTGGGGCGCCACAACTCGGCGGCGAGGATCCCCTGAACGCTCGCGGTGGCCCGGGCGACGAGCTGTTGCACCACGTTGGCGACGGCCCGGGCCCCGGCGACGACTCGGGTCTCAGGCTCCGCAGGGTGGCTGGCGTCCTCCAGGGCATGGCTGAGCCGGTCGAGCGCCTCTCCCTGCTCGGCGGCGAGCCGGGCGAGCAGGGCGCGAGGATCGGCGGGTCGGTAGTGGGCCGGGCGGCCGGCTGCGCGCTGCGCCGCACCCCGGGTCACGAGACCCTCGAGCGCCGCGTAGGCGTTCGCGCGGGCGAGCCGGGTCGCGCGGCCGACGCCGTACCCGGTAGCAGGGCCGAGCCGCAGCAGGGCAGCGTATACGGCCGACTCGGTAGCGGTGAAGCCGAACGGCGTAAGGTCCACAGTTGTCATACAGTAGTAGTAATTACTACTACGCGATGGGCCTACCGCAAGGTGTCCCTGCCTGCTGCTGCCGGGTTCACACGACCTCGACCGGAAGCCCCATCAGCCGTGCGATCAGCGCCAGCCGAAACGTACCGTCGGTCTGCCGCTGTGCGGGGCTCTTACCCGGCCCCTCCAAGGGGAAGTAATGAGCCGTCACGGGATTGAGCGTCTTGGGCAGGGCGCGCAGGCTCTTCGGGCTCCAGATCCCCTGCTCGTCACATTCATTGAACAGACGGGCCAGCACCCGACTGGCGCTCGGGATGTTGCGTACCAGACCGAGCCGGGTGAGGAGCTCGAGCCAGTACAGGGCGAAGGGAACGTCGCTGACGTGGCCCTGGGCGTCCGAACGCAGCGGGTCACCCAGCAGCTCGAAGATCGGCTTGAACAGCTTCTTGCCGGCCAGAATGAAGAACGCCCGGCGCGGCGCCGGCGTGGAAAAATAGTGCCCCAGCCGCTCGATGAATCCGGCACGCTCGCGCTGCACCGGCGGGAGGAAGGCGAGCATCTCGACCGCGAAGACCGTGGGGGGGTAAGCGGCCGGCTCGAGCACGGTCTTGCCCTGCGCCTTCTTGAACGGCTTGGCTGCGAGCTCGCTCCGCAGGTATTGGGAGATGTTGCTGGCGATCGTGTGCGCGGTCCCGCGCACGCGCGGGTCGTCGATATGGCCGGCGCGCGCCAGCGCGCACGCCGCGGCCTCGCGGCCGAGCCGCCGCGCCCAGTGGCCCAGCCCGGGGTCGGACTTGGCGGCCTTGTGGTACTCGATCAGCAGCTCCTGCGCCCGTTGGGCGACCGTGCGGTCGGGGTCGTCCGGCTCGATGCGCGACAACAGCTGGAACAACATGCGATCCGCCAGACGGAACGGCCGCTCGGTCGTAGGCCAGCCCAGCTCGATCAACCGCCGGTACTGGTAGACGGTGCCCGGTTCGCTCCAGCCGTGTGCCTTCGACGCGAGCGGCCCGAGGAGGTTGCCTCCCCACAAGCCCGTGGACTTCTGCTTTCGGGCGATCGCCTGGGCGACCTTGTACTCGAGCACCGCCTGACGCAGCGCGGCGAGTCGCTCCGGATCGCGGTCGCTCTCTCGCACCACTTCGGCGTACGCCCGGTATTGGAGCGGCGGGCTCGCGGCCTCGAGCAGCCAGGACAAGGGCAACCGATGCGACGTCGGAAGTTCCAGGTGCTCGCTCCGCGGTGACGAGGGCGGCAGGTCCGGCTGTCAAAAAGCGGCGCAAACCTACTCGGTTTTGTCACCGCGCACTAGATACCCGATACCGCTTGCTGTTACGGCAGCGAGCGGGTGGTCGGGCGCTGGAACTCGGAGCTGGGCAACCAGCGCGGCGGCTCCGGGGTGTTGGCGATCGCCAACGCCAGGCGCATGGTGACGCGGACTTCCTGGGCGAGCCCGGCGTAGGTGAAGGTCGGGCGGTATTCATCGCTCGGTTGGTGATAGCGCTCGCGATTGTACAGCTCGTCCTGCTCCTTGCCCCAGCCGGCGGGTCGCCCGACGAAATCTCTTCCCGGATGGATCGACAGCGCGGGCACGCCTGCCCGCGCGAACGGGAAATGATCCGACCGGTAGAACGAGCCGCGCACGTCGGGCTCATGAACCACGGTGAGCGATTCGAGTTTCGCCGCCGCCTGGAACATCGCCCCGAGCGTGGACCGGTCGATCCCGAGTGCGTCGATATCGCGGGTGGCGCCGCGCACGTTGGCCACGTCGAGGTTGAGCACCGCGGCGGTGCGCTCGAGCGGCACCAGCGGGCTCTCCACATACGCCTCGCTGCCCAGCAGGCCGCTCTCTTCGGCCGTCGTCGCGACGAACAGCAGCGTGCGCCGCGGCCGTGGGGCCACCTGGGTGAACGCCTGCGCGGCCGCCAGCAGCGCGGCGACGCCGGACGCGTTGTCCTCCGCGCCGTTGTAGATCGAGTCGCCGCGGATGGCGGGGCCGATCCCCTTGTGGTCCCAGTGCGCGGTGAACAGCACCACCTGCTTCGCCAGGGTCGGGTCGCTCCCCGTGAGCTTCGCGACCACGTTCTCCGACGTCACCCGGCGCACGGCGCTGGCGATGTCCACGGCGACGTGCAGACCCGTGGCGACCGGCCGGAAGTCGCGCCGTGCTGCGGCGCGCGTGAGCGAATCGAGGTTCAAGCCCGCGCGCGCGAGCGCCGCTTGCACGGCGGCGGCCGTGACCCACCCGGCGAATGCGAGGCTCTGCGCCGCCGGGCGGTCGAGCTTGAACTGCTCGACCGACCACGAGCCCCGCACCACCTCCCACGGGTACGTCGCGCTCTCAGTGGTGTGGATCAGGAGCGCGCCCAGCGCGCCGCGTCGGGCCGCCTCCTCGAGCTTATAGGTCCAGCGGCCGTAGTATGTGAGCGCGCGGCCGTTGAACACGGTCGAGTCTTGTAGTCCGGGGTCGTTCACCAGCATCAGCACGACCTTGCCGCGCACGTCGTCGTCTTTGTAGTCGTCCCACCTCCACTCGGTCGCTCGGATGCCGTAACCCACGAACATCATTTCACCGTCGGCCGTGATCTCGGGCTCCGGTCGCTCGGCCCACGCGACGAAGTCGTCCAAGTACTGGAGAGACTGCGGTGCGCCGCTCGGACCCCACACTAGAGAGGGATGGGGAGTCAGCCCGACTAGAGCGACCGGCTGAAAGTACGAGCTGTCGGCGCCCGCGGGCTCGAGCCCGAGCGCCTCGAACTGCGCCGCGATGTAGCGCGCGGCGAGCCGGCCGCCCCGCGTGCCGGGGGCGCGTCCCTCGAGCAAATCATCGGCGAGGTAGCGGATATGCGCGTCCCATGCCGCGCCGCCTACCGGCGGGAGGGACGCTGGCGCGGCGGTCGGTCGTTGCCCATGAAGTGGGGCCAGCCAGGTGACGATCAGTATCGTGACAGTAAACCGACATCTCGTGGACAGCATCGAGTTTCCTCCGGGTTTGCCTTGCTCCGCCCCGAGCCCGCGGTGCAATTTTCGCACATGCTGCACGCGTTACAGTCCCGCCCGGTCGAGCGACTCCCCGACCTCGTCCGGCTCGAAGGACGCATCCTGTTTCTGACCGAAGACCCCGCGCTCGTGCACAGCCAACTCGCCGGGCAGGACCTGGACTGGACCCCCGCGAACCGGCTGCGCGACAACATCTCGACCGACGAGATCACCCCCGCCTACATCTGCTACTACTACGACGAAACTCTGGGGGACTTCCCCTACCTGGGCTTGAAGTGCGGCGAGGAGTTCCCGATCACGCGAGGGTCGGTGAAGCGCGGCGGCTTCGTCGCCTCGGTCAGCGGCCAGCGGCGTGGCAAGGGCTCGTCGCGCGAGCAGTCCCCCTACGCCGAGATGTGCGCCGGCATCAAGCTGGTGGTGGCCGAGAACATCGAGCGGATCTACCGCGAGAACTGCCAGAACCTGGGCGTTCTCACGACCACCGACTTCTCGATCATCGACCGGGTTCGCCGCGGCGAGGCGATCCCGCTCGCCGCTTTCACCGAAGGTGAGGGCGAGATCACGCGCGGCATCATCGAGTATGGAGGATTGTTCAACTTCAACGTCGCCCGGCTCCAGGGCAAGGTCGTGCTCGCGCCGCCCCGGACGCCGCGCCGGCCGATGACGCTGGGCGAAAAGATCATCGCGCGCCACTGGGTGGTCGACCCGTCGCGGGGCAAAATCGGCGTCCCGGCCGTGCAGCCGGGAGATGAAGGGTTCGTGGTCACCGACATCCGGTTCAGCCACGAATATGTGACGCCGATGGCGGCGATCTTCTTCGAGCAGCTGGTGGGCGATGGGGAGCGCGTGGTCGATCCGGGCTCGATCCTCATGTTTCGCGATCACCTCACCTTCCTTCCCGAAGCCATGACCCCCGAGCGCGTCAAGGAGGGGCTGCTCGACGTCGCGCTCGAGCTCGAAAAGAAGCAGCGCGCGTTCGCCCAGAAGCAGGGGATCAAGCTGTACGGCGAGCTGCGGCTTGGCCACCATGGAGGCGCTCGGGGCTCGGAGGCGATCTGCCACTCCAAGATCCTCGAGGGGCACGCCGCCCCGGGCATGGTGATCATCGGCTCGGACTCGCACACGCCTCATGCCGGAGCGGTCGGTTGTGTCGCGTTCGGGGTGGGCACGACCGCGATCTTCAACTCCTGGATCACGAAGGACGTGCGGCTCACCGTTCCCGAGACCGTGAAGGTCGTGGTGCGCGGCCGGAAGCCGGACAACGTGACCGCCAAGGATTTCATGCTCGAAGTGCTGCGCCAGCCGTACGTGAAGAGCGGCCGCGCGATCGGCAAACTGGTGGAGTACTGTGGGGATGCTGTCGAGTCGCTGTCGGTAGACGAGCGCGCCACGATGACCAATATGACGGCGGAGGTCGGAGGCTTTACCGGCTACGTGGCTCCGGACGCGAAGACGGTGGAGTATCTCATGGAGTATCGCGGGATGGCGCGGGGCGAGGCCGAGCGGTTATGTGCCGGCCTGGCGAGCGACCCGGGCGCCGAGTACTGCGAGGTCATCGAGATCGACGCCGCGGCGATTCGGCCGATGATGGCGCTGCCGGGCGATCCCGGGAACGGCCAGTACATCGACGCCGCGGCGCGGATCCGCGTGGACATCGCCTACGCCGGCTCGTGCACGGCGGGCAAGAAGGAAGACATGGACATGTACGCCCGGGTGCTGGCGGAGGCGGCGGAGCGCGGAGCACGCGTCGCGCCGTGGGTGCGGTTCTACATCCAGTGCGGGTCGCAGGACGTGAAGCGCTACTGCGAGGAGCGCGGCTATCTCGAGCTGTTCCAGAAGGTCGGTGCGACGTTCCTCGAGCCGTCGTGCGGGGCCTGCATCAACGCGGGCCCCGGCGTGTCGAAGACGCGCGACGAGGTGACGATCAGCGCCATCAACCGCAACTTCCCGGGGCGTTCGGGTCCGGGGCAGCTCTACCTCGCCAACCCCTACAGCGTCGCGGCGTCCGCCATCACCGGGTACATCACGGAGTGGCAGCCGGGGATGGCGCTGGCTCCTGTCGAGTGATTCTCGGGCCCTGGCCCTTCGGCCGGGGCTAGCGGCCGCCGGTCGTGCTGGAGAGTTCCCGGCCGGAAGACGGCGCGCTGTGCTTGGGTCGCAATGACTCGCGCTGGTACACGCTGCGCGGGTTCCACAACACCCACGACGTGATCCCCAGGTCTTCCGCCGCGCGGATCTGATCGCGGATTTGGGTCGGGGAGTAGCGCGGCAGCCGGCGGCCGAGCGTGAACGCCTGCAAGAACGGCCGGATCTCCGCGGCGGCGGGGTGCGGCCGCGAGCGCTGCAGGGCGTCGCTCAAGGCATAGCGCACCACGCGATACGGCTCGCCGTTGGGCCACGCCAGGCCGAACGCGCCGCGGTAGTAGTGGCTGGGATAGACCATCGGCAGCACCACGTCCGCGACGTTGATGAAATCCTCCCACACCTGCCCGATGCCCAAGTCGCCGGTGGTCGCCGATGCGGTGAGGCCGAAGATATCGAAGGTGATCGGGACGCCGAGCGGCTTCAGGCGGTTCCGGAGCAGCGTGATGTGCGCGCGCACCGCCTCGCGCTGTGTCTCTCCATGGTGCGCTGGGAAGATCGCGGTCGCCATGCGCTCGCGCGGCTCATCTGGGAAGCGCACGTAGTCGAACTGCACTTCGCTGAATCCCATCCGCACGGCTTCCGCGGCGAGCTGCGCCGAATAGATCCACACCGAGTCGTTGTATGCGTCCACCCAGGCGCTGTGGATCCGGTCGCGCCACAGCCCGCCCGTGGTGCGATCCTTCACCGACCAGCCGGGCTTCCGCTCCGCGAGCAGCGGGTCCTTCGCGACCACGATGCGCGCGATCGCGTAGATCCCGTGCGCCGCCAGTGTGTCGAGCCGCGCCTTCGCGTCCTTGGCGCGGGTGCAGGCGTTCGCGCCGATCTGCTGGGCCGTGGGGACCGCCGACGGGTACAGCAGGCAGCCGGTGTCGTCCTTCACGTCCACGACGAAGGCATTGATCTCGGTCTCGTCGGCGAGCTGCACGAGGTGCCACAGTTTCGGCGATCCGAACGCCCAGGCATTCACGTACAACCCTTTGATCGACGACGTCTGCGGTATGAGCAGCGTCTCCTGCTGCACGTAGCGCAGCTCGATCGGTCGCAACGTCACGTGCGCCTGATCGGCGGCAGCCGGCCGCAGTGCGCCGGTCACTTCGGACGGTGCGGGCACGTCGGGCGGCGGCGGTACGCTATCCTGTGCAAAAAGGCCGCGACTCATGAAGAGCGCGGCCAGCAAGAGAGCACCAGCCTGCCGGACCACAGCCATAGGGGGCTACACGATAGGAATACCCCGTCAACCAGACAAGAGACGGGGATCACCTTACCGCGCCGTCAGCTGTAAGCTATTGAACAGCAACGGGTAAGTGGCGATGCTCTGGCCGCGGTACTGGGGACGGAACCCGAACAGCACGACCCGCCCGGACCCCTGTTTCACTTCGACCAGGGCGGCCTTGCCGGCGATGCGCTCGGGGTGCAGCACCCAGCCGGAGAGCAGCACCTTGTCGGCTTCGGTCGGGTAGCGTCCGATCACGCGCACGTCGCTCGAATCGAGCACTTCGAACGCCGGACCACCTTCGTACCAGGCGATGCTCTGGGCCGGCATACCGCGGGCCACCGGCGCGGCCGTGTCGAGCTCGAGTCGAAAGATCGATCCCGGGGCATAGAACTCGTCGTCGGCCACCCCCGCGAGCACGTTGCGCACCGGAAGCAGCAGCTGCTCGGCCGCGAACCGGCTGGCGTCATTGAGCGCGACCAGCGTCCCGCCG
>WNGO01003989.1_pt1 | contig 14888 bp, 12 predicted proteins | sample 5400511 | NCBI WGS metagenome assembly WNGO01 (sample SAMN13153380, study PRJNA577476) | soil metagenome | isolation source: 20 cm soil or saprolite under Garry oak tree replicate 2 | place: USA:California | collected 2016-06-15 | reverse complement strand
AGATGAAGAGTAGATTCCTTCTGGATGTTATAATCGGAAAGGGTGCGGGGGACGGACATGCCAGTGGTATCGACCGGTTTCTTGTCACTGAGATTACTTAAAAAAAGAAATCTGAAAATAGCCCGCGCATCAGACGCGTCCGTAGCTCGACGCGTATCACAGAGATTCGAAATAGAAGCCCCATTACTCCGGAGAGCGAGAGACAATGCAGTGAGGAGTAAGAGAGAGGTCGAAGCGACAACGTAGAACCCCAATAATCTCGCTATTCGATTCATATTTCACCATACAAATTGAAAAGTAGTAACTGTTACTTACCTCAAAGTAGCTTGAAAGACTAGGCGCATAGGTACTTTTCGTCTTCTGTTGGGTTCAGCGAGATAGTCCTGATCCCATAAACTCATCAACAGTCGCATCAACGCATCAAACAGTGCATCAACGCACCGAAGACTCAGTCGCGAACCCCAATCAAGCCTCCGACGCACCGCTGCCTCCAGTTTTGATTGAATACCCCAGCGCCCACAGACCATCGTTCCTTTTCCAACATTGACCTCCGCCGTGCGTCTCTACGTCAAAACCACACTCTCAACGATTTACACCACTCGTACGACCTAACGAGATGCCCACCTGCCGCGTTTTCTTCGACACCCCAACCCTCCAACCTTGGCAAAGACGGGAAGTGGTCGCCGGCATTCGTTTGGCTGAGGTCCGGTGGGCGGAGAAGATAAGGAAAGGATTCGGCGGGAGCGAAGGGGACCAGGATTGGCTGATTAGGTGAGTATCAAATCAGGCTGATGTCGAATAATCCCCTGCACGTCGGTAGGGGGACTCTACATCGGTCAGATTCCGAGCGCAACAACCATTAGATGGTGCGGGGCGTTCAAAACGGCGTCATTAAATTCACCTTACACGTTTTCCCTACATGCGGCAATCGGAGGAGGGACACCAAAGGGTGGATTGTGAAAAAGGGGGACCCGTTGAACATCTATGATTTTCGGTTTTTGGGCATCTTGTGAGGGAAAAAAATAAAGGTACGTTGTATTCGTAACTTAACGGGATGGTATTAAATCTGTGGTTTATTCAAGAATAATGGTGCCGGTGACAATGTAATATAACTTACAGTATCTATATTTTGGAATTTTGGGACTTCCGTGATCATAAAAATGTTACGTATCTTCTATACCACTATGTAATGACCTTAATCTTGTATTACTTTAGCGTTTGTTGTATATTAGCAAGTAGTTTTTTCTTTACAACTCACCGCGCGGACTTGCTGGTTTTCCAAGCGCTAGTGGCTATGCGACTGTTGACGTGAGTTTTATGACGGAAAGTATAAGGGCTACTATTGTACATGCGTACGTCATTCCGACATAGCCACCGTGCAATACGGTCGATCAGATCGACCGCCAAGGAGTTTCATAGCGTCCAATGTAATAGTAAAGCCCTGGGTCTTGACCACTCTCTTTCCTGTACTTCGTCAGCTCGTTCCCCAATATGTCAGCCATCTATTTTACTCATGGATAATTAAGAAAAGAATATTGATCATGCCGAGTCCCCGATCTAAGTTGTTTGGACACTACGGGAAAGCAGCCGATTCAAGGCTGCTGAGAGACATCCAATTCAGGACGACTCCAATTCCAAACGCCGCTCTTCCACCGGGAGGGCGTCAGGGGAGGACTCTATTAAATGGTTGGAAGGTGAATGCTGCCAAGCATCACATTCACGTAGTCGAATATTGTAATGCTGCCAGAAAAGACCAGGCCGCTTCTGCGGACGAGACACACCTAGCCCGGCTTGGATGCATTCAGGGAGGAATCGGAGGATCTGTGAGGGTGCTGAAGAAAGGGGTGCTGGAGGCTTAGGTTCCATACCTCAATAGCGTTTTTGGCAATCGCCGATGCTCCCGACGATTCCCCCATTGTGCCAGCACCAATCCACGTCGTCATCCACAACTGCAAGAACTTCAATGACGTGAGGAACAGTTCATACTAAATAGCAAGAGATCATGAAATCTAACCTGTGGATGAACCAGTAAAAGAGTATGGATTGCAGTTCAGGTGTCACATTCCCAATCCATGACTTGAGTTCCTTCAACAGCCTGAGGGATTGTTCATAAGCGATATAATAAAGAGCGCATGGAATCTAACCTATGGATGAACCGTTGAAAGAGCAAGGTAGCCTCAGCAAGATGGTACGCATATTCGATTGAGAAAGGGCGACCCAAAAGTCTATCCCTTGGGAGCGACGTAACGTCTAACTCCTGTGGTTTCTGCGTGAGGATGACATAAGAGGAAGGTGAAGAGAGGAAAGAAGCTGTCGAGGCAACGCCGAGTCCTGCCAAAAGGGGCTCGGAGTTCTCTCCCTTAAACTCTCTTTGGCTCTCTTAGGCTCTCTTAGGCTCTCTTTGGCTCTCTTTGTCTCTCTCTCTAATTGCTGACCCTTGATGCATGATGCATTGACTCTGCATCGCGTTTTTTGGCTACATTTGTATACCGCGTCGCGTACCTAAACTTTCAGTCACACAGTATTACTAACCGGAACCGGCCCGGATTTAGATTATTTAAGATTATAATACAACTGACGACGTTATATAAGTTTGCTCTTAAGGACGATGAGAAGGTACTACTAGGTGGCATCTTCAAGTTCAACATGGCAGGGCTTCGGAAGCTATTCAAGATTTCAAGTTCAACATCAGCGATGTGACGACTGTTATATTGAAGGGTTACGCATAGTAAATATAAATAAATGACGACGCCATACGGTACTAGTCACTAACAACGGACGACTCCGAGTCGGAGCATTAAGCATCCAGGAACCTCTTCGACTCTATACCCTCTGCTATATCATTCTTGAAAACATCTTCATCTAAAGTGCCGCTGACAGCGCTGTTTACTGAGCGATCGCTCTGTGAGGAGTGAGTGCGCTTGTGCCTGTTCTGATATCGAGTTTCGGAAGACAGGGAAAAAAGTTGATCGTATAATTTCAATTCATACGTCTCAACCATCGCTTGGAGTATGTCGAGGGGAAGACCTAAAGGCAATTCGACTTCGTAAAGCATGGGATGACGGCCACGGACATTGAATGCCTGCACATCCTCTTCACCTTTCCCAATATACTTGGCTTTCAATAATAATAGTAGATCCCAGCAAACTGGGCAGCAGAGCTTCGATACTCCAATTTTGTCATTGCGCAGGTTCTGCATCAAGTCAAGTCAATTGAGTGAAGGAGGCAAGTAGATAGGCAAAATACCTTGCAGAGCTTCTCTAACGACGCTTTTGCATCCTCTTTGATGACGTATTTGCCACCGACGAGCGGGAACAAACTGAGTACTGCTAAAATGGCCTCGCCGTGTCGGGTTCCATTGAAGCTATTGGGTAGTACGATGAGCTAAGAACGATGAGCTTGCGTCAATTCACAAGTCGCCCACTTACACTGTCACCTATCAGCTGAAACGTCTGGAAGACAGGATGAGGGCCAGGGAATGCATTTCTGGGACTGGTGAGACGTTCTTTAACAGATTCTTTGAATGCTTTGATTGCTTCCTCCACAGCCAACGGTGCAACATTTGAGTGGGGACTGGGGGCTTTTTTGCCTATTTCTACTGCTCCAGCAATTGCCTTTATCATGTCATCCCACGTGGCACCTGGTATGTGCGGGCGCCGCATTGAAAGGAGGCGGATGTCGATATTGACTGGTTCAGGAACGCTTATGGCATGTTTTTCCAGGATGCGCTTCGCTGTGAAGTGGGTGACGAAAGCCGATATCCATCTCCTGAATACACCATCTTCTGTGATTGTGTTCCCTGTATTCCCCAACGAGGCAAACTCTTCTTCAATTTCATCATCACGTCGGCCCTTCCGAGCAGGTTTCTTATCCACGCGCGGGATAACCGCGTATTTCCTACCAAATTCCTTATATGTATCCACATTACCGAAGGTAGGCAACAACAGACGGACCCCGTCGGTTTTGTTGAGGAGCTCTATGTGCCTGTAAAATGATTTCGAGTGCACAACGTTGTAAAGCGCGTGGGCAAAAGGGATGAATTGTACTACGGCACGGTGGATTCGGGTGATTTGATCATCCGCGAATTCCTCGACATGTGGTGAATGATACCCATAGGCGTCAGCCAGGATCGCCAACGTAGAAGTATAGCCAAAGAGGAGACGAATGAGGAGGAAATGAAAATCGACAACTGTGTCCTTGCGATATACGACGTTCGACCCCTGCGCAACAGTCTGAAGGTGATGAACGTTTGGAATTGGTACTGGACTTTGAGATTCAGGCCAGGCTGTCAAGAATTCGATTGAAGCATTATTCATGGCACGCAAGAAGTCCGATAGGCTCGCGTCCTCGAGGGACATCGGGTCTCGGTCCGGGTCCTGGAAGTTCTCCGAGATTGCAACTTTCTGCAAGCAGTCCTCCTTGATGTCTGTTAAAATTTTGAAGAGCCCCAGAGATGACCAGTGGCTGATTTTTCTGTACATCTTCTTCCAGCAGGCTATTACGAGATATTTAAAAAAACACCTCGCCAACGTCTTCTGCCTGGGCAGCGATGATTCCCGGTATTCCTTGAGAAAAGAGCGTACAGTTGTTGAATGTTCCAGCAACTTTGGTTGTCTAATTGACCTTCAGAATTGGAAAGAACATTAGAAATATAAAACAAACTTCGCTATTAATTTATTCCATTTTGCTGCCCTAACCATGGGCCATAAATTCCCGCCTTCAATAATAGAGAGTGAATCATATATGCCTCCTTCAGCTCCTTCATCTCCTTCATCTCCTTCAGCATTAGCGATGGTGGCAACACTCAGGCTTTGTAGATCGGTCTCCTCAATGTTGAGTGGAGGATCCATGATCACAAGGTTAGTTGAAGGTGACGGTGGACTATCAGCTTTCGAATCATGATCCTCATTCACTGCGTCTGCCGAAGATGGGGATGAACCTTCTATTGCACTGTGCTCGAGGTCGACTCGGTCCTGCACGAGAACATTAGTGTGGAGTATATCGATATTGAAAGACTTGCCGTTCCGGATGAGCACCGCTTAGCATTATATATTTGATCCTGTACCACAAGCCCGCCAGAAACTGGATCCTGACCATTTTCAACAGAGAAAGCAATAGCAGCCAGATTTTCATGATTAGTTACTAGGATAGACGCCATGGCTTCGAGTACGTGATGACGTTCTGTTAACTTCTCGCGTTTCGGAGCTCCATTATCTGCTAACGACGGTTGCCCAAAGTTAAGAGATACAGCAACACGGAGCAAGGTGGTGAGAGTTCTAAATTTCTTGTAGAGATCCGATTCCAGGCGATCCATGGGTGGGGCTGTGCGTCGCAGCATTATCGGAGAGACGGGGACGGGTGACGCTCGACCTAGCAGCGCGCAGCGCCGAGCCGCTGTTGAAAATACCGTGATTGGAGGAAAATGGCGCGGAAATCGCTTTGACTCACTTAGTCAGTCGTAGCCAGTGACGGAGAGAGAGAGAAATACGGTTGCAGGTCGAGCGTCAAGGAGGAGTGACTGAGCGCTGCGAGCCCAGATTCAAGCTCAAGTCGGTGGGGATTGAAAGTATAAGAGCCTCCTGCGCTCAGCTTCCGAAATGGAGCTAAGTTACCGTGGGAACCGCTGGCGTTGTGGGCATAAAGCCAACAAAGCCCTCGAGTTGCGAGGAGTTCAACAACTCCTGGAATATACCAGTGCGTCCCTGACTCCCCGATTAGTGATCTCGAGAGCCTGGCTATGCTCTGCGCTCGATTACATATTATGTGGCCGTAAATCTACTATTCACACGGTGCTGCATTCAATTGACCCTGAAGGTCTTCGGAAGCTCCCTGAAGCTGTGCTTGCCAAACTTGAGAGCGCTAAACTTGCACCTAGTATGCCTCTCGCGTCCTCTTCGACTTTTGTCTCTATCTGTAGTGCCAGACTGGTATTAGTATGGGCTACTGTCCCTCAAAGCAGTAAGCCCTTCCTTTCACGCATTTTACTTTGGAAAGTTAACCGCGTTTTCAGCCTATGCCCAAGCAGTTTGCCATTCACTTATCACTACCCTCTCTTTGCATCCAGCCAGCATTCACAGTCATCTTCTTGCAGAATAACCCCAGCCACGGCGGCCATTCACGTGTGGCTTTGCCAATTCCGCCACTGACCATCTCCCAACATCTAGGACTCCCTCCGGCCCCCTTCCTCGCCTGTGATAGCCCCTCAGATCTATTTTACTCTCCTCTCCCCCGAGTGAGTCTCCCCTTTTTATCAAATTTATGTTTACCACATTAATCGACTCTCATGCGACGGATTTAGGCTTTTCTGGCAGCATTACGCTGTTCAACTGCCTGAACGTGATACTCTGCAGCATTCATCTTCCAACAGTTTGATAGAGACACCCTCCTGGTGGAAGAGCAATGTTGGAACGGGGGTCGGCCAGGAATGGATAACTCCCAGAGACAAGCCATTGAATCCGCTGCTTCTGTACAGTGTCAAGACAACTCGCAGCTCAAACCACCCTGTTACCAGCGCCCTCTGCCCAGCCGGCTTAGACTGGAACGATCCATGGTGACTTAAGTGTGTCATTTCGCAAAATTTCAGTCTCGCAAGTTGATTGATGCCTCTAATTCTGTGTCTCCGCGATAGAAAGTTGTTCAATGGAATTAGGAAGCATTCCCTTTAATACGTCATTCGCTTTCTTGCTGCGTTGGCGGCCCATTCCCTCTTATTCGGCGCATATGACCCCTCCACCATCGGCTTTCACTTTCGTCTTCATTCCACTGCATCCTCCAACTTTCTACATATGCCAAAACATGCATCCAGTGCCGTTCCTTTTATCACCAGGCCCGTAAGTGCTCCATTTTTCTCAGTTCGTGTCTGGCATGCTAACCGATTATTTTAATTCCGTATCTCCACGATAGAAGATGCCCAATGAAACTCAAAAGCATTCCCTTCGATATTTCCAGCCCTAATACCATGTCGTTCGCTTTCTTGCTGACATTGTGCTGCGTTCCTGGCGCATTCTCTCTTATTCGGCACATACGAGCCCTCTACCATCAGTTTTTCACTTTTTTCTTTATTCCAAGGCATCCTTCAACTTTCTATGCATGAGACACGCATCCAGTGCTGTTCCTTCTATCATCAGACCCGTACGTCCTCCATTTCTCTCAATTCGTGTCTGTCACCCTTGACGACGTGGATTGCTGCTAGCACAGCGGAAGAATGCATCGGCGACTGCCAAAAACGCAGTCGAGGTATGGAACCTGAGCCTCCAGCGTCTCTTTCTTCAACATTCTCGCAGGTCCTCCTTGAATGCGTCCAAGCCAAGATAGGTGTGTCTTGTCCGCAGCAGCGACTTCATAAGACGAATTTGGTCTTTTCATCCTGAATTGGATATCTCCCGGAGACCGGCCTTGAATCTGCTGCTCTCCCGTAATGTCAAGAATTACAGGCACTGTCTGCCCAGCTGACCCGGGCTGGGGCGATCCATAGTGACTTGAGTACGTCATTTTACTAAATTTGCGTCTCGCAAGCTGACTGGTCACTCTAATTCTTTATCGCCGCAATAGAAAGTTGCTCAATGGAATTCAGAAGCTTTACCTTCAATACGTCCAGTCCTAATACTGCGTCGTTCGCTTTCTTGATGACGTTGTGCGCGTTGGTGACGGGTTCTCTCTTATTTGGCGCGTCCGACTCCTCTACTCTCGGCTTCGAGCGTCTGTCTTTATTTTCAAAGCATCCTCTATCTCTTTATGTGGCATGAAATACGCATCCCATGCCATTCCTTCTATCACCAGGCCTGTAAGTGTTCCATTTCTCTCAATTTGCATATTGCACGCTAACCGATTCCTTTGATCTTCGTGATAGAAAGTTGCAATTTTGCTCCATACCGTCAGTCACAATATACTCGTGTTCGACCTCCAGTCGACGCTGTTTGTATTGGCCAGCGGGTTCGCCCAATTTGGCAGGTACATCACGGGTTAGGAACTCCAACCTTAGGTTCACCTTATCACTCGTCCTTGAGACCTCAGACAGTGGCAGTAACTTGGATTCTCAGAGTGAATGAGACTCGGAGTTTGATGAGGATTAGCGTTATAAGTATGATTCTCGCATTTGTAAGCCTTTATCTTTTAATTCTAATTATCATGTATTCTACATGGTGCTTATACCAGGTGTCCATTTAGTAATTACGCTTGTTTTCTGTATACTGTAAGTTTTATACATGATGACTCTTGCAATGTTTGCTGACATATGTGGGCCAAATCCTTGAATGTTCGAAGCTTCTAGCGTTCATGACATCCGAACCACTCGGAACGTGATGTTGTATTTTAATAGCTCAGAATAGATAGGTCAAAGCTGACGTCACGAGAATTTGCGATTTTTAAATGTATCGCTGGATCATAGCTATTTCCTGGTAACATATGAGAACAGGAACGAGATCGGTACTATGATCAGATATGATATAACTAATATGGTATGTAAGTACATCCATGTTAGACGTTGCGAGCGTCTGGTTTATACGTCCTTTTCATAGATGACACATGTCATCCGCCACTCTGCCTTCCTCTTCGTCCTCCAAATGGCACACTTGTTCCCTTTCACCGTCTCCTATATCGTCCTCCCGCCCCTTGTCCGTCCGGGCAGGCTTCAATATTCCATTCACGACTGCACCTAGGTAACGCTCGTCAATGAGACCTCATCCATGCCACTTCACCCTTATTTAACCGAGTGTTCCAACAGGTATCAGCTGCGCTCGACGTCAAGATATCTATCATTTTGCCGTTTAGATCTCCATCCGTTCCGGAATCGTGCGAATTGCCCCTGCTCAGAAGATGTAGTCAACAGGCAACGAGAACGGCCAAGAGAACTCGTATAATAACCCAGTTGACGTTCTCATTCCTAAACTTCTCTTGTAGGTTTTCCGTCAAGGCCTGACGAGTCCTCTGTGGAGCATCTGTGCGTTCTAATGCCGGAAGTCTCCAAAAGCAGTTACTTTTGAGCACAAAGATGAGTCTGATATTGATGTGATGGGTTTTCAATCACGATGAGTGAGCTGTGGATGGAGACGACACAAATCAGGAAGCCGCTGCTACAGGGATGTCCACCCAGGCCTTCAGCTTCAAGTAATCTATTCTCCTTCCATGGCTATACAATGCTAATTCTCGACGGAGATGGTTGAGGTGGACATGTAAGGAAGTCGAAGGAATTGATGCACCTTTGGACTTGATGAGGGTGGCACACTTACTAGAGTCAACGAATAATGTGTCTGGCTTTTCGTCAACTATTTTCATTAACCGTGGACTACTAAGTGCTACAGGCGCAGTATAGTATTTACGAGCAGGTGAGTTTCCTTTGCCTGTTTAATTGATACGTTCTATTGACAACGTTGAAGTGGCTTTGGCGAACGGCATGGGGGTTCACTCTGTCGAGCTGACGAAGTACAGGAAAGAGAGTGGTCAAGACCCAGGGCCTTACTATTACGTCGGACGCTATGAAACTCCTTGGCGGTCGATCTGATCGACCGTATTGCACGGCGGCTATGTCAGAATGACGCACGCATATACAATAGTGGCCCTTATACTTTCCGTAATAAAACTCACGGCAAGAGTCGCGTAGCCACTAGCGCTTGGAAAACCAGCAAGTCCGCGCGGTGAGTTGTAAAGAAAAAACTACTTGCTAATATACAACAAACGCTAAGGCAATACAAGATTAAGGTCATTACATAGCGGTATAGAAGATACGTAACATTTTTATGATCACGAAAATCCCAAAATTCCAAAATATAGATAAGTCATATTACATCGTCACCGACGTCGTTATTCTTGAATGAACCACAGATTTAATACCATCCCGTTAAGTTACGAATACAACGTACCTTTATTTTTTTCCCTCACAAGATGCCCAAAAATCGAAAATTATATATGTCCAACGGGTCCCCCTTTTTCACAATCCACCCTTTGGCGTCCCTCCTCCGATTGCCGCGTGTAGGGAAAACGTGTAAGGTGAATTAAATGATGCCGTTTTGAACGCCCCGCACCATCCAATGGTTATCGCGCTCGGAATCTGACCGATGTAGAGTCCCCCTACCGACGTGTAGGGGATTATTCGACATCAGCCTGATTTGATACTCACCTAATCAGCCAATCCCGGTCCCCTTCGCTCCCGCCGAAACCTTTCCTTATCTTCTCCGCCCATCGGACCTCAGCCAAACGAATGCCGGCGACCACTTCCCGTCTTTGCCAAGGTTGGAGGGTTGGGGTGTCGAAGAAAGCGCGGCAGGTGGGCATGTCGTTAGGTCGTACGAGCGGTGTAAATTATTGAGAGTGTGGTTTTGACGTAGAGACGCACGGCGGAGGTCAATGTTGGAAAAGGAACGATGGTCTGTGGGCGCTACTGAGTCTTCGGTGCGTTGATGCGCCATTTGATGCGTTAATGCGACTGTTTATGGGATCAGGACTATCTCATTGAACCCAACAGAAGACGAAAAGTACTTATGCGCCTAGTCTTTCAAGCTATTTTGAGGTAAGCAACACTTACTACTTTTCAATTTGTATGGTGAAATATGAATCGATTCAATATTGGAGTTCTACGTCGTCGCTTCAACCTCTCTCTTACTCCTCACTGCATTGTCTCTCGCTCTCCGGAGTGATGGGGCTTCTATTTCGAATCTCTGTGATACGCATCGAGCTACGGACGCGTCTGATGCGCGGGCTATTTTCGGATTTCTTTTTTTAAGTAATCATCTCAATGACAAGAAACCGGTCGATACCACTGGCATGTCAGTCCCCCGCACCCTTTCCGATTATAACATCCAGAAGGAATCTACTCTTCATCTCGTGCTTCGTCTTCGTGGAGGGATGCAGGTATTTGTTAAGACCCTCACTGGGAAGGCTATTACGCTCGAGGCCGAATCTTTGGATACCATCGATAACGTCAAGGCGAAGATTCAGGGCAAAGAGGGCAATCTGTACCGTCCTTCGCGATCAGTTAACGTGAGTCTGTCATAGCAGTTGTATTTCTGAGTCCGGCTGCTAAGATATAGGACAGAATCGTTCCTAGTATGCCCTCATCGTCCAGAACCAAGTTTGGCCCAACGCCATCGTCAACATCAGAGAAATGAGCTTAACATCACGCTCAGGGTCTGCCGTTCGCGGTCCTCATGCCGCTCTCACCTGTGCCTGCCCAGATCCCTGCCCAGGTCATCACCAGTCTATGTGCCGCGAAATTGGACAACAGTTCCAAAACGTTTAAAAACAAGGATGATCATTCGTGAACACGAAAGATCAGGACAGATCATCATGATTTATCATTAATCATGATGAATACTCGAGAACGGAAGTGATCTATCGATGATTCATTGTGATCACTTCTTATCCAGGAGGCCGGCAAGTCTGTTCAACTCTGTTACCCATGGCCCTCTATGAGATAGCAAGATTGGCATTAGAAACACAATGCATTGACCCCAAGCTGAGCAAGAAACTTCTCACCTGGGAGAATCACTCCGAGTCGGCCAATGTGACGCCCGACTAGAGAGACAAAGAGAGCCAAAGAGACCTAAGAGACCCTAAGACAGAGAGCCAAAGAGAGCCAAAGAGAGATTCAGGTCACGTTGCCACATGTTGAACTCGACTCAACAGCTTCTCTCCTCCCTCTTATGTCGTCCTTAAGATCGCCGCGTGGAAACCACGGGACTTAGACGTTGTGTCGCTCCCAAGGGCTAGACTCTTGGGTCACCCTTTCTCAATCGAACATGTGCACCATCTTGCTCCAACGTTTCATTCATTGGTTAGATTTCATGCACCCTTTGTTGTGTTGCTTACGATCGGCTCCTTAGGTCGTCGAAGGAAGCCAGGTTGTGAAACGGGAATGTAACACCTGAACTACAACTGAATGTCCATCCTCTATTACTGGTTCATCCACAGGTTAAATTTCATGGTTTATGAACAGTTCCTCACGCCATTGAAGCTCTTGCAGTTGTGGATGACGAGGACGTGGATCGCGGCCAGAACAGCGGAAGAATCATCGGGAGCTTCAGCGTCTGCCAAAGACGCCATTGAGGTATGTACCTGAACCTCCAGCCTGGCAGGTTCTCGGTCCAGGCCGAGCTAGGCGATTCTTGTCCCAGCAGCGATTTCATGTAACGTATTTGGTCTTTTCGTCCTGAATTGGATGTCTCCCGGAGACCAGCCTTGCATCTGCTGCTTTCCTGTAGCGTCAAGAGTTACCGGCACCTTCTGCCCAGCTGACCCGGGCAGGGACGATCCATAGTAACTTGAGTACGTCGTTTTACTAAATTTGCGTTTTGCAAGCTGACCGGTCGCTCCAGTTCTTTATCACCACGATAGAAAGTCGCTCAGTGGAATTCAGAAGCTTTACCTTCAATACGTCCAGTCCTAATACCACCTCGTTCGCTTTCTTGCTGACGTTGTGTGAGTTGGTGGCGGGTTCTCTTTTATTTGGCGCATCCGACTCCTCTAGTATTATCGGCTTCGAGGGTCTTTATTTTACCAACTTTTTTGCATGAAATATGCATCCCGTGCCGCTCCTTCTAAGTGTTCCATTTCTCTCAAATTGCTTGGGATGCTAACCGATTTCTTTAATTCATTATTTCCATGATAATCACAAATTTCAAGTTCTATAAGAACAGCGCAATGATGGCGATACGCTCTATAACTACTACTGCTGTTCTAACCTTAAGTACTACGGTGGCATGATGCCCCCAGGCAGGCCCATATGGCAAGTTCAAACTTTGCACGTGTTTTGAAATCGACTGACTCCTACTATCGTCCCCGTAATCCATGGCACAGAAAGGCACAGAAGACTCCGGGAGCAGGGGGAGCAGATTTTACGTCGTTCCCAAGGGCTAGACTCCTGCGTCATTCCTTCACAATCGAATCCGTGCCCGTGTCAGACCATCCGTGCCTGCATTGACTCAATCTATTCGGTAAGTTTATCGTTCCCACCTGTTCCATATCCACAACTAATGGGCACTCAATTTGACCGATCCGTGAGGTTTCAAGGCTCCTATCACATATCAGCTCGGATGCAATGGTTTGCATGATTTGCGGCATTCGTTATATCGTCGCCTTGAACCATGCTGAATCTGTTCAGTAAGTCAATCTCTCTTGTCATGTATTTACGGCTCACGGATATTTGATTTTCAACGTGCGACCGCACTCGTTAGTTAGGTGAGCTTTCTGGCCTTCGTTTTATGTACACCATGTGTTCAAGGTGACGAAAAAAGAACTTGTTCCTGTATATTCCGCCCGCTTACGATGCAGTGTTGAATGGGTCCATAAGTGATTCCCCTACCTCGTTGCTCTTTCGCAATTGCAATGCCGACAGCGACAGATTCTATTCCCCTCTTCGTCTCTTAGATCTAGCATTCGAATGCCTTGGCATCGTCAAATGCTAAGTAGTTGTAAGTGAAGTTAAAGCCCACCCATTCAGAACTTCCTGATGTGTCGAGTGTTCTAGTCGTCCAGTCAGGTCGGGGCCGTCATACTCCCCGTCCACCTCATTTTTCACCAACGTCTTACTCGCGGGAGGGAACAAACTCAGTGATCAGTTACAATCTGCTTCTTGATATTACCCACAAAGGCTTTACGTCCTCGTTCGATCAACTGACAAGAGGTTGCTGCCATGACGAAGTGGTTTGAGTGTCTTTTCTTCTCTTGCTCCAAACTCAACAAAGTGTCACTAGCCCAGCTCTTGAAATCAGGCTCGTCGCCTCCAAGTTAATATCGTCTCCCTTGCCCCTTAATACAGCTGGGCAAGGATTCCAAAGGCAGACTTCATGTTGCTTCGAGGGTTAGACACCTGCATTGCCCCTTCAAAATCGAAAACCGTCCCAGATCATCCTTACTGCAGTAAATCCATTCGGTGAGTCCATTGTTCCTGCTCATCCCGTTTCTACAACTAATGGGTGCTGTCGCGTGCATTACTGCCCACTCAATTTGACCGCAGTCATGTTGTAAGGCTCCCATCACATAGGATACTGTGGTTTGCATTATTTGCATTATTTGTATCGTCGCCTTGAACCACAGCTTCGGTAAGTCCATCCCTTTTGTCATATATTTATGCTTGTGGGTATTTCCGTTACTCGTTCAATGTATGACTGCACTCGTGATGTAGGTAAACCAGTCCTTCATTTACGTACCTGTCTGCTAATGTGTTTGAATCGGGTTTCATTGGAGATGCAAGTTCCCACTGGGGCCTGGCAAATTACCAGGATCGGGATCGTAAGTGGAGTTTGGTTCGTATTTTGGCAACAGTCCTCACATTCGATGTTGATGACTTGATAGAGCTTATTTCTATGTCTCACATTTGAGACGATAGGAAGGTGTAAACACTGCCTACGATGCAGCGTTGAATGTGTCTGTGTTCCCCTATTGCTCTTTCGTAGACGCAACCGTGCCCGACGGACTTTTCGTTTCCTAAGCCCAGCAGAACACCTCAGTGTCGTCGAAATGGTGAATATTCAAAGTCCATCGAGACTGAGTCATTCAATCGGGTCACCATACTACCCCCGTCCTCCTAGTTTATCGCCAACTTGCTCGCTGGAGGGAGACACGCTCAGTGATCATTTATCACCTGCCCGAGGTTTGCGACCTCGCTCGGGCATTCGACAGGAGGCAGCTACCGTGCCGAAGCGGTTTGAATCTCATTCTTTTGCTCCCAACCCAACCTAATTATGCTTAGATGTGCTCTTGATTCAACACATCGTGTATCTCTGACAGTCCTGCCTTACCTGTACCTGTGATCTGTGTGGATTTGGCCAACCCTAATGATAATACTGTATGATGCTAGTTGGTATAGTGTAATAGTCTATTACCATACACAATAAGAATTATATATTCTGCCATAAACGACATATCCTGTGTGTCTTGTCAAGCCAAGACTGCCT
>WNGO01001533.1_pt1 | contig 14891 bp, 10 predicted proteins | sample 5400511 | NCBI WGS metagenome assembly WNGO01 (sample SAMN13153380, study PRJNA577476) | soil metagenome | isolation source: 20 cm soil or saprolite under Garry oak tree replicate 2 | place: USA:California | collected 2016-06-15 | reverse complement strand
TCTTTGTCGCCAAGCCAAGCTCGTCCCCAAGGCCGCGGTTCGAATCCACCGCTTGCGCCGCCGTCGTTCTCTTTGCCGGGATACCAGTAGCCGAAGTTGGACTCCGGCGTTCCCGAGTTCAGCAGCGCCCAGGAACTCAAATACGACGCGTAGCCCAGGCGCATGTAGGTGGCGGGATCCTGCGCGAAATAGAGCGCATAATCGGAGATTGCCCAGCCGCCCATTTGGGCCATGTAGCTCAGCGTGTAGCTGGCGCTGCCGGACGCGCGAAAATCGCTCCCGAGATAGTAGTAGGAAGTTTCGAGCCAGCCGCGACAAGCCAAGTTCAGCTTGATTTGCGGATCCAAAAGAGCTGCCGCGTCGTCGTATTTCACCGCCCGGCGGAATTCGTCGGTGGGAAGATCGGGAGGCGCAGCTTCACCGGGCTTCAAAACGTGGCTCATCGCGTATTTCGCAAATGCTTGGGTGGACTCGAATCCCGTCGAATCAAACGGATACTCCGAACCGAAAAGATAAGGGTGGTCGTTTACGAAGTATTTGACCTTTTTCTCCCAGGCCGCCCTCAGCCAATCGGCTTGGTCCTTGTGGCCGGTTTCTGCTAACGCCTGAATCAGGTCCGGTATGACAAGCTCGTTGTACGTACCTGTCTCATAGGCGGACCACTTCAGGATCTCCAAGGGCACTGTGAAGAACGCTTTGGCCGTGCCAAAGGCACGCTCGAGATAGCCGTCCTTGTCGAGATAGGTAGTCATTTTCGGATAGAGCTTGGCGAGCTCATACATGTTGAAGTAGAGAAGAATCACATGGGGGTAGTCATAGATTCTCCAGAGGTGCTTTTTTCCGGTCTGGTCATCCTTCGAGCTGTCGCGATTGACCTTCCAGTTGGGGATGCCGTAAATCGAGAATGGATAAGGTTCCTTGTCCGTCTGTTGCAAGCCGCCCCAAACAAAATACTTGACGTAATTTTCAACCGCATCAATTTCCGTTTGTACGGGAAAGAAGATGTTTTTCCCCGCGATTTAGGGCGCTTTGCCCAGAGCCGTGTCGTCGTAAGCCACGGCGTAAGACTGGAGCCCGTCCAGATCGTCTGGACTGCGAAGGATCTGGTGCTTCATGTCCCACTGGGAAAAAAGAGTTTTGTACCACTTGGCGGGATCCTTGTGCTGCTCGTGCGAGACGAGGAACGCGGCCCGTTTCTTGTACAAGGTTTCCAGAGGCTCGGTGACAAAGAATTCGAGCGAGAGGTAGCGGCCGTTACCGTAGTCCACTTTCAGAAGGTTCTCGCCGAGGCGAGAAAACCGGACCTTGTATAGTTGCACGTCCTTGCCTCGCTCCCCGACATATTCAACTTTCGTCTTGTCGGGATGCTCCGGCACAATCGCGCGGATTGGATTGTGCGTGCGCAGCGAAAACATAGCTCCCAGGTCGGACGGAACGGTCATGCCGGGAACGACGTTGACGTCGAAGAGATTCTCATCGTATAACACGTCGCGCACGCCGGCGTAGTCCTGCGCCCAGCGGAACCGGAAGCCGTAAGTCTTGGAGTCGCCGGAATGCCCCCTGGGCGCAAGAAGGAGGCGCGTGTTTGGCAAACGCCACGTTCCGCCCTTGGCGCGAAGTTCTTCCCCGCTTGCCGCGGAGTGGATATAGGCGGCGTAGCTGCGCGGAAACCGCGAAGCATCGAAATATTCGAGAGCGGTGTCTGGGAGCGGCGTCATCACGAGGTACGGACCTTCAGTGTTGGTGCGCATCCAAAAAATGAACGAGCCGTTGCCGGCGACAAGCCGGTGTGCGATGAGCCTCTTTGTGTAAGTTTCCGTTTTGTCCCAAACGTATTGGGTGTTGAACGGCAGCGGCAGGGCCAGATCTCCGACCTCCAGCTCGTGATTCATGCTGTTGCTCAGCGAGATGGTCCAAACCAGAGCGTTGTTTTGGAGTTGAAACTTTTCGCTGGCCATCATATCCGTTATGGCATAGACCTTCTTGCCTCGTTGTTCAAGCCCCACTCGAAAATTCCAGCGGTGGCGCTATCGTCCAATTGCGCTTCGATGCGCAGGGCCGAAGTAGTGACCGGCTCAAAGTCCACGTTGCTGTACTGATCCGTGAGGATCGGATAGATTCCTTTGGCGCTTACCCCCTTCCAGTTCTCCCCGGCGCGATAAAGAACGCGCCAGTTCTTTGGCAGTTTGCAGGCGTTCTCAACATTTTCGTACTGCGCCCAATAGACCTCGGTGGACCAAACCTTCTTGGGCTCCGGAAAATCGTACTGCACCCATTCGCGCGTGCCTTTACGGCGCGGCCACACGAACAGGGGTAGCTCCCTATCATGCGAAGATTTTGGCACCCTCTGGTCGTTCAGCGAAAACACTCCGGGGAAGCGCACGGAAGCAGGGGCCTTGCTCGAGGTGGCGATGGTTGGAATCTGCACACCGATTGTGTAGCTGGCAGTTGGCTGGTTCGTCTGCGATGACTTGTCGAGCATGGCTGCCGAGGCCTGCTTCCAGGTTTTTTCGCCCGGGGATCGATACCGAATCAAGAGATCGCCCAAGGTCTCCCCGGCGGAGATGTACTCCGTATCGTATTTGTCGTGGACGTGCGTGACACTGGTAACGCCTGAGGCCGAGTAGCGAACTTGGAACTGGGCGTCTTTCAGTGTTTGCTGAGCCCCGGCGACCTGCTGCATGACTGCCGTCAGAATCGCAACCAGCAGTAAGCAAGGGATGCGCATAGACTTTTTCTCTCAACCGCCTCGGTCCTGTTGTCGGCTGCATCTTGCAGCGAGCCCCGCCTGGCCAAATTCTGTTCAAGGCCGCAATTCCAAATCGCCCGAGCGTCGCGCCCTACTGACCGGCGATTAGCTCAATCCAGCTCGTGCCTTTTTCGAGCGGGACAACGTAAGCATCTCGTTCGATCTTCAGTGTCTTAGCCGGGTGATAGATTCCTACACCCTGCAACTTGGCCGGCTGCTCAATGCGCAGGTGAGCCGCCGCGGTGAACTGTGTGGACGCACTACGTCCGACACGAACGGCGCCGTTCTTCGAGTTAACCTCCACGCTCTCAAACTTTCCGGCATCAGTGTCAGCCAGAGCCCCGCAGATGCCACGTAAACACGCGTGCGGAAAGAATCGAGCGGCGTGACCTCAATTGTATTGGCTTCGACTTTCAAGTTGCCGCCGAACGCCACCCAGCCGAATTCGGGATGATGGACGACGTAGGTTGCAGCGTTGAAAGCATGGCCGAAGAAATTCGGCCCATTGTCACCAGAGAGCGGATCGACTCTCAGCATGTCGGGAAAGGAATGGAATGCGGGCGCTAGAAACCCTTCGCGATCAATATCAGTGAGCGCTCCCATCGTCCCGCCGTAGCCGACCCGCAAGAGGTAGAAGTCGCCGGGGTGTTCGCGATAATCGGCAAGCACAGGGATGGCATTGAGACCCGAACCGTAATGATGGAGCTGCCGCTCAAGACGAGTGTACTTAGCGGCAAAAACAAAATCCCAGTAGCGGCGCGCGCTTCCGTTGTAGCCCCAGTGCGGGATAGCGGGGTCGTACCCCAGAACCGCACTGAGAGTCACGTCGGCCTTGTCCTGATAACCGAAATATTTCATCCAGGCATAGACTTCCTCCTGGCCGGTGGAGTCCCAGGGCATTTCGCTGCCGAAGGGGTAGGCCTCTGCCTTTCTATAGTTCGGCAGGGCTTTGATTCCACCGTTCCCATCTTGCGCGAATCGCAACGGCAGGTGGAATCCGCGCGAGCCGCGGAACTTGCGAAAAAGCTGACCGTGAAGCCAGCGAGGAACCTGGTTATCCGTAATGTCACGGTTTTCGATTCCCAAAGCGGCAGTCTCCTGGTAAACCAACGAGTCACGGTTCGAGGACAGCGCATTGCTGGCGTTGAACCCGATCAAGGGCAGCCCATGCTTCCAGGGGCGCAAATCATTGATGGCAAGGTAGGATGCTTTTGCCCGGCTTGTGGGACATGCATGCGCATCTGTTCCCGGAGAACACCTTCCTCGACATTGCCTCCGGTGTGACCACTGCGCGTGATCTCGCTAATTCGACTGAGGAGCTTACGAAACTGCGTCAACAGATCGACGCGGGAACGCAGATCGGTCCACGTGTCGTTCTGGCCGGATTCATCGACGGCCCCGGGCCATTCAAAGGCCCGGTCAAGATTCTCGCAGCGACTCCCGAGGAAGCCCGGCAGCGCGTCGACCATTACGCTGACCTCGGCTATGTGCAGATCAAGATCTACAGCTCCGTGCCTCCTTCTGCTGGGCCTTGATGGCCGCCGGAGGGAGGGATCGTTTCCAAGACATCCCAATGCTCGGCCTGCTTGCTTTCTTCCAGGCGATAGAGGTCATAGAAAGCCGTGGGTTTGCCGTCAAACAGGCCTTCGCTCATGAGAACGAAGTTGCCTTGCCCCAGAACCTTGTGGGCGCTTTCGGTAACGTTAACGAATTCGCTTGACAAGTTTCGTGCATCTAGTATTTAAATACTTCCCAGCGAAGGGTCCCCGTCCGGAATGACGTTATTCAGCAAGAGGTGATCCCGTGGAAAAGCGCATAGTTTCATTTTTGGTGGTCTTGTGCTGCCTAATCCTTCTCAGCGGAGGATCGCTTCGAGCGCAATCGATCTATGGCACAATCACTGGGACGGTTTACGATCCGTCCGGAGCGGTCGTGGCCAATGCGACTGTGATTCTTAAGAACGTTGCTTCAGGCGACGTGCGCAAAGGCGCCACGAACTCCGACGGATACTTTTCATTCTCTTCCGTGCCGACGGGTGCGTACACGGTGACCGTGGAAGCTGCCGGCTTTCAGAAGACGGTGACGGAGGGCATCGAACTTAGTGGCGCGGCAAGCCTGAGTTTCCCGATTAAGTTGACCATCGGCGCCTCCACCACGGAGGTTAAGGTCGAAGGCATCGCAGACCAAATTATTCCTACGGATTCTGGTGAAAAGTCGATCGTGCTGGAGCAGAGGCAGCTGCAGGACTTTAGCCAGGTTAGCCGCAATGCAGCTGAATTCATCAAGATTCTCCCGGGCTTTGTTCCGAGCAACGGGCTGCAGAGCGGCGCCAACTACAGCGGCGAAGTGATTGGGATCAACGGCAATGGTGACGGCGGCAGTCAGAGTCCTTTGAATGGTGCCTACGTTGCCAATGGTGTCGGCACGTCCAACACTGGCGTAAACGGAGCGACACAGAACATCGACATCACGGCTGACGGCGCGCACGTTTCTGACCCGGGCTGCAACTGTGCAACTCCGGTCAATCCAAACGGCGATATGATCCAGGAGTTCAAGGTGCTGACCTCAAACTTCAGCGCGGAGAACTCCAAGGGCCCGATCGTAATCAATACGATTGCGAAGTCCGGCGGCCATGATTTTCACGGCGAGGGTTACTTCTACGCGCGCGACTATGCCTTGAACGCAAATCACTGGCTTAACGACACCACGAAGCAACCGAAACCGGCAAATAAGTTTTTCTTTCCTGGTGGCAACATTGGCGGTCCAGTTCTCATTCCCCACACGGATTTCAACCACAACCGGGACAAAATGTTCTTCTGGAGTGGGTTTGAGTATTACTACCAGACCCTCGACACTGGCTTGCTGGCTGATACGGTTCCCACCCTCGGAATGCGCGGCCTCGACCCAAGCATGAACGGTGCGGCGAATTACAGCCCCAACGAATTGAAAAACCTCGGCACCGTTGACTCGAGCGGAAGTGCACCCGTGCAGTTAGACCCTTGCTTAACCGTGACTCCGACTCCAGCGGGTTGCGGCAGTTTCTGGGGCGGTACAGTGGTTACAACTCCTGGGGGGAACGCGCCTTTCCCTGGAGGCATCATTCCGAAGAGCGTCGTCAACCAGGCCGGACAGGGACTGCTGAACCTCTTCCCTCTGCCAAACGCGGACCCGAATGCCAATTTCGGGAGCAACTATGTCAAGCAGATCGTATTCAATCAGAACAGTTGGCAGTGGATGTCGCGCGTTGACTACAGCATCAGCGATAACACGAAGCTCTATGTTCGGTACAACCTGCAGAAGGAACTGCAAACCTTCCCCGTCGGCCTCTGGTGGCGCAATGCGAACCAGGTGCCCTATCCAACGCCGATTTTGGGGAAGAATCGGTCAGACTCGGTTTCTGCTAGCTTGACCCACGTCTTCAATCCGAGCCTGTCGAACGAGTTCGTCTTTGCTTACACATACATCGACTTCCCGAATGTGTTCCAGGATAAGACCAAGGTTAGCCGAAGTGCATTAAAGATTCCGTTTACTGGACTCTTTAATAATGGCGTGGATCAGGTTCCGTCACTGACGAGTTGGTCGGGAGGGGCGGCCGAGTTTCCCACCCTTCTAAACCCCAGCGGTTTCCAGATCGGCGGGAGCCAGGGTTTGTTTGCCACAAAGAAAATGCCCACAGTGAGCGATATCCTTTCGAAGGTTTGGGGCACGCACACCGTGAAGTTCGGCTTCTACTATGAATTCGTAATCAACGATCAGCCCAGTAACAATAATGCAAATGGCGTTATTGCCGAATATACGAATGCCCAGTGGAACGGTGGCAGCGGAAGTCCGTTCGCTGATCTAGTTGGGGGCTTTGCGAATCAATACAGTGAGACAAACAAAGACGTTCTGCACAACGAAGGGTACACAACCGCGGAGTTCTTCGCACAGGATAGCTGGAAGGTCACGAGACGCCTGACGGTTGACTACGGCATGCGCTTCTCTCACATGGGCAACTGGTATGACCGGCAGGGCACCGGCTTTGCGGTTTGGAACTCTGCTTTGTACGATAAAACGAAGCCGGCCACTTCCGGTACTGGTTTCGATTGGCATGGTCAGGATTCCAAGGTTCCCCTGGGGGGCTTCAAGGATCGAGCCCTGCTCTACGCGCCGCGGTTTGGCCTTGCCTATGATGTGTTTGGTACAGGGAAGACTATTCTGCGTGGCGGATGGGGCCAGTTCTACTTCCACAACGCGCAATTTACACAAGGCTTAGATACGCCTCTCGGTGTGCAGGCACCTGGCTTTAATGGATCAACTTTCCAGCAGATCCAAAGCTACCTATCGACGCTCGGTCCGCCGCCGTTCGCAGCGACGGGAGTTCTGCCGACCGATGATAAGAGTCCGCTGACCACGAGCTACAGCTTTAGCGTGTCGCAACGAATTCCGTTTTCCTCGTTGCTAGAGGTTTCCTACGTCGGCAATGACACCAAGTACCTCCTCAACGGTACGGGCGTGGGAACTAACGTGAACATCGTCCCCTATGGAACTCTCTTGAATCAAGGCTCAGATCCTAGCGCCTTCGGCTCTGGAGAGTATAAATTCGCTCCCTACGCTATCTACCAGGCATTGAACATCGCTCAACACAATCTGTCGTCGAATTACAACTCGATGCAGGTAAGCTGGGTACGGCAGAAGGGTGCGTTTGATATTGATGTCAACTACGTCTTTAGCAAGGCGCTGGGCATTGTCGGCCTCGATCAACTGGATCTGCACAAGGACTACGGTGCGCAACCGTTCGACCGCCGGCATGTGTTCAATGCAGCCTACTCGATTAACTTGCCCAGCCCTGTACGTGCGAACAGGGCGTTAGGCGGAATGGTCAATGGCTGGCAGCTCTCGGGCATCACGTCATTCCAGAGCGGGGTCAACCTGACCGCAAATTCCAACGGCATGAAGGGTGACTTCAACGTGGGCGGAAATATCTGCTCGAACAACTGCATGGTGAACGGGGTTCTTGTCCCCGGGACGTTGTACGCGCAAGACGGGTACGCCAAGTCAACGATCAACGCTCAGTCCATCAACGGCACCGACCAGATTCCGTTGAGGCCAATTCTGACGTGCGACCCGAGAAAGAATCTTGGCCCGAACCAATACATCAATGGGAACTGCTTTGCTCTTCCGACGGTTCCTGGGACGAACGGCCCCACCGTTCTGCCTGAAATCTTTGGACCTTGGTTCTGGACGAGCGACCTGTCGCTGTTCAAGAACTTCCAGATGGGTGAGAGCAGAAAACTGCAGTTCCGGGCTGAGGCTTTCAACTTCCTGAACCATCCGGAATGGTCGTTCTCCAATGGCGGCCTGGGCTCGGGAGCTCTTAACCTGAACTTCGCACCGAACGGCACCGGAGGTCAGCAGATGACGAACTCGACGTTCGGTACTCCACAGATTAAGGTTGGAAACCGAATCGTCGAGTTTGCAGTGAAGTACTACTTCTAGTCTTCAGCCGGCGGAGCGCGCGGCTATATTTGGTCCGGGCGCTCCGCTATACTATTGCAGGGCCAGTCAAGTCATGGGAAGCCGTTCAGCTTCGCGCTTAGGTGTGTGTGTGACGCGGCGAGTGCTGTACGGCTTTACTTTTTTTGCGTTGTTCGCAAGCATCCTGACCGGCCAAACGCAGAGGGCTCCCGGAGAGATCTTAAAGGAAGCAGCGTCGCTTCACAGGGCCGCCCAGTTCGAGCAGGCCATTGAAGACTACCGTTTATTCCTGGAAAAGTATCCAGACGTCGCGCCGGTTCGATCAGACCTGGGAGCGGCGTTGGCTGGCGCAGGGCGTTACGAAGAGGCCATCGCCGAGTATAAACGCGCGCTGCAACTGAAATCGCTCCCACAGGCCCGGTTGAACCTGGCCCTGGCCTATTACAAGACCGCCAAACTTTCTCTCGCTGTTGCAGAGCTGAAAAAAGTGCGCACAGAGATGCCGGGCGACCTGCGGCCAATGATGCTTGAGGCGGATTGCGATCTGCGGCTGGGGGAAAACAAGAAGGTGATCGAGCTGTTGACTCCGATGCACCGAACGAACGGGGACGATTTGGCGATCGTGTATATGCTTGGCACTGCGCTGGTTCGCGATGGACAGGCCGAAAAGGGACAGGTTCTGATCGACAGGATCCTGAGGAATGGCGATTCGGCGGAGGCGCGGCTGCTGCTGGGCACCACAAAGCTGATGGTGAACGACTTCTCCGGAGCGCTCGTGGATCTGCAAAAGGCGGTAGAGCTGAATCCCAATCTTCCGGAGGTGTACGCCTACTACGGAACCGCGTTGCTCTCGACGGGAGACCAAGCCGGCGCGCAGGAAGCTTTCGTGCACGCTCTGCGGGATGATCCGAACAACTTCGATGCGACCTTGAGAATGGGTCTGCTACTGCGCAAAGACGAAAAATTCGACGAAGCCCTGAAGTATATCCGCCATGCGTTGGAAATACGGCCCGGCGACGTGGGTGTACGGTATCAAATGGCCTCCATTGAATTGTCTGTCGGGCATGTGGAGGAAGCGCGTGCTCACCTTGAATCGCTAGTTGCGGAAGCGCCAAATTTTACGGAGGCACACGTGTCGCTGGCGACGGCCTACTATCGCGAAATGAGGAAAGCCGACGGGGACCGGGAACGTGCCATCGTGGAAAAACTGAACGCCGAGAAACAGGCGAACAAAAAAGGGGTAAAGAACACGCAATGAAGCGGCTGACGTTGGGCCTTATCTTCGTTGCCCTTTTTGCGGCTTGCGATGCCGTGGCGCAAACGAAGAGCGCTTCCCCAGGGAGGGCAGCGGGGACGACGAGTGCTTCCAGCTTCGACGCACTGGTTAAGAAGGCGGATGCTGCCCGGGCGGCTGATCAAACCGACGAAGCCATGCGGCTATACAAGCAAGTGGTTCGCATGAGGCCAGGATCCGCGGAGGGCTGGTGGTATCTGGGCATGCTTTACTACGAGGCGGATCAATACCCCGATGGGCGAGCTTCCTTCCGCCATCTGACGGGCCTGAAGCCCGAAATGGCCTTGGGATGGGCGATGCTGGGCTTATGTGAATTCGAGACTAAAGATTTTGATAGCGCGTTGGCCCATCTGGAGAAGGCCGATCAGCTTAAGATTCCGAGCGAGCAAGGTTTTTATGATGTTTCCAGATACCATTTTGCTCTTTTGCTGATCCGCTCGGGGCGATTCGAATCCGCCGTAAAAATCATTGGTGATTTTGCGAGGCAAGGCAAAGATACGCCGCAATTCACCGAAGCGATGGGGCTGGTCGCGCTTCGCAAGCCGCTGCTGCCCAACGAACTCCCGCCGCTCGAGCGCGAACTAGTCTTGGATGTCGGACATGCGATGTGCGACTCCGCCGCAAGGCGAGCTGCGGAAGCGGAGCGGGATCGGTTGGATTTGCTGCGCAAATACCCGAACACACCGCAAATTCATTACATCTCCGGCACGATGGTGCTGGCGAACGACTCCGACAAAGCATTGGAAGAATGGAACGCTGAACTGGCGATTTCGCCCGAGCACCCGCAAGCGCTGGTAAGTATTGCAGCGGAGTACTTGAAACGTGGTGAATACCAAACGGCACTGCCCTACGCCGAGAGAGCTGTCGAGGCAAGCCCCAACTACTTTGCGGCTCACGCCATCCTGGGGCAAGTACTGGCGGAAGGAGACTTGGATGTACCGCGGGGGACGCATGAGCTGGAGACGGCGGTGCGGTTGGCTCCCTGGCAACCCCAGGTTCATTTTGCCTTGGGCACCGCTTACGCCAAGGCGGGCCGCAAGACGGATGCGGCGAAAGAACGGGAGGAGTTCTTGCGGCTGAGAGACCAGAACGAAGTCGCTGTTTCCAAACCGTGATGGGATGGCGCCGGCAACTTCTGTGCTTGGTTCTTCCTGCAGCCGCCGTGGCGCAAACCGATTCGCGCGGTGTGTCTGCGTGCACCTCGTGTCACGCACAGGAGAAGTCTCAGCCGGCCACTTCCATGGCGCACGCGCTCGAAACGGTTGGAGAGTGCAAGATTCTTATTGATCATCCCGTTCTGACCACGAAGGTTGGCAGATACTCCTACGAGATTGAGCGCAAGGGAGCACAGAGCAGTTATTCGGTTTCCGACGGAATCAAAACGATGACCATGCCCATCCGGTGGGCGATGGGAGCCAGTTCTGCAATTGGCCAAACTTACGTCCTAGAGAAGGACGGTGAATTCTATGAGAGCCGCGTCAGCTATTTCAGCGAGCTGAATGGTCTCGCTCCAACTCTAGGTTCCGAGGGGTCTACCCCATCGGACATTAACGAGGCTGCCGGGCGCCTCATGGGCCGCGACGATAAACTGCGCTGCTTCGGGTGCCACGCAACAAACGCGACTTTTGGAAGACAACTCACGTTGGGCAAAATGACTCCCGGAGTGCAGTGCGAGCGCTGTCATGAATCCGCCGAGACCCACTTGGCGGCGAAGCTGCTAAATAGTTTCGAGCTAGAGGCACCAAAGGACTTGTTCAAATTACATGGACTATCCGCGGAGCAAGTGTCTAACTTCTGCGGACAGTGTCACCGGACCTGGGAAGAAATTGCCTTGCAGGGTAACCTGAGCATTACAAACATTCGCTTCCAGCCTTACCGCCTGACGGGTAGCAGGTGCTACGACGCGGACGACGCGCGAATTAGCTGCCTCGCGTGCCATGACCCACACCACGAAGTGAGTGGCAAACCCGTCGATTACGACGCGAAATGCCAAGCCTGTCATGGCGGCGGTAAACTGGGTGCGAAACCTTGTCCGGTGTCCGCAGAAAAATGTGTGACCTGCCACATGCCAAAACTCGAGTTGCCCGGGGCGCACCACAAGTTTTCGGATCATCGAATTCGAATCGTGAAGCCAAATGAAAAGTATCCGGGTTAGTGCGACCATAACGATTCAACGATAAGGATCTTAGAAAAAGGGAACGAACAATGAACAATTCTCCAAGACTCATGTGCTTTTGGCTCACGGCAATCGCGTTGTTTCTTGCACCGGCTGGTTACGCCCAGCAAAACGCAACTGCACCGAGGCAAGGCGCCGCTGTGCGGACAACCAGCGAGGAAGTCCTGCTAGATGTGGTGGTTCGCGACAAGAAGGGGCACACCGTTAACAACCTCAAGCCTGAAGATTTCCAGATATTCGACAACGGCGAACAAAAGAAAATCATCGCGTTTCGGCTCGTCCAAGGCGGCGAAGCGGTGGCCGAAGGCGGCTCGCGCACGCAACTCGATCCGCTCCGCCAGATACGCTTGGTCACGATGATCTTTCAATGTGGAAGCAACGACGCCCGGCGGCTCGCCCGTGACGCGGCCGTGGGTCTCCTGAAGGGCGAGCTTCCGCAAAACGTTTACATGGCTGTCATGACCATCGATCGCAAGCTCGAAGTTCTTCAGTCCTTCACGAATGATCCGGTTTTATTGCGTAAAGGGATCGACCGCGCTACGCGAAGTGAGAATAGCGATTTCTCCGCTGATACCGCCATGGTTCAAAAGCAACTGGAGCAAATGGTCGGTCCGGATACGAGTGGCCCGCAGTCCATGCAGGGGCAAATCAGCAATGAGAATGCCGCGCTCGCCGCTCAGGGACGGGCCGTTGACGCGGCGGCGATGGCCAACCTGGCCATGGCCCAAATGGTGCTGCAAATGCTTCAAAGCGAGCAAAGCAACGCGGGGAAGGATACTGGGCGGGTGAACATTTTCGCCTTACTCGACGCGGTGAAGGAGCAATACCGCCTGCCGGGCCGGAAAACCATACTCTATTTTAGAGAAGGTGGTTTCGTGATCCCCCAGGGAATGGAAGAGCCGTTCAAGAGCGTTATCAGCGTGGCCAACCGTTCGAACGTCAGTTTTTACGCGGTCGACGCTCGTGGTTTGACAACGGGGAGCGCCAATTCAGGCGCTACGAGTGCGCTGAACAGCGCAGCGCGATCATCTCAAGACCAGATGGCCAATGACGGTAGCCAGGCCATCAGGCCTGACCAGGCGAAGCTCTTTGATACAAGCATTGAGAGTACGCGCGCGAACACGCAAAACACGCTGGCGAATCTCGCCGAGTCCACCGGAGGAATGCTGATTGCCAACACCAATGATTTGGGGACCCCACTTCATAAACTCGCCGAGGACATCCAGACCTATTATGAGATTGGGTATGCTCCCGAGATCAAGAGCTACGACGGATCATTCCGTAAAATCGCGATAAAAATGAATTCGAATGATTTGCGCGTGCAATCGCGATCCGGGTACGTCGCCCTACCGCCCGCGCTCGCCGCTCAAGGCAGCGTGCTGCGCGCCTACGAGGTTCCGCTCCTTACAGCCTTGAGTTCCGCGGAGCTGCCCAAGACATTCGGTTATCAATCCATGCCTATGCATTTTCGCGGTGCGAAGAACCAATCCGTGTGCGATCTAGTGCTGGATGTGCCGCTCGCCAATTTGACGTTTCAAAAGAGCGGCACGGATCAGTCGGAAGGCCGGCTGTCCTACGTTGCTTTGGTGAAAAACGGGAGCGGCGAGGTGATTAAGAAGTTTGGAAACGATATCCCTATCCATGTGCCTACCGCAGAGCGAGATGCACTCACGGCCGGACACTTCATTTACACGGAACACTTCGATTTGCCACCCGGGCACTATACGCTCGAAACTGCGGTGCTCGACGGGGAGGGTAACCGAATTAGTGCTCGCAAAAACAGTTTGATGATGCCGTCGCTCTCGACGGCGCTGACCATTAGCAGTGTCAGTGTTGTCCGTAACATGAAAGACAAAGATGCCTCTACGGACCAGGCTGACCCTCTACTGATTGGGACCCGCGTGGTTTCGCCGACACTCAATCCGACCATCAGCAAGGCAGGCAATTCCGGCATATCCTTTTATCTAGTTATTTATCCTGACAAAGGCACTTCGCAGCCTCCCCGCTTATCCATGGAATTCAGCAGGAACGGGCAGATATTGGGAAGCGGCTCGCCGGAGCTTGGCCAGTCAGACAAAGACGGGCGGATCCAGTATCTGGCCACTGTGCCGATCGCGTCGCTCGAACCCGGTGAATACACGATACGGTTCAACGCCATGCAAGGCACCGCGACGGCCGAGGAACTAGCGACGTTTATTTTGCAATAGGATTCCTGAATGAATTTTTCCCGACGCGGGTTCTTGCGACTTGGGATGGCACTCGGCGCTGCCAAGGCGCTACCAATTCCCCCACTGATTCTAGAAGCATCTGAGGCACCTTTGTTTCGCGAGGTCGCCCCGTCGTCGAGCGGCATCGAATGGGTCCATGAGAATGCCATGTCAGACAATCGCTACCTTCCTGAGACTCTGGGGCCCGGTTGTGCTTTCCTCGACTACGATAACGATGGCTGGATCGATATCTACCTGGTGAACGGCGGGCCCTGCGATTTCTGGACCCCCACTAAGCCGGTCCGTAATGCACTTTACAAGAACAATCGCGACGGCACGTTCACCGACGTGACCGAAAGAGCGGGGGTGGCGGGCGGAACTTTTGGAATGGGCGTTGCCATCGGTGACTACGACAACGACGGGTGGCCGGATATCTTCGTCACATCCTATGGTCGCTGCATTCTCTACAAGAACAATCGCAACGGCACGTTCACCGACGTAACCGAGAAAGCCGGCCTTGCAACGCCCGGCTGGACCACCAGCGCGGTATGGTTCGACTTCGACAATGACGGCCGTCTTGACCTCTTCATCTGCAGTTTTGTTGATTATGGCGCGAAGCAGAAACTCGCCTGCGGCGATAACCAGCTCGGAAACCACTATTACTGCATTCCTAGAGTTTTTCGCGGGACTTCGAGTTTTCTCTACCACAACAACGGTGATGGCACGTTCTCTGAAGTGAGCAAAGGCACGGATATAGCACGGGCGACAGGCAAGGCGCTTGGTGTGGTGGCGACGGATATAAACAACGACGGGCGCATGGACCTGTTCGTCGCCAACGATACGGTCCAGAATTTTTTGTTCGTCAACCGTGGTCCGGATGCATCCGGAAAGACCCACTGGGAAGAAATGGCGCTGCAGGCCGAGGTAGCATTTAGCGACAACGGCCAGCCTCGTTCCGGTATGGGCGTCGACGCCGGCGATCTGGACAACAATGGCTGGCAGGATCTC